>Ga0247610_10000898_pt1 | contig 39325 bp, 37 predicted proteins | sample 174DNAGHGhighgp2_FD_193483 | JGI IMG/M metagenome (GOLD analysis project Ga0247610, IMG submission 193483) | Sheep rumen microbial communities from Palmerston North, Manawatu-Wanganui, New Zealand - 1742 DNA GHGhigh gp2 | ecosystem: Host-associated > Mammals > Digestive system > Stomach > Rumen...
TCCCAGATCACCCGGCGGATCACGGTTTTCAGGGCCGATCGCTGCTGCTCGATGGACATATCGTTCAGCCCGTCCTTGAACCCCGCCAGCAGGTCCCGCAGCAGGTCGAATTCGCTGTCGGTCAGCTCGTGCTGGTTCAGCAGGCTGTTCAGCTCCTGGAGGCGGTTCCCGATGGCCTTGCTGTTCCTGCTCAATTCCTCCAGCCGTCGGGCCACCTGTTCTCTTGCGTCTCCGGCCTCCATCCCGGCCAGGGTGTCCACCAGGCCGGTGATTTTTTTGTCTGTTTCGGCTTTTTCTTGCTGTAAAGCTGCTTTTTGCTGTTCATATTCGCTGCGGTCGCCGGTAAAAAAGCCGCGGCTGCGGGACAGCTGCTCCATAAATTCCCCGGCATCCTCGTCGATATGCCGGACGCGGTCCACGATCATGGCGTCCAGAAGGTTGCCGTTGACGTTCTTGTTGTTGCACAGGGCTTTCTGGCTGCGTTCCTTCAATTTGCACACATAGGTGTAAACCGGCTTGCCCTCCGGCGTCAGGCGCTTGCTCAGTTTGGGGTACATCCGATTGCCGCATTTGCAGAACAGAAAGCCCGTCAGCAGCGCTTCATTGCTCCGGGGGCGGCGATAGGCTTTTGATTTATTCTGCTCCAGCGCTTCCTGCACCCGCACCCAGGTTTTTCCGGGGATCAGTCCCGGATGCTGTCCCACCGCCACGATCCATTCGCTCACCGGCAGATACACCGTAGCCTGGCCCTTTTCCTGATCGGTGCGGTTGTAGGCCATGATCCCATGCACGCCGTCAAATTCCGCTTTGTCCGCAAACACGTCCGTACCGTGGGCCGCGAAAAACTGGTACATCTCCTCATCCGCCAGGGCGTAAACGGGATTCTGCAAAATGCCCTTGATGGAAAAGCGGGTGTGGTACTTGCCGTTCTTGCTGACAATGTGCCGCTGCATCAGGGCAGTTTCGGTTTTCGTCAAAGAGTTGGTTTCGGAAAACACGTCATAGATCAGCTTCACGGCCTCCGCTTCCTCCGGGATCAGCTTCAGCTGGCAGGCCTTTTTCTTTTTTCCGTCCACGGTGATGGTCTGCACGCTTTGGGAGGCGTAGCCTGTGGGCGTGACGCCCCCCAGCCATCGGCCCGTTTTCGCCAGCTCCCGCATGTTGTCCCGGATGCGCTCGGCGATGGTTTCCCGCTCCAATTGGGAGAACACCGAAGCAATGTACATCATGGCCCGGCCCATGGGCTGGCTGGTATCGAACCGCTCCCGGATGGAGATAAAATCCACCTTCATGCGGCCCAGCTCCTCGATGAGCCCGGCGAAATCGCTGATGTTGCGGCTGATGCGGTCCAGGCGATACACGATCACTGCCCGGTGCCGCTTGGCCTTCACCGCCTTCATCATCTCCTTGAAGGCCGGCCGGTTCAGATTGCCGCCGGAAAACCCTTCGTCCTCATACACCACGGCCTTTTCCGCCGCATCTTCCCCCTCGTTCATACGGATATATGCCCGGCATAGCTCGATCTGGTTCCCGATGCTTTCGCCTTTTCCCGTGAATTTGGATTTTCGGGAATAAATGGCGATGGTCTGATTCTCATGATTGTTCATGCTTTGCTCCTCCTTCCTCTTAATATGTTATATTTTCAAATATATAATAACAAAAAGTATTTCATTTGTAAAGCATAAAAAAGCACCGGCTGCCGAAGGCCGATGCTTCTATCATCAGAAGGAACGAATGATTTTCCCCTCCCGCTTTGCTTTCATGTACAGATCCTTGAACTGGGCGGCCATATGAGGGCCGATCCTCATATTGTAGGAAGAAACCAGGCCATCCGAAATGATCACATCCCGGAAAGGAATCAATGTAGCTTCTATAAAGATCGGCAGCGGCCAACCGGGAAACATTTCCTCCCATGTGGAGGTGATTCCTTGTACCTGATAGACTTTTTCATCCTGCATGGAAATCAGGATGGAGCCTTTTTTCAAATGGCGCTCCAGGATGAATTTTCCGCGGACGTTGTTTTTCCAGCTGAACAGAATTGCCTGTTCATCCTCGCTTAATTCATCTTTCCTGGCTTTCAGGTATCGGTCAATCAAAAACGGGTTGCTCCACACTTTATCCGCGATTTTGATGGCAACGTTGCCATCCATTGCGCGATTTATGGGCGGCAGATCATACATACGGTATTTCTGATTGACAAAATACAGCAGAGGCTTAAAGAGCAGAAAAAACAGTTTTCCGTCCGCTTCGTTCAATTTCATGGTTTTTCCTCCTCATTTGCACAGCATTTTTCAGCCGTTGTAAAGCGCTTTCCCATCAATCAATGTATATTCTCCTGCAGCCTCAAAGTCGAATCCTCCCGTGCAAACGAAACCCACGCGGGCCACTTCAAGCCCCTTCTGCTGCCGCATCTGCTTTTCTTCCTGCCGGCATTCCTCCAGCGTCATTTTCCGGTCAAAGTATTTGCATTCAAAGAAATCGTATTTTTCTCCCTGCCGCTGGAGCACGCAGTCGAATTCCCCGTTGGTTTTGCTGACGGGGTCATCGTACCAATAGCAGCCAAAGTCCGTCACATCCGCATAATCGCCTCTGCCTGCCATCCTGTGGAAGTATTGCAGGGTGATCCCCTCCAGACGCCTGCTGATGAACTGACGCAGCCTTTCTCCTTCGATGTTCATGCGGAAATACTGTTCTCCGCCGATGCGGGTGATGGCGCCGGCCGAACCGAAAATGAAGGAAAAGTAAAATCGCATCAGATTGTCCGTGATCTCGTAATATTTTTTCTTCTTATCCTTCAGGCGGTTGAGCGGCTCCGTCTTCTGGATCGTTTCCATATTCAGCAGGATCTTTAGTTGCTTTTCCAGCAGTCCCGTTTCCTCCATTCTCAGAACGTCGGAAATCTCGCTGTATCGCTTTTTGCCATTGCCCAGCGCCTCTAAGATGCGGGTATCAAACGATTTCCTGATTTCATTCAGCATGATGCTTTCAATATGGGAACGGATCAAGCCCGTTTCCGGCAGCAGCAGCCGCTGGATATTGGCCTGTAGGGAAGAGCGAATGTCCAGGTTTTCCAGCACATAGGGGGACCCGCCGAATACCGCGTAGAAGGCCACCTTGTCCCGCACAGACAGGTCGGGATAGAAGCGGGCAGCATCCTGGTAATCAAAGTCCCGGATATGCTGAATCAGGGAGAAGCGCCCGAACAGCGGATTGCCTTCCGTCAGCAATTCCTTCATCATGGTGATGTACGACCCGCAGAGGATCAGCTTCACGTTAGACGGCAGCCGGTCAATGACCGATTGCATGTAGGAATCTACTTCATTCTGCTTTTTCGTCTGTTTCAAATAAGGGTATTCGTCGATGATCAGCAGTATTCTTTTGTTTGTAGGCTTGAGAAAATCCATTAATGTGAACAGGGAATCAAAACGCATGACCGGCAGCCCCAGCGCCTGGCAGACGCTGCGGCAGATCAAATCCAAATTTCCCTCAAAGGTGCTCTGCACGCACAGATGATTGACGACGATCCCGTCGAAATCCTTCGCCGCCTCCTGGATCAACGAGGATTTTCCGACCCTTCGCTTTCCATAAACCAGAATAGCAGTTTTCTTATCCCACGCAGATAGCTCCTGCCGGATCGCATCCAATTCTTTTTCTCTGCCAAGAAACATTTTTACACCTCCAGACGCAGCATCAGCCCGCTCCTATTCTAACCAAAATTTATCGAATAATTATTCTCTGAAAATAAATTCTGCATAAATTCCATCTCTCAGTATATACCAATTTATCAATTTGTCAAGAATAGGATATGCCGTTAAGGGAATATTCATTTATCAATCTATATATAAAAATCATGCGTCTTCCCATTCCAGAATGGCGTTCAAAAATTCTTTTCCGTACCGCTGGGCTTTCACTTCGCCGATGCCGGACACCTCCAGCAGTTCTTCCCGGGTATGGGGGCGTTTCTGCGCCATGTCCACAAGCGCTGCATTGGACAGGATGATATACGCGGGCACTCGCTCCTGCTTTGCCAGCTGCGTGCGCACGGTGCGGAGATGCTCGAACAAGTCTTCTTGGTTGTCTGCCGGGATAATGGTTTTTTGACGGACAGAGGCCTTTTTCCGGCGCTGCGCCATGAACACTTTTTGATTGTCGAACAGCACGTCATACGCTTTATCGGTCGTATACAGTACCGCGTATTCTCCTGTTGAAGTTTCCAAATAACCTTCCTGAATCAAGTAGTCAATATACGCGCGGATCTGCTTCCGGTCTATGCTCCGCATGATCCCGTATGTTGGCATTTCATCCAAGCCCAGCTGAGCAATCCTTTTTTCTTTACTGCCGTGGAGCATACGCACGATCAGCGTGGTGCCGACCCCGAAAGTATACCGACGATTTGCCCGAACAACGGCAGACAGGATCTTTTGCGCCTCGATCGTAATATCCTGCATCACGATTTCCTGATTGCAATTTCCGCACCGTCCGCAATGATCGGGGGACGTTTCCCCGAAATAGGAAAGCAGCGTTTTGCGCAGACAATCGGTAGTCCGACAGTAAGAGATCATTTGATCCAACCGTTTCAAATCAGCCGCCTGCACCTGCTCCCGTTCTTCGGGCAGCAGCTCGTTATTTTCCTCCGTATGCAGGATCAGATATTGGACGGTTTGAATGTCGGCATTGGAAAACAGCAAAATGCACTCCGCCGGGCTGCCGTCCCGTCCGGCGCGGCCCGCCTCCTGGTAGTAGCTTTCCAAGTTTTTGGGCATGTTGTAGTGGATCACAAAGCTGACGTTGGATTTGTCGATGCCCATGCCGAAAGCGTTGGTGGCCACCATCACCTGGGCCCGGTCGTAGACGAAGGCTTCCTGATTCTCCTTGCGCTCCTCGTCGCCGAGCCCGGCGTGATAACGGACGGCGGAAAAGCCGTGCTTACGCAGATGATTGCACACCGCCTCCACGCCCTTCCGGGTGGCGCAGTAAATGATCCCGCTCTGGCTGCGGTGGGCGGTGAGGTATTTGCGCAGATACCCGATTTTGTTGTCCGCGTGGATCACGTCAAAATACAGATTGGGACGATCAAAGCCGGTGGTGATTTCCAGGGCATTCCTGAGCGCCAGCAGCTTTTGGATGTCCGCTTTCACCTGCGCCGTCGCCGTAGCGGTAAACGCCCCCACCACGGGCCGCTTGGGCAGCCCGGCAATGAATCCGGCAATTTTCAGATAGCTGGGCCGGAAGTCCTGGCCCCATTGGGACACGCAATGGGCTTCGTCAATGGCGACCAAGGGGATTGTCACATGCCTGCACAGGCCGATGAAGGCTCCCGCAGGCAGCCGCTCAGGAGCCACATACAGGATTTTGTAAGCCCCCGCGTGCGCTTCCCGCAGGGTATCCAGATATTCCTCCTGGCTCATGGATGAATTCAAATATACCGCCGGGATGCCCGCCTGGGTCAGCGCCGCCACCTGATCCTTCATCAGCGAAATCAAAGGCGAAATTACCAGCGTCATCCCCTGCAGCATCATCGCCGGCAGCTGATAGCAAACCGATTTTCCCGCCCCAGTCGGCATCACGCCCAGCACGTCCCGTCCGGCCAGCAATGCGTCAATCAATTCCTCCTGTCCCTTGCGGAAGGAGGTGTGGCCGAAGTATTGTTTTAGCAATCGTTTCGCTTCATTCATTTGTTTTCTATCCTACATATATGATAATCCCCAGCATCATCAATCCCCAACGAAAGATCCGCCCGCATCGTTTTTTCCAGGCACAAGTGCACATTAGGCATATCGCTGAAATCCACGAAATGGATCGCCTTCTCTTCGTTCGCCCCGGTTTTGATTTTCCTGTCGATCAGACGTGATCGAAGCAGGGCTTCATCCGCCGTGATGGAGATGGTGTAATCCGCGTAAGCGGACAGACCGCGCCATCCATTTTCGTCCAGCAGCAAATAGTTGCCTTCCAGCAGCACGATCTGACCGTCCACCCGCAGCGCATCTTCTACGGGATTGTGCAGCATCCGGTCATAGACGGGCCATCCGCAGGGTTCTCCGGCAGCCACCCGCTTCACGCTGTCCGTCAGCAGCTGCAAGTCAAAAGTAATTGGCGCGCCTTTGATTTCTACCATGGAAATCTGCTTCCCTGCCCGCTCCACAAAATGGCTCTGGAGGTATTCCTGCCTTCTGTGAAAACCATCCATGCCAATCGCCCGGATGGGCGTCAGCTCCTCCTGTTCCCGGGATAGCTTCTCCAGAAAGCTCGCCAGTGTTGTTTTTCCGCAGCCGGGTGGTGCAGCCAGCATGACCAAAATCCGTCTGCCTTTTTCTCGCTGAAGCGCGGTCAGCCGCCGCAGAAGGGACAGAAAGATGCTGTCAATGGCCCTTTGGCTGTAATGCGCAATTACGCTGATCCCGTTGATCAACATGCGATACTCCGTCATCTCTCACCCTTCCACCCTTAGAAATCCAATTATTCGCTTTTCAGCGGTATTGTATCCATTGCCCATTCTTATCTTGCAATATCAGCATGGGAAGCATCAAAGAGAATAGATTTTTATTCTCAGAATCCTTTTTATCACCGCGAAACTGCCTACTATAAAGTATTGCAGGCTGCATCTGATCAACAATAAAGACCACATTCTGTATATCACTAGAAACAGTTTCAAATGAATAACCACCGGCTTCACGAGATGTATCAAATATGACAGATTCACCCGGCCGAACGATTTGATCTAACGCAGTAAATGATTTAGACTCTTGATACTGAAAAGATGACTTAGAATAATTATATGCAACAGCAATGTGAAAACCCCCCACAGATGAATCGCCACATCCGGCGACAACGTTTGAAAAAGCACCATAAGTATATTCGTGAATCGGTTTGCCCTTCGGATATGTACTATTTTTTTGCTTCTGAAAAGCAACGAAAGCTTCATACGAACCGATCCAGTCAAAAGGGCAGTTTTCGTTGACCTTTTTGTCTTTAATCGAATCAATGTGCAATCTTCCATTTTCATAAGTGGAAATAATAAATTCTATGTCGTTTTCAGGAGCACTATTATGAATTTCATAGGCGAGTTTCATTATATCTTTTCTGAGAAAAGAACCTTTTTCACATAATTTACGAAACAGTTCTGTTGCATACAAAAGATTATTTCCAGCGAATGAGATGCATGCTTCTGGCGCAACAATTGTACTTTTCACAATACCATACTGCCCAATAAGCATTTGTTCTTCTCGCGAAAAATTAGCACCAGATATACTTTCTTTAGGGATTCGAGTGTCACAATGTATGTTAAGCATCTCTTTTCCTGAATATTCATCTATGTATTTTTCAGCATAAATAAAGCTCATACTATTTCCTTTTCATGAAATAAAGAAGTCATATCAGATAACCCCGAGCGGGACCAGCACGATCAGCAGGACGAACACCAATGCCCATTCCGTGATCAGGACGGTCTTGCGCTTTCTGGGTTCCATGTCCGGTACATAATTGCTGGCCAGGAAGAAAGGGATATACGTGGTGATGAACACCGGCAGAACGCCCCACCATCGATAGACCCAGATGAAGGAATGATTGCTGGTACCCGCCAGGAAGGATTCAAACAAGGCAAACAGCAACGCCATTTCCAGTGCGCCTACCAGCTTGCAACTGATCCCATTTTTTCCCAGCTTTCCAGCCAGATACCGCTTCGTCCGATCATGGGGCAGCATCTTGAAGGAGATGATCCCCGCCAGGGAAAACATCATGGAAAGCTCCCAGCAAACGCCGATCAGCAGGACGAACGTGGTGGACGCGTTGCTGACAGACCACAAGGGATACCCGGTCGCCTTCCCGATGATAGCGTTGCAGATCTCATACAGCCAGTGCACGCCGTACAGCGCCAGCCCGGCAAAAACCGCTTCATAGTTTTTCTTGTGGATCTCCGTCCAATAGACATAGAAGACCACAGCCAGAATGAAGATGAACGTCCAATTGAAATTGTCCGTGCTGCGGACCTTGATGGCATTCACCAGGTCCATGGCTTCCTGCGATCCATCACCCCAGAATTTGAACATCCTGTTCCCTCCTATGCTGACACCAATTATTAAGCCGTATATAATGAAAAGGCATCATATAGCACTTCAGTTACCTGTCATCAATCTGGGTTTATTGCTAAAGGACTTCATCTCTTTATGAATCCTACCTGTTCACAAAACTGCTCTAAGGAAAAATGTTTTCCGCATTCATCCTCAACGCACAATTCTTTGTGTGCTTCCAGAACAGCCTTTAACGAGGAAACGCAGCGGATGCTCTTCCCTTCTGATAGTTCACCGCCAATATGGCTAAAGAGGAAACCATTGCTGCCATACGAATATGTGCCCAGCTGTTCTCTGCACCAAGCATCATCTAGCAAGCAGGTTTTTGATGGGAAGCCTTCCATGGAATCTTTCAGAAGCGTTTCCAGTTCATCACTGACTGTGACGCCTTTGCCCTCAATACAGTATTCCTCGATTTGTTTTACAAATCCCGGATACAATTTCTCTTCCCAAAAGCGACGAAAGGCATTGTATTCTCTTTCTCTTTGAGGATCAACCAGATAATAAGCTGTTGACATGCTGTTCTCCATACGTAAATCAATAATCTGTTATTACAGTAAATTATTGCATCTGAACATAATACTTGAATATGGGATATTTCTTATATTGTTCCTTTTCTTCTTCTGAAAAAAGATTAAATTGTTCATCCGCTTTATCCTTCAAACCTTGTAAAACATACTTTCCAAATAGTATATGATAATCTGTACTAACTAGAGAATTGAGTTTCTCCATGTCACTATCGTCAAATATGCCTTTTCTCTTTTTTATTTGCAGCTGATTGAGTAGAATCATGTCATCGAGGTTAAAACCTATCACTCGTTCAAGCATTTCTTCTGCAAGTTCAAGAAAATGACTGTCATGATTAATGTCAAATACATTGATTATCGTCAAGGAAGCTTCCAAAAAAGTCGCAGCAGTATCCTGGTTTATTTCGCTTTGCTTAATCTGCTTTTGAAAGATATAATAATTATAATAGTACAAATTGCTTAGAACCGTCTCGTCTTCAAAGCAGAAAAGAGGCATAGTATATCCTTTTTCAATACCTTTTTCTTTATATGGGCAGAAGATTCCAATGGTATCTGAATAAACTGAGCTTGATAATGATAATGTGTGATCTTCATTTTTCACAACAAATAGGGGATAGTACTTATCGCCAAATTGCCAATTATACTTGTTTATCGTATTGATAAGTTGACTATTATGAGAGCCAAATCGTAGATTAACCAAGTCAAAAATTTGATGCCTTTGCGTTTCTGTGTATTCTGAAACAGGTATATCTATGTCAAGTTTAATCATTTGAAGAGTTTCATAGTAATCCACCCAGAAGTGTAGTTTTGTTTCGAATGACTTTTCTATGGAGAACTTTGCGTATTTGATTTCCATTTCTTGTATGTACAAAGAAGAAGATTCTAAGACTTGTAGCAAAAACTTGCAATCATAATAGAGTTGCGTAATTGATGTTCGAAAATCCATTTTAAACGTATTTTGGGGCATAATTAGTTTTAGGTTTTGACTTAGTTCAATGACCATCCCACCGTTTGTATCAGCGGTACAATAATATTGATCATAGAACACTTGGCCACCTACTGAAACCCTTTGTTTAACAAGTTGCCTATAGGAAAACACAGAGTTTTCTTGCCATTCTATAGGTCTTTCAAACTTATCATCTTTTGTTTTCCCATACAAACAGACATCACCAGATGATAATCGCATAAATGCATCATAGGGATTTTTAGCGCCAATAACCGACATTTTTATCTCTTTCACATTAGGAAGATCATCAATCCTAATTCTATTCTGAACTATTGGTGTATAAGCTGAACCTTGCTTAACCGCTTCCTGGCTGAATTGTTTAGCGATTATATAAAGTTTCGAGGGATCCTTCTCCAGCTTTCTAAACGGAATGGAAATAGTAACTTTATTGTTTCTTTGCTTTGCTAATTCAAGATAGTCAAGAATTCTTGAAGGGTAGAGAGAAGAATAAAAAATTTCTCTTTGTTTTCCATTGATAAATATTTGAAAATACAATACTCCTTTTTCTGTAGCATAAGCACGCAAATCGCTTAGTCGAACAGAATAATCAGTTTTGCTTCTGTTTATGTATTTATTATTTGGATCATTATGACCTTTTATTTGCACGGGCACTCTGCTTTCAAGATTTTTCAGCGATGAATCACCATTGTTGTCTTTGAACAAAAGAATAAACCCATCCCAGGCCATCTCTTTGTCATCGCCTTGAAACTGATGCTCCATGGTGTCGTGATCATCAATGATTGTTTCTAAAGCATTCAACGCTCGATGTTCAGTTTTCGTCGTTGAAACTATCAACATTTTTCTTTATTCTCCTGTTTATCGTTGGTTGCAAAAACTATTGTCTGCTTTGCGGTTGCAGGAAAACTATTGATATACACCTCAAGCGCCCTCTCAATCGCCACGGTTTTCGGCTGCCCGGAGACTTCGCAAAATTCATTCAGCCGATCGTAAATGGCTTTATCCATACGGATAGAAATGGGGTGGTTTTCTTTCTTCGGTCTGGCCATTTTTTTTATTTCCTTTCCATGTTGTCAGGTTCGGGATACAGTAAACAAAGGGCGGCAGTTTTACAGCGTCCAGATGGTTTCGTCCCCGCAGATATTGCGGATTTTCATGCGCAGGGGCTTTTTGTCAGAACAAATGCGGCCATCCCAGAAATTCTTGGTTTGCTTGCCGTTGACGATCACATAGCCCAGCTTATTGATTTTGATTTCGCTGTCGGAGTGCCAAACGCCATCGCGGGCGGTGCAATCCAGACTCAGGAATTCGATGGTTTCCAGGCCTTCTTCGCTGATATGAATGGGTTTGAAGTTCTTCTTTTTATCGTTCAGGACGCCTTTTTGATTGTGCTCTTCGATCTTGGCCCGCACACGGTCGCTGACAAAGGCGTCAATCACCACAGCGTAACCGGGAATCAGGCTGTCCATCGTTTCTTCCAGATGGAATCGGGCTTCATCCTGCGCCACCATATCATCCAGGATTTCTTTCAAATCCCGCAGCTCGATTTCAATATTGGTGCTGTCGTCCTTCCGGATAAAATCCCGGATTTCCTGTTCGCTGGTGATGTCCACATAATAAACGATCACCTTCTTCACGCCACCCGGCAGATCGGGGATGGCATCGTGAATGATGCGGTTCATCGTCACCACATCCAACAGCTTGGAGGAGCTGTCCATCAGGTTGGGCACATAGACGGGAATCATGCCCAAACTGCTGTCAGAAATGGCTCCCTCCCAGAATGAATCCAGGCCATCTTCGTTTTTCAAGCCGGGAATCAGACGCTTGATCACATCCATGGTTTGCACGGGATTGCGGTACAAAGATACGCCATCTTTGATTTCAAGCACGTCAAACGCTGCCCCATTAGCCACCAGCCGGTCACGTGCGGTCTGGATGGAATTGATACCTATATCGCAGTGAATAAAGGGACGGTTCATTTTGTGTGCGACAACTGCGGTTGTTCCGCTTCCACCAAAGAAATCAGCTATTACCATATTTTTGTTTGAAGCGCCATTAATTATTCTTTCTAGTAGTTTTTCTGGCTTTTGAGTTGAATAATCGACTGGTTCTTCTTTATCAGCAGGCTGTAACATAGACAATTTCCAAACATCATCAACAATGCGTTCATCAGTTTCTCTATAGATTACTTTGCCATTTTCGTCACGAGCATTTATCATTTTTCCATCAACTTTTTTTCTAACCAATTGCTTTACTACTTCATTTCGCGGCTCTTTTTGAATATTAAAGACATAATTGTCCTTGCTGTCTTTGACATACCATAGAATCAAATCATGAGAGCGAGTGTAAATAGGTTTACGCATATCAGGCATTTTATTGTAATAATACCAAATGATCTCATTTCGAAAATTTGCCTCACCAAATATTTCGTCCAGCAATATTTTAACATAATGTCCAATATGCCAATCCAAGTGAACATAAATAGAGGCCGTTTCATTCATGACAGACTTAATAGCAACAAGATTCTCATACATCCAGTTAAGATACTTTTCTTTATCCCACACGTCGCCATACATTTTTTCCTCGAAAGAACGGAAATCATCATCCATTTCCATTTCTTCTTCGGCTTTCTGGATGGCTTCCGCCACTTTGGGATTCCGCCGAATATACACCTTCTTGGCATAATCGGCTCCGCTGGCAAAGGGAGGGTCAATGTACACCAAATCCACCTGAATGCCTTTCTCTTTCAGATAGGCGCAGGCAGACACGCATTCCCCGCGGATCACCATATTCCCGTCTTTGTTATCGCCAACGGTTTCCAGCGTTTCCATCTCATACAGCGGCATCCCCCGCTGCAAAACGCCTTGCACCGCATCCGATCCCTTGTATTTCAAAATACGGTTGAAATTCTGCAATACCGCCTGTCCCTCCGCAGGCTCCGGGATAAAGGGGACAAATTTAATGGGCATTGTTTTCATCCTCCCTTAGTACTTCTCCGGCAATTTCTACCATAGACTCGGCAAGTCTTTGTAGATCCCACGGATAAGAACTGCTTCCGTTTTTACTCTCTTCATGCAAGTATCTAAAATCGGAAAAGTTATTGTTATTTGAATTCATACATTCTACAAAAGAGTGTTTCGCACTTTTTAGCAGATATTTACTTTTTATCCTTTCTCTTGTTTCTTCGGATAACTTATCAAACAAATTGATAAGTCTATGCTCATGTTTTTCTTCTATCCCAGTTTCAATTAACCCCATGAGTTTTAGAGAGAGTTCACACGAAAAAGTAAGATTCATAACACACGGCGCAAAGAAATATCCTAGAAATAGCGCTCCTTCCTTGATGCATAAAAGCTGTTTTCCTGTTTTAAGAAAACCTTGCGCGTGGCGGTAGCATGTGTGCTTATTCATCCTGTATCACCTCAAAGAATGATCTAATTTTTTCTATAACCTTTGTTTGCCATTCCAGACCGCTCATAGTATCCTCGATATACAGATAATCGAAACGCTTATATCCGAACAGATCGTTATTCATTGCCGTAAATACATCTTCGGTAAACCTGCGTTTTTTCTGGAATACAGGATCGCGGGCATACAGCGAGCCTTTGGTTTCCACGATGATGGCTTGATGAATCTGCCCGTCCTTCCGCTTGATGATCAGGAAGTCGGGCGTGTATTGCCCCACATAATTCCAGCGGTTATTTGTTTTTTCATAGCAGGTAATGTGGAACTCCGTCAAATAGCCATCGCCGTTGTAATAAACCTCCAGCCCCTTATCCGCAAGATCGGACAGCTGCAAAACGCCCTCCAGGAAAATCTTTTCCAGGCCGCTGTCCGTACGATACGGCAGATAATGGTAGGAACGATCCTTTTGTGGGATCGGAGCATACTGGCTTTGCAAAAGCCTTGCCTGCTCATGCTGGCCGAGGCCATCCAGCAGGGCAATGGCCTTTTTCACGTCCTCCGGGATTTCCAGCTGGCCACGTTCATCCTTTATGATCTTTTCTACCTGTTCCTGATCGGGGTAGTATTGATCCGGTTTGGTGGTCGTGACAGTGGAAGTGAAATGCTGCATCACCAGCAGCGCCGCATCCTGCCGGATCTTTTCCTCCCGGGTTTCAAAGGTGCGTTTGTCACAGAAGGCTTTGCGGATATTCGCTTCTACCAGGGCATGGTTGAATTTGGAACTGAAATACCGTGTGCCGTCTTCCTCATAGGTGATATATTGATAGATGGGCTTTAATATCGCTTCGTACTTTGCCAATTCGTCCAGGGATAAGGTATGAAAGCTGGCTTTTGCAATGGCTGCCAGCCAGCCCCAGAACGTGACAGCTTCGGTTCCCTGCTCTTCCGTTACCAGGTCGGTGGTGGTATGCTCAGCTTGTTGCTGAAAGTCGGTGGTGATGATCCGGCCCTGGAGCACCTGAGCATCCTGAGCGGATTTTGAGAGTTCCTCTTCCGTACTGGCTGTTTTCTCAATTACGATCGTGTCATACTGTACCCGCAGCTGATAAAAGCTGATGGGCGGCACCTTCAGCCGATCCATACGGCTGTAACGGTTCAGGGTGACGAGAGGATTGGATGCTTTGCTTGAAAACTCATCCAGGGTGGTATGCTGTTCTTTCTGCAGCTGTTCCGCCAGCTTTTCCGCATTGTCCTGGTTGAGGTAAATCAGGGCCGTTTCCGGGGCTCCTTTCGTCACCTGACGCAAACAGCGGCAAGAGGTTTGCAGTACCATGTTTTTCGGGCAGTCCCCTTCCTGGGATAAGATGATGCCCGTCAGGCTGCGGCAGTCCCAGCCCTCCTTGCCAATCTGAACAAGCAAAACAATGCGAATCTTGGAAAAGGGCTGATCCAACGGGTCAAACTCCAGTTGGCTTTCCGCCGGCTGGGGATAGGCTTTATTGCCCTTATGGAATTTCAAAATACAATCGATGGACAGTCCATATTCCGCAACAAGCTGAGAAACGATAGGCCAGACGACGGTCTCCAATTTTTCAATCGATCCGCAATATATGCCCAGCTTTGCCGTCAATCCGCCGGGATAGGTAAGGTCTTTGTATGTATCCAGGAAAGTGCGAACACCCCGGCGAATGATTTCGCTGCTGTCTGCAATCTCGGCAATTTTCACAATGGGCCGCTTCAGGAAATTGCCAATGCCGTCGATCAGAGGATAGTAATATACGATGTTGGATATTTCACTGCTGGCAATGCTCATGTCGCCCACTTCGATCTTCTTTGGAGAGGACAGATAGGGCGTGCCGGAAAAACCCAGAACAGAGTTGATGTGGCCCTGCGCCGCCCACTGATTGACCACGAAGCGCAGACGAATATCCTCCGATACCGCATGATGAACTTCGTCTATGAAAATGGAGAGAGAAGGGATTTCGCCAATCGTGCTTCTCAACTCATTAGCAAAGCGCAGCACATCTTCTTTATCGTCGATGAAACTAATCTGTCCGTTTTTCTCTGTGATTCTGTCAAGAATGACTTTTTCGGCGTTGGTTACGGCAACGACCCCGAATAAATCCCGGTAAGGCTGATGCGCAGCCAGCTTTTGTACATTTGGATTCTTAACACGGTTTGATTTGCTTGCAGATTTGTTTTCATCCAGGATTTCAAATCGGATCAGCCGCTTGATTTCACTGGCGGCGGGTTCTGGCAGCACCCAGGAAGGGTCAAAATTCTGGATCGTTCTCAGGCTGGGGATAACGGATGATTTCAGCCCTGATGGCGCAAAGAGCATAAAATTGTGGGCGAAGGCAGGATTGCCTGGTTCATTATTTGCAAAATACAAATCAAGATAGATGAAAGCCGCCATGAGGTAGGTTTTGCCAGCGCCCATGGGAAGGCTGAATAGATAATCGGCATAACTGACATGATAGAAAACATCATCAAAGAACTTGTGGTAGTCAATGCTCTGCGGATCATTCTGGATTTTTTCCAATAGGCTTTTCGCGGTATAATTGCCGTGTTCATCTTTTTGAGCAGCATATTGATACAGTGCCGCAGCCGCAGGAGTATTCAAAAGATAATCCCTTGCTGAAGCTGTCAAGGCTTCATTTTCAAGCGATAAAGTGTTAAATGTGCCATCAATAAACAAGGAAGCTAACGGTTTGCATCCGCCAACAATTTTCAGATAGAGATATGTTTTAATAGCGTCAATCTGCGCATCACGCAGACAGTTTTTGTTTTCCATGTATTCGATGAGACTTTGGATCGTACATTCCGAAGAAGAGTACCATAAATCCCTTGCTTGACGAATCATTTTGTAAAACATGACATACTCCAATCATGCGATAATCACAGGAAGAGTCTTGTAAAAATCCAAATTCATTATATATTATTTGCATTGTAAAAGCAATACAAAATAAGGGGAAAAGCAAAAAAAGAGATTGAGTGAGTTCCATCATGTTTCAAAAAACACAAAACGACCGCCGGGTTTCTTTCCCCAGCGGCTTAAGGTTCGAGATTGCTTTCTTTGAAAAGCGGAGAAGCGAAGAAATCTGAAATGTCGATATCTAGCCCTTGGCAGATTTCGTGGATCACGCGGAGCTTCACGGAATCGTATGCGCAGTTGACGATGTTGCCAATCGTGGACTTGGGCACGCCGCTGCGCATATAAAGTTGGTATTGCGTCATGTGCCGTTCCGCCAGAAGTTCTTTCAGCCTGCTGCTGATCGCCTCGTTCAATTGCAACTCGCTTACCGCCCGTTCCTGTAACTATACTATCAGTATGGGGGCGGCGTTTTATCTTTTGGCCCTTGTAGCTGTACCAATCGAGAAAAATGTGATATACTGCTGAGCAAGGAAAGGGGGCGAGCGCGGAAACGGATGGAAGCGGCTGGAATCAAAATGCGAAAGCGGTCTTTTTGCCTTTGTCCGGGTCATTGGATTTGCTGCGCAGCTCCACAGTACGATCATTGCTGGCAGGCACATCGGGGTCACGCTTCCTGATAACACATGAAGATGATTATTTGCCTGGAGTGCTGGATTCGATCCTTTGCGATCCGGGGCAATTTGAAAATTTGATATGTGCGCTGGGTGAGAGAATCATCGGCAGCTATAAGGGGGCATCCCGCTGCGCGGCACTTTGGGATTGGGATAAACGGAGCGGCTTGCTGATTCACAAGAAAAACCAAACCGTGCTCTGTGCTTTTCTTCCGTTGGTTTCAGAAGCACAGGCACGATTGGAAAAGCAACTGACTTTGGAGGTTTCGCAGTTGGCGCTTCGGGCGGGAGAGACAATCATCGACATGGGTCACAACCCCATAACAGGCAAGCAGAAATTGTCCGATATTTTGAGATACATGGCTGCACAAATCGATCCTGACTCAATACCGTATCTCACTTATCCCGGCAATCCTTGCTCAGGGGCATTAATAAATTCAACTGAAAGAAAAACATGAGAATCCCAGAAAAAACATCATGGCAAGTAATGCGTGTTTGGGCCCACATCGCAAATCGCTTGTTGGGGAAGAATCTCCAAATCCCTTGAATCACAAAACGCGTTTTGTGAGCTGCGCCATTTTGCAAAATGACTTCCACCGTATTTTGAGAATAGGCATGAGGATCCTCACGGGGATTGTGAGAATGTGATATGATCCTCACATCACATTGAGAGATCGTGAGAATCATCACATCTTCTCATTCACAAGAAATCATTTCAGGCTTTCTCGTCCATTTTCTCATGAAGTGTTTCGCAGAAACGCGCAGCCGCATATCCGGGATATGCGTGCAGGAGGGGATTGGGGATACGTCCCCAACAAGCAAGGTTGCATTGTGGTGCACCACAGGCATTGCTTGCCAGTAACTTTTAGCGTGATTTTTTATGTTAAGGAGAAATGCACCCGTGCGATTTCGTTCAGCTGCTCAGCGATCCCATCAAAAGGACGATTCAGATCCAGCGTCTTTACGCTGATTTTATTGCCGCTCATGCTGTAGGTGTGATCGGGCTGGATGGCTTCATCCGTGCGGGCATAGAGCAGCATCCCCGCCACTTTCTTATGCGGCTTATCTGCCAATTCTGCTTCTTTGTTCTTCACATAGGTATAGATTTGGTACAGATTCTGGGAATGCAAAGTATGCACATCATACTGTGTTTGTGTGGTGTGAGAATAATACTTCGCATCAATGATGAGAATGTCATTCCCGCTGGAGAGCGTAATGTCACTTTGCATAATGGGGAGCAGCATACTCTCGTCATCATCCAGCTGCCATTGGATACGAGAAGCATTGACATTCAATGGTGGATGGAAATGCTTGCGGTAATACTCCAGGATGAATTTCTCATAGAGCCTGCTCATGCGTTGATCGTCCACAAAAGAAGCCAGTTTGAATTCTCCCCGCGCTGTTGTCAGCAGCATCCCTTCCAGGATCAGCTGACAAATGCTGAGCAGCATCCGATAGGTTTGATTGTTTCTTTGAAAGCGGAGGAAGGACCACCGGATCTCAGATGGTTCGATGGTGTCCACCTCTGAAAAGAAAAGCATGCAGCGTTTCAAAACATTTTTATACGCAGGATCAACTTTTTCATGTTGCAAAAGGAGCATAGAGGTGGTTTTCAAAATCTGGTTGAACGTGTTATTGACAGATAGCTCGTCATAATCGCACGTCAAAACCTGCTTTCTGCTGATCCTGTTCTGTATCGTTTCCGGTAGATTGATCTTTCCCCGCATGACGGGAATTGTTTCGGCCTTATTGATGTACTCCCGATAAAGTCCCTGCTTGAGCTGCCGGCTGATTCCTTTGGAAAGGATCGCGGCGAAAAGATTGTGGATGTTCTCAAAGGCTTCTTTCTCACGCTCTTCATCAATGGATTGATGGAGCGTGGTGAAAGCATAGGAGAGCATATAGTAGATGTTATGAATCAGGATGTGTTTGTCTTTGATCATTGAAACACACCACGCAAAATGTTTTCCCACCGCTGGATCTTTCCAGGATCGTCGAACCAATACTCGTTCAGCATGGGAAGGATATCATACTCTACTACTGCCTGAAGCCACGCTTCGTCACATTTTTTCTGACCGCAAAAATAACTGTGTCCAATGCAGAAGCCTTTGCCGAGGGACCGATCAGCAGCAATATCCCGATTGAGTATCTTGATTTGGTCGATCAGATCATTCAGGGTTTCGCTGTTCAGCCCTTCCTGATACTTTTTGAAACCCTCTGAGTCAAACCCGGGCTCCATTTCAAAAAAGCTGAACCTGCGGCGCAGCGCATAGTCGATTATTGCCAAACTCCTGTCCGCTGTATTCATCATGCCGATGATATACAGATTGGCGGGCACGGCGAAACTAAGACCATTATAAGCCAGCGTTGCTTTGGCGCCGCGGTAATCCTTTTCGATCAGCATCAGCAATTCACCGAAAATCTTGCTCATGTTCCCGCGGTTGATCTCGTCAATGATGAAGAAGAAATCTTTGTCTGGCTGGTTTGCGGCTTTTTGACAGAAACGATAGAAAACGCCGTATTTCAATTCGAAGCCGTCATTTTCCGGTTTATACCCCATCACGAAATCTTCATAGGAATAATTTTGATGGAACTGCACGAATTCGATCCGACTGTCATCTTTTTTACCCATCATGGAATAAGCCAAACGCTGGGCTGCAAAAGTCTTTCCTACACCAGGCGCACCTTGCAGGATGATATTCTTTTTGTTTCTCAGCACAGCGACCAACGTATCATATCTCTCTTCCGAGAGATAGACGTCCTCTAAGAAGTCCTGTTTCGTATATGAATCTTTCTGCTCACCCTCTGCCAAAGGATTTGCTTCGCGGATCATATCAAGGATAAAGTCAAACTCCCCTTTGGTCAGTTTGAACAGACTGCCCTGCGGATTGACGAAATACTCCATTTTCTGAAGCTCTGGGCACTCTTTCAGGGTCTGGTAATCAATGGGCGAACTCAACCCTTCGACTTTTTCAAAATACAGTTTTTCTCCATCTTGTTCCGCGCTGATTTTTCCGAGCGCAACGATTTGTTTGACCGGGTTGGATTCATAGCCGATCACCATATCCCCGGCTTTTGCGTCCAGGAAGTTTTGGAAGATGCGCCGCTTATTTCCGTTTTCGTTGAGCAGCGTATAGGATTGAACTTCTCCGACGGCGATGCCCGAAAAGCTCCATATTTTCGGATTGGCGTTCAGCCACCAATAGCCGTGTTCTTCCTCGTCAGGGTCCCGTGATTCAGAAACCGGTGTCTCAGACCAATTCATTTGATCCAAAGCGGACGACAGTTCTTCCCGCAGTTTCCAGATATAAGCGCCGTCTTCATCGGCAGATGCTGACTTGCCAACATAAAGGATGGGCCACCAACACGCGTTTTCTTCGTTCCGGGGCATTAGGGGACAGCCGGTTTTTTCATGAATTCGGCGTGCTAATTGCTGCGAACCCATATTGTAATAGCTTTTATTCTTTCCGTATTTTATAGCAAGCTGCGTGCAGGTGGCCGCCCCGCCATAATCCTTGAAGCATTTAACGATTCTTAATGCAGTCTCGTTGAACACGGATGGATCATGCAACAATTCCAACCATTGTTCCGTGGAAAATCCCGGCGTATAGTCCATTGGAAACCATCCGTCACTATCGACGGTTTCTTCGGTATGCTGTGAATAAAAGCGGCTGATATAAAAACCCACATCCATGGTGAGCGTCTTTAGTTCCGGGTCAGGATAACACGAATCTGTTAATTGAGATGCCAATAAATCTCTAAGCTCTTGATCTTTTTTGATTTCTTCACAAATCTCATCATAAAAAGCATAGAAATCCCGGATCTTGGAGGTATCAATCCCTTTTTTGACCACAAGATCCGCATTTAATTCTTTACAGATCGTTCTGAGCTCACTGTATTTATAAATATAGTATTTGTCAGGATATCGCAGCCATAAATAAGTGGAGATAGCATTGGGATGCTGATAATGCTGTAAAGCATCACTTCTCACCCTGTCTCTCACTTTGTCTGCTTGCTCAATAAACCCAACGATCCTGTCCGCCACATCTTTTGATTCGTCGAATAAATCAAGGAACATAGCCCTGATTGTTTCAGGCTCTACCCGTGCATAATCCTTGATCATTTTTCTGGGAAAGTTGTTCATGGAGCCAAGCAAGTTATATGTTTTGGCTAAGGAGCGCGTCAGCATATCAGCAAAATCTGCTGTGTTGATATCCCAGTTTTCTTGAAAACACTGGACCGCTTCCCATTTGTATTTCTCATTTTTCCATTGGAAAGCCAAGAAATCTTTTTTGTATTGGGTCAGCGCATCCTGCAAACGAAGTGTGTCAAACATCGTGATACCTCCGATCCATTAGGAAAACGAATTCTTCTTGTCCATATTATACCATACATGGAATGAATATAAAAGTCATAAAAAAGCGATAGTGTAACAGAAATTTAACACTTGTAATAAGTCCCAGCCGCTGGTACCAAAACCAGCCTCGAAACACCGTTTTTTCTCTGAAATATCCAAATAATTACAGCTGAAAATCTGCTCGATGGCCCGCAAACGCAGGAAAATCAAGGGTTTTGAAATTATGAAGAACGGATCGTTCCTGGTCCCAGCCGCTGGTACTGACAAGTGGTTTTCAAAATGCTACGCTGTCTGTGCCGGGATGATGGGGAAAGCGCAAAACCGCATACACCACCGGTAAGCCAAACGAAGGGAGGAATTGCAGTCAGATGACTGACGAACGGAAACAGCCTGATGTCAGCCGAAGGAGCAGGCATATCCTGGCCTGCCTGCCATATACATTTCCATAGAAAGGAGGCGCTGCTTATCCCCAAACCGAACCCCATCCGCGTGATCGTTTACTATCCCCAAACGGACGAAGGAAAGCGCGCCCTGGCCCGGCGCATGGCCGGCGTGCACGCCGACTGGGCTTGTGATAAGATGAAAAAGCTGAATTGTCCGGCAGAGCAGAAAACGCAATTATTCAACGCAGTGATGGCTTCCGCCAAACGAAAACGGGATCAGGCCCGCTGAGGCCCGATCCCAGCCCGGCGAGCATCGTGGATGCTTGCCGGGTCATTTTCATGAAACAAGCTGTGCTGATTAGATCATTTTGAAGTTTATTCATTCTCCCTTTCCGCATCATCTGTAGACGGGTTCATAGGGACGCCAAACAGCGTGTTCATATAATCCTGCTGCATCATCAGGATTCTTGCCACTTCCACATAGCCGTCCCGGACACGGTAAAAAGCCTTATACGCTTTGTAGTTGACAGAATAATACCCCGTGAACAGACCGCGATAGTACAGCGGGATACCGGAAAGGGGAAATGCTTTCTTTCCGCCAATCGCATTGGCGAATTCGGCCACATACTGATCCGCCAAATCATAGCTGCCCGAGGCCTGCACGACCCCATCCCATACCGCATCCATATCGCGCAGCGCTTCCGGCGCGTAACGAATCCGGTATTTCATTTCGCTTCGTTCTTGCGATTCCGAAAATGGGCGCGAAAATCTGCTTCGGAAATCCAGCCTTCTTCCTCCGCGGAACGGATGCCGGCGTTGATTTCACAAAGCAACTGGATCATGGCTTCCGCTTTCTGGAAGTTCTCCTCATCCTGCATATCCCGGATGCTGTAAGCTCCATGGCCGTTGCGGGTCAGATACACCGGCTGGCCTTTTTGCACTTTTTCCAAAACAGTCCCGTAATTCCGAAGATCAGAAATGGGTGCGATCGTTGCCATGCGCATGCTCCTTTCTCCAATTCCTCCATTTATTATAGCACGCTTTGAATTTTGATGCAACCATTTTTCGACGAATTTATCGAAACTTTTGAAAATGCGCTTCCCACATTCTCCGGCTGATCGTTTTCCCCTCTGTCTCCCATGCCTGGATATTCCGCTCATCCGTATGCAGATAATCGGCGAATTGTTTGCGCGTCATGCCCAGGGAGGAACGCAGCGCCCGGATGGCCTGTCCCTGTCCGTTCAGCAGGAAACGGTGATAATCGTCCAGCAGATCAGAAACAGGGATGCCGTACAGCGCCGACAGCTTGTCCATCACAGCAGGATCATAGGAACCCGCTTCGCCGGTTTCCAGGCTGTGATACACGCTGCGGCTTACGCCGATTTGGACGGCGGCCTCCTTTTGCAAAAGGCCCAACTCATGCCGACGCCATCGGAGCCGGTCGGGCATGTTTTCGATGTCCGCGTATCGCCGGTATTTGCGATGGAGGGAAAAAGCCTCGGAAATCTTCTTGGTTTGGGTCACCCGGAAGGAAAGGATATATAAGGGTGCGAACCTCACCTGACTTCCTTCTGTGCGGCACAGGATATACATTTTCTCGGAAATCCGGGCGCAAACGTGCCAGATATTGGAAGAAACAGTGCTTTCTCCCGCCCATGCTACACCGGTGCTGGGATAGCATTTTCAATGCACCGGGCGGCATAGGAGGAAAGGGGAGAGCCGTTTTCCGGGCGGAAGGTGTTCACCGCTTTGATGAGCCCCAAAGAGCCGACGGACACCAGATCGTCGGACGAATAGCCCGGTACGGTGTATTTTCTTGCAATGTGGGATACCAGACGCAGGTTGTGCTCAATGAGCTTCAGCCGGGCTTCCTCGTCGCCTTTTGCCATGGCGGCCACGGCTTCCTGCTCCTCCTGCCGGCTCAGGGGCTTGGGGAAGCCGCCCCGGGATGATACGATGCCGAAGAAAAACAGCGCGTCCCTGAACAGCCAATAGATCAATGACAGCATACCTTTCACCTCCGCCTTATTCTATGCGAAGGAGAAGGGACGCATCCGCCGGACGGGGACGGGGCAGAGCATCGGCTTTGTCGATGCTCTGAGCGCCGACAGACAAGCCGGCGCCGGAAGTGTTCGGGAAGAGCGTTTTGCTTTGTTATATACTTTTATCCGGGGTTTCCGGAAGAGAAAGCAGAACCTGCTCCATTTGGTTCAGCTTTGCCAGCCGGATGATGGCGCTCTCCAGGGCGTGGGACATTCTTTTCGTTTGCCGGACGCCGTTTTCGTACCAGATGTTTTTGACGACGAGCGCGTTTGCCTTCCGGTCTGCCGTGGCCTCCAGGCGGCCGATGAAGCGGTCGCCCCACAGGATGGGCAGCACATAATATCCGTACTTCCGCTTTTCAGGGGGCGTGTAGATTTCCCAGGAATACCGATAATCCCAGAGGGCCTCGATCAGCTTCCGGTCCCACAGCATGGGGTCCAGGGGCGCCAGGAGCTCCAGCCGGGGGCTTGCATCCACTTCGTCGGCCAGCACGGTGTCCAGCAGCGGCTGATCCGAGGAAAGCAGATACAGGGGAAAGCGGATGCCCTCCGCCTGCACGGGGGTGATTTCCTCTGCCTGCGCCAAGGCCACGAAGGCCTGCTCCCGCTGCTCGGCGCTGCTTTCAATGCCCAGGAAGGCGTCGGAGCGCCGGTTCCACAGCAGGCCCACGGCGCCGATGCGCCTTTTGACGCGCCATTGCCGGAAGGCGGCTTCGTCCTGGCAGGGATCGGGCGCGGAAAGAAGCTCGGGCGGAAAATACTTGTCCGCCAGGTCGTAATACTTCCGGGAGCCGCTTTTGTGGTGGATCAAAAGCACGCCGTCGGTGTACAGCTGCTCCAGCACGGACCGGGAAGCCTGGGATTGCCCCTGCCAGTTTCCGCTCCAGTGCATGGAAGAATGCCAGTGGATTTTTCCTTCGATGGGCAGCGAGTCGCTGCTCACCGGGCCATGCCGCCGGATGTAGGAGACGGCCCTTTCTTCCAGCTCCGCAAGCCCCGGAAAGGATGCGCCGTGGCTTTTGCTCCTTTCCCGATAGCCGGCAAAATACGGCCAGTCCTCCCGGGGCCAGATGGACAATTCCTTGTCGACGTAATCCACCAGCAGGCGATCTTTGTACAGCAGATCGGCAAGCGTTTGCCTTTTGAAGCCCCTGACCCGGGACTGCAGCGTCAGTTCCGCGTTCTTTCCGCACACGTCCACCGGGTCGAACTGGATGCAGCCCGCCTGGCGGACATACTGATACGCGCCCTCCTTGCCGGAAAAGCGATATTTGCCCAGCAAGCCCTGCTTGCTGAGAATGAAACGCCGGGCCTGTTCCCTGGTGATCGAAAGCATATGTTCGCGCCTTCCTTTTCGTGCGGTCGCTGCCTTGCGGATGCAAAAGCCCATGCTGAAGCGGCAGCATGGGCGAAATTATAACGCGATTTCCTGGAACGCGCCGTTTTTGAGTACGATCTGGCCGGAAAAGCCCGCCTCCAGGGCCAGTTCCCGGGCCAAATCGAAGCCGAAGGCCAGCTTTTGCCGGTCGTGGCAGTCGCTGTTGATCATAACGGCGCAGCGGCGCTTTTGCAGCTCCTTCAGAATCCACAGGGCCGGATAAGGGGTTTTCCGGTAGCCCTTGGCCATGGCGCCGGTGTTGATTTCAAAGATCGCGCCGGGGGCGCACAGGGCGTCCAGCGCGGCTGTCACCGCGGCGCGGTACCGGGGGTGATCGTTATCCAGGATGGCGGTCCCCTCGTCGAATTTGGTCAAAAGATCAAAGTGGCCCACGATGTCGCATTTGGTTTTTTCCTTCACCTGGGCGACCAAAGCGTAGTAGGCCTCGGCGTAGGCGTAAGGATCGCCGCCAAAATGATCCCGGATATTGCGCAGGGCGATTTCCTTTGTCCAATCCACGCTCAGATGCCGGCCGTCCTTTTCGATCCAGTGCACCGAGCCGATGGCGTAATCGTATTCCGCCGGACGGGGCCCGGCCAGGATGTCCCGCTCCACGCCGCAGTAGATTTCCATCCGGCCATCATACTGCTTTTTCAGCGCGTCCACGTCCTCCCGGTAGCGCATTTCCTTGTCCCTGGTCATGCCGCAGTCGGAAAAAGCGGGATCGCTGTGGCCCGAAAAGCCCAGGGCGAAAAACCCCAGGGAAAAGGCCTGCTGCGCCATTTGAGAAGGGGTGTCTTTGCCGTCGCAGTAGATGGAATGGGTGTGGAAATTACTTTGCACTGCCATTGCCGGTCATTTTCTCCTGCTTCACTTTGTGGTCGATCACGTGGCGGGAGGCCAGCTCTTTGCGGATGTCCTCCAGGGAAATGCCCATCTCCACCATCATCACCATCACGTGATAGCAAAGGTCCGCCACCTCGTAGATGGTTTCGGGCTTGTCGTTCGCCTTGCCGGCGATGATCACCTCGGTGCTCTCCTCGCCCACCTTCTTGAGGATCTTGTCGATGCCCTTGCTGAAAAGGTAGCTGGTGTAGCTGCCCTCCGGCGGGTTTTCCTTGCGGCCCTGCAAAAGGGTCATCAGGCTGTCCAGGGTGAAGGGCGGTTCCTGCTCCGGGTTTTCGTACACGGGGTTGAAAAAGCAGCTGTCCGCGCCGGTATGGCAAGCGGGGCCGTCCTTGCGCACCAGCACGGTGAGGGCGTCCATATCGCAGTCGGCGGTGATGGATACGATGTGCTGATAGTTGCCGCTGGTTTCGCCCTTGAGCCAAAGCTGCTGCCGGGAGCGGCTGAAAAAGCAGGTGAGGCCCTTTTCCATGGAAATGCGCAGGCTTTCCTTGTTCATGTAGGCCAGGGTGAGCACCTTGTTGGTGTCGGCGTCCACCACGATGGCGGGGATCAGGCCCTTTTCGTCAAATTTTAATTGCTCCATGTCGATCATGCGTTTCATCTCCTGACAATGATGCCGTTTTCGGCCAATTCTTTTTTCAGATCGGGGATTTTTACCTCGCCAAAGTGGAAAATGGAGGCGGCAAGGCCGGCGTCCACCCTGGGAAGCGCCTGGAACAGATCCACAAAATGCCGGGCGCAGCCTGCGCCGCCGGAGGCGATCACCGGCACCTGCACGGCGTCGCACACCAGGGAGAGCAATTCCAGATCGAAGCCCTGCTTCACTCCGTCGGTGTCCATGGAATTGACCACCACTTCGCCGGCCCCGTTTTCCACGCACCGGCGCACCCAGGAGATGGCCTCCATGCCGGTATCCTCCCGTCCGCCCTTGGCAAACACCCGGAACTGGCCGTCCGCGCGCTTCACGTCCACCGACAGCACCACGCACTGGTCGCCGTATTTTTTCGCGGCTTCGCCCACCAGCTGGGGATTGCGGATGGCGCCGGAATTGACGCTCACCTTGTCGGCCCCGCATTTGAGCACCCGGTCGAAATCCGCGATGGAATTGATGCCGCCGCCCACGGTGAGGGGAATGAATACGTTGGAGGCGGCCTCGGTCAGAATGTCGGTGAACAGCTTCCTGCCCTCGGCGGAGGCGGTAATGTCGTAAAACACCAATTCGTCGGCCCCGTGATCGGAATAATACTTGGCCAATTCCACGGGGGAGGATACGTCCCTGAGCCCCTGGAAATTGACCCCCTTTACCACCCGCCCGTCCTTCACGTCCAGGCAGGGGATGATGCGCTTGGTAATCATTTCGCTTCCTCGATCGCTTTTTTCAGGTCCACGGCCCCGGTGTAGAGGGCCTTGCCCAGAATGGCGCCGTAGAGCCCCATTTCCTTCAGGGCGCGGACATCCTCCAGGGTGCTGACGCCGCCGGAGGCGATGAAATCCAGAGAGAATTTTTTGGACAGGCTTGCGTACAGCTCCCGGTTGGTTCCCTGCATAGCCCCGTCCCGGGAAATATCGGTGCAGATCACGGTTTTGACGCCGAGGGTCTCCAGCGCTTGGCAGAACCCGTCCAGCGTTTCCCGGCTCACCTCCCGCCAGCCCTTTACGGCCACCAGGCCGTCCCTTACATCCACCCCCACGGCGATTTTTTCGCCGTAGCGGCTGACCATGTCGGCAAGAAAGACGCGGTTTTCCACTGCCGCCGTGCCCAGGATCACCCGGAATACCCCGGCGTCCAGATATTGCCGGACCACGCTTTCGTCCCTGACGCCGCCGCCCAATTCCACCTTCAATCGGGTTTCCCTGGCCACCTTTTCCACCCAGGAAAAGTTGGGCGTGCCGCCGTCCCGGGCGCCCTCCAGGTCCACCATGTGGATGAACTCCGCCCCGGCTTCCTCAAAGCCCCGGGCTACGGCAAGGGGATCGCTGCTGTACACCGTCACCTGATCGTAATCGCCCTTATAGAGGCGCACGGCCTGGCCCCGGTACAGGTCGATGGCGGGAAAAATCTTCATGCTGCCCCTCCTTTACAGCCCGCAGAAGGCCTGCAGGATGGCAAGGCCCACTTTGCCGCTCTTTTCCGGATGGAATTGGCAGCCCATTACGTTGTCCCTTTCCACCGCGGCGGTGAGCGGAGCGCCGTATTCGGCAAAGGCGGTCACGCAGGGCGCGCATCCGTCGGCGTAATAGGAATGCACGAAATACACGCAGTCGCCTTCGCTTATCTCCCGGAACAGGGGGCTTTTATGATTGGTGAAATGCAGCGCGTTCCAGCCGATGTGGGGAATTTTGTAATCCTCCGGGATCACGCCCCGCATGGGCACCACCTTGCCCGGGATCAGGCCCAAGCCCCGGTGCGCGCCGTATTCCAGGCCTTCGTCAAAAAGCAGCTGCATGCCAAGGCAGATGCCCATGAGCGGCGCGCCGCGCCCGGCTGCGTCGCACACCGCCTCGTCCAGATGCTTTTTCCTCAGCTTTTCCGCTGCGTCGCCGAACGCGCCTACCCCGGGCAGGATGATCTTGTCCGCCTTCCGGATGGTTTCCGCGTCGCCGGTCACCTGCACGCTTTGACCGAGAAAGCCGAAGGAGCTTTTCAGGGAAAACAGATTGCCCACGCCGTAATCTACGATGGTGATCATCACAGCACGCCCTTTGTGGAAGGAATTTCGTCCCTGCAGGCGGGATCAATACTGACGGCCTGGCGCAGCGCCCGGCCCATGGCCTTGAAGGAGGCCTCCAGGATGTGGTGGGAATTGACGCCGTCCAGCTGCTTCAAATGCACCGTGGCGGCGGCGCTGCGGCAGAAGGCCAGGAAGAATTCCTCGCCCAGCTCGGTATCGAAATCGCCCACCTTGGGCGCGGGAATGGAAAGGCTGTAGCGCAGGGTGCACCGGCCGCACAGGTCCACGGCGCACAGGATCAGCGCCTCGTCCATGGGCAGCAGGCTGCTGCCGTAGCGGGTGATGCCCTTTTTGTCGCCCAGGGCCTTCGCAAAGGCCTGGCCCAGCACGATGCCCACGTCCTCCACCGTGTGGTGGTAATCCACCTGGGTGTCGCCCTGGCAGGAAACGGTCAGGTCGAAGCGGCCGTGACGGGCGAACAGGGTGAGCATATGGTCCAGAAATCCGCAGCCGGTATTGACGGCGCTTTCGCCCCGTCCGTCCAGGTTCAGGGCCAAACGGATGTCGGTTTCCGCCGTTTTGCGGGCAATTTCCGCGTTTCTCATGGCTGTGCCTCCTTGAGGATCGCTTGGGTCTGCCGGATCAAAACCTGCATTTCCTCTTTGGCGCCGATGGAAATGCGCACGTAGGGGAGAATGCGGGGAATGGAAAAGTGCCGCACCAGCACGCCCCTTTCCTTCAGCGCCAGGTAGTATTTTTCGCCGTCCCTGTCCGGCGGCGCGGCGAAGAGGAAATTGGCGCCGGAGGGCAGCACCTCAAAGCCCAGGGCGGCCAATTGCTCCTTTGTCCACTGCCTGGTTTCCCGGATCCTGCGGCAGTTGTCCATGTAATAATCGTCGTCGTCGATGGCGGCGGCCGCGGCGGCCAGGCTCATGCGGTTCACGTTGTAGGGGTTGATGCTGCAGCGGACGGCGTTGATCTCCGCCATCAGTGCCTTGGGCCCCACGATGAAGCCCAGCCTGGCCCCCGCCAGGGAGCGGGATTTGGAGTAGGTCTGCACCACCAGCAGGTTTTCCATTTCCTGCGTCAGGGGGATGCAGCTTTCCCCGCCAAAGTCCACGTAAGCTTCGTCCACGATCACCAGCCTGTTCGGATTTCCTTGGGCCAGCGCGCGGATTTCGTCCCGGGTCAAAGCGATGCCGGTGGGCGCGTTGGGATTGGCCAGGATCACGTGGCCCTTGGCCTGCGCAAACGCGTCCAGGTCCACGGTGAAATCGTCCTTGAGGGGGATTTCGGCAAAGGGCAGGCCGTAGAGACGGCACAGCACGGGGTAAAGCCCGTAGGTCACGTCCGGGAAAACGAAGGGCGTTTCATCGTCGCCGTAGGAGAGGATGATGAAATGCAGCGCCTCGTCGGAGCCGTTGGTGAGCAGCACGTTTTCGGGGGAAACGCCGTAGCGCCGGGCCAGCCGCCGCCGGGCGGCAAGCAATTCCGGGTCGGAATACAGGTTCATTTTGCCGGCTTCCCTGTTCACCGCATCGATGACGCCTTGGGACGGGGGATAGGGCGATTCGTTGGTGTTGAGCTTCACATACTTTTGATCCCGGGGCTGCTCGCCGGGCACATAGGGCTTCATGTGCTTTAAGCGGCTGCTGAAAAAGGCGGTCATGGGGTTTCCTCCTCAAGGCGGCTCAGGGCGCTGCGGGCGTGGCCCTCCAGGCTCTCCGCCCGGGCGAACACGGCCACCTTTTGCGCTGCCTTGTTCAGCGCGTCTGCGGTGTAATAGGAAAACTGTGTTTTCTTCACAAAATCATCCACCGACAGGGGGCTGGAGAAACGGGCGGTGCCCATGGTGGGCAGGGTGTGGTTGGGGCCGGAGAAATAATCGCCCAGCGCTTCGGGGCAGTAACGGCCCAGGAACACGCTGCCGGCGTTCCTGACCAGGTTCAGGTAATCAAAGGGCTGATCCACGCAGATTTCCAGGTGCTCCGGCGCGATGCGGTTGGATACGTCCATGGCGGCGCGCAGGGAATCGCACACGATGATCTTGCCGAAATTGTCGATGGAGGCCCGGGCGATCTCCTGCCGGGGCAGGGTGGAAAGCTGCTTTTCCAGTTCCAGCGATACATTTTGCGCAAGCTCCGGGCTGTCGGTCACCAGCACGGCGGCGGCGATGCGGTCGTGCTCCGCCTGGGACAGCATGTCCGCCGCCACCCAGGCGGGGTGGCTCTTGCCGTCGGCCACGATGAGGATCTCGCTGGGCCCGGCGATCATTTCAATGGACACCTGGCCGAACACCTGCTTCTTGGCCTCTGCTACAAAGGCGTTGCCGGGGCCCACGATCTTGTCTACCCTTGGCACCGTCTGCGTGCCGTACGCCATGGCGGCGATGGCCTGCGCCCCGCCCATTTTGAACACCCGGTCCACCCCGGCGATCCTGGCCGCGGCCAGCACCGAGGGGTCCACCCGGCCCGCCTTGGCGGGGGTGGCCATGATCACCTGACGGCACCCGGCCAGCTTGGCCGGCACCGCGTTCATGAGCACCGTGGAGGAAAGGGGCGCCGTGCCGCCGGGCACGTAAATGCCCACCGTGTCGATGGGAATCACCTTCTGTCCCAGCACCACGCCGTCCTTTTCGCTGATGACAAAGCTGGCGCGCACCTGGCGGCTGTGGTAATCCCGGATGTTTTCCACCGACTGGCGCATGACGCTGATCAGCTCGGGATCGGTGCTTTCAAGGGCTTCCTGGATTTCTTCCTCCGGCACCTCCAGGGTTTGCGGCGCGCCGCCGTCAAACCGGGCGGCGTACGCCATCAGGGCCTCGTCGCCCTTTTGCCGCACGGCGGCAATAATATCGGCTACGGTGCCGGATACGTCGTTTTTGATTTCGCCCCGGAAGAAAATTTCTTCGTCGGGGATCTCTCCGTAACGCATGATGCGGATCATGGATTGTCTCCTTCCTGCGCGATAAGGCGCTGCATGCGGTCGCTCAAAAGGGATATTTCGTCGTATTTGAATTTGTAGCTCACCTTGTTGGCAATGAGACGGGCGCTGATGGGCACGATGGTTTCCAGGGGGGCCAGATGGTTTTCCAGGAGGGTTTTCCCCGTTTCCACGATGTCCACGATCACGTCGCTCAGGCCCAGCAGCGGGGCCAATTCGATGGAGCCGTTCAGATGGATGATGTCGATTTCCCGGCTCTTGTCGGAATAATGCCGCCGGGCGATGTTGGGAAATTTGGTGGCTACCTTTAGGGGCCGGGAGGTATCGTCGGAAAAATCTTCAGGGCCGGCCACGCACATGCGGCAGATGCCCATATGCAAGTCCAGCAATTCGTAAATATCCGGGGCGTATTCCAGCAGGATGTCCTTGCCGGCCACGCCCACGTCCGCCGCGCCGCGCTCCACGTAAATGGCCACGTCGGAGGGCTTCACCCAGAAGTAGCTGACCCCCGCTTCCTGATTTTCAAAAATCAGCTTGCGGTTTTTTTCTTTAATGGACGGGCAGCCGTAGCCTGCCTGCTCGAACAGGGCGTATACGCTTTCGCCCAGCCGCCCCTTGGGCAAGGCAACGTTGATCATGCTTCTTCGCCCCCTTCCATGCGGATGATTTGGCCATAGCGGCCTTCTCCCGCTTCCTTCTGCACCCGCACCCTGAGGCCCTGCTCCCGCAGGGACTGCGCCTTCCGCGCCGCCAGAAGGGGAGAGGTTTTATTGTCATAGAGCAGCAAAACGTCGGCGTCCAGGGGCCGCCGCGCCGCGGGCAATTGAGAGAGCATGTCCAGATACACCGCGAAGCCGATGGCCCCGGCCTGCTTTCCCAGGCGCTTGACCAGGTTGCCGTACTGGCCGCCGGAAAGGATGCCGGCGTGCACCCCGGGCACGTAGCCCTTGAATACCAGGCCGTTGTAATATTTCAGGTCTGACAGAATGGAAAAATCCAGGTTCACTTCCACCCCGGGGTGCTCCTCCAGCATGCCGCACAGGCTGGACAGGGCCGTGTAGGCCGCCTCCATTTCTTCGTTCAGGCACAGGCTTTTGATCCGGGGCAGCGCTTCGTTCACCGGGCCGTACAGGGCGGCCAGGGCCTGCCATACCGCCGCGGCGGCCTTGGGCACGCCGCTTTCCTCGCACAGGGCGCGGATGCCGTGGGCGTTCTTTTCGTGCAAAAGGCGCATCAGGCGCTTTTCGGCGGCATGGTCCGCCTGGGTGGCGGAAAGCAGGCCGCTGATCCAGGAAACGGAGGCCAGATCCAGAATGGCCCGGTCGGAAATGCGCCGCAGGCTTTCCGCCGCAAGCGTCAGCACCTCCAATTGGGTGTACAGGTCGATTTCGCCGATGCACTCCAGGCCGCTCTGGGGGATTTCCCGGAATTCGTGGGACGCGCCGGTATCCCGGTACACGTTTTCGTGGTAGCAGATTTTCTGCTGCCCGCCCCGGTAATGCTTGATGACGGACAGCGTGACGTCGGGCTTTAAGGCCATGAGGCGGCCGTCGGTATCGGTGAAGGTGAGGATATGGTCGCCGGTCACGAAGCTGCGATTTTGCGCGTACAGATCGTAGGGCTCGAATTTGCTCATCTTGTAGGGCGTGTAGCCGTAGGCGGCGTAAAGCTGGCGCAGGGCCAGGGCCGTCTCCTCGCTTTTTTCCATGAGGCTGACAGGGGTTTCCGGGGCCATGACTGATCCTCCCTTCTTTTCCCGGGCGCTGAAAAGGCGCTGCCCGAGGATATACATCAACATTATACAATAGGAGCTGCCGGGAACGTTGATTTTTTATTGTATCTTTTCTATATTTATGATTTCTGCGGGGCGTGGTTGCGGTTGGGGCCGCGCAGGATGTCCCCGGGGGCGGCGGGATGGGGCAGGGGCAGCATGACCCTTTGCCCGGCCACCGACACGGTGTCCACGGTTTCGCCGGTGTCCGGGAGGATGATCTTTTCCGCCCGGAAGGGCACGGGCCCCTGCGGGGTGAGCAATTCCAGCATATCGCCGGCGTAAAAGCGGTTTTTCAGCGTCAGTTCGGCCAGGCCGTTTTGCCAGTCCTCCACCCGGGCGATGTATTCCATTTCCTGGGTGAAGCCCCCCGCGCCGCCGGCAGGGGAAGGCGCGCCAAAGTAAAAGCCGGTGTTGAAGGGGCGGTGGCTGGCCTTGCGAAGCTCTCCTTCCAATTCGGGCAGCAGGGCGCGGTAGGCTGCTTCGCTTTTTTGCAGCGCGTCCAGGGCCCTGCGGTAAGCGCCCACCACCGTGGCCACGTAATACTCCGTTTTCATGCGGCCCTCGATCTTGAGGCTGTCCACCCCGGCGGACAGCAATTCCGGCAGGTGAGCAAGCATGCTGAGATCATAGGCGGAGAGCAGGTAGGTGCCCCGATCGTCCTCCTCGATGGGCCAGTACTCGCCGGGACGCTTTTTTTCCACCAGGGCGTATTCCCAGCGGCAGGGCTGGGCGCAGGCGCCCCGGTTGCCGCCCCGGCCGGTCAAATGATCCGACAGCATGCAGCGGCCGGAATAGCTCATGCACATGGCGCCGTGAACGAAGGCCTCCAGGGAAAGCGAGGCGGGCGTGCTTTTGCGCAGCTTTTCGATCCTTTGCAGGGACATTTCCCGGGCCAGCACCACCCTTTCCGCCCCGTTTTCCGCGTAAAACCGGGCCGCTTCGGCGTTGAGGGTATTGGCCTGGGTGCTGATGTGCAAAGGCAGATCCGGCGCTTCCCTGCGGATGGCCAGAAAAGCGCCCAGGTCGCTGACCAGGGCGGCGTCCACGCCCATGTCCCCGGCCCGGCGCGCCGTGTCGATCAAGGAAGGAAATTCCTCGTCGTAGGGCAGCACGTTCAGCGTCAGGTAAAACTTTTTGCCCGCTTTGTGCAGCAGTTCAAGCGCCTGCTCCAGCTCCTCCCAGGTGAAATTATCGGCGAAGGCCCGCAGCCCGAAGGCCTTCAGCGCGCCGTACACCGCGTCGGCCCCGAAATGGACCGCCGCCCTGAGCTGCTGCATTCCGCCCGCGGGGGCCAGCAATTCCGGCATGGCTTTTTCTCCTTTCCTGTGAGGATACAAAATGATTATAAACAAAATCTTCCTGATTCACAAGGTATATCCATTCATTTTCCGGGCATCCTGACGGGGGAGGGATCAATATGGATAATAAACTGCACAGGTTTTGCGCCGGCGTTCTGGCCTGCGCCGTATTGTGGATGGCGCTGTGGAGCGTGGTGGACGATACGTCCCTGCGCATGGCCGCATGCCCCGGGGATGGGAGAACGGCTGCGGAGACCCGGACTGAAGCGCCCATGCTGGATCAGGAGGGCAAGGCCGAGTTTGTGTTTCCCCTTCTGGAAAGCCTGCTGGCCTTCCTTTTTCCCGAATGGGGAAATTAGAAACAAATTGTAAATTTCCCTTCCGCCGTTTGCTTTTTTCCGGCTGCGCCGGTATAATGAAAGGCGGGCCGGAGCGCAGAAACATCCGGCGGGGAGGTGAACCGATGAAGCGGCTGGCTTGCGTTTTCGCGGCGCTGCTGATGATGCTTAGCGCGGCGAGGGGCGAAGAATGGATCGTGGACGACAGCCTGGCGGATGACGAGGCCGTTTTCTCCCTGGAGCATGCGGAGGGGGAGGAATACATCCTCAATCCCTACGTGCTGGACCTTTCCTTCGTCGGGGACTGCAGCATCGGCGGGCTTCCCGCTTCCCGGGGCATGGCCGGCACCTATACCGCGGTGGTGGATGAAAAGGGCTACGACTGGCCCTTCTCTCTGGTCAGGGAATACCTGGAGGAGGACGACGCGACCTTCGCCAACAACGAGGTGGTGTTCTCCAACAGCTACAAGCACCAGGACAAGCACACGGTGCTGGGCGCGCCGCCGGAATACGCCCGGGTGTACCGGTATTCCGGGATCGACATCGTGAACACCGCCAACAACCACTGTCTGGATTACGGGACCCAGGGCTATCGGGACACCCTGGCCGCCCTGGACGAAATCGGCATGCCGCACTTTGGCACCCTGTATCCCGATACCTCCCGGGCCCAGGATCAATTGGGCATCATCGAGCGCAAGGGCTTCAGGATCGGGGCCGTGGGCTTTTCCTATCCCCAGGACAGCGATCTGCCCTATATCCAGGAGCGCATCAGGCTGCTTCGGGAGCAGGGCTGCAGCCTGGTGATCGTGAGCCTGCACTGGGGCAGGGAGGTCACCGACACCCCCAAGGGGTGGCAGTTCACCATGGCCAGGAAAATCATCGCCATGGGGGCGGATGTGATCTGGGGCCATCATCCCCACATCCTGCAGCAGGCGGTGCTGTGCGACGGCAAGCCGGTGATGTTCAGCACCGGCAATTTCACCTTCGGCGCCATGAAGGACGTGGACCCCGACACCGGCATTTTCAAGCTGCGCTTCGATATGCAAAGCGGCACGCCGAAGCTGGTCCGCTTTGCCGTGATCCCCTGCCGCACCCAGGGCAAGGGCGACTACCGGCCTTACCCTCTGACAGAGGAAGCCGAAAAGAAAAGGATGCTCAAAAAGCTGATCTATCCCAGGAAGGTGGAGGGCTTTGAAAACCTGCCCGCGTCCTTCGCGGACACCGGGGTATACGTTCCCGGCGCGCAATAACGACGGGATAACCCAGAAAAGAAGAAAATTCGTAATAAAATTGTAAATTTTTTGCCGGATACCCTTGGAACATAAAGGAAAATATGCTATAATACATTTTGACGCCGTTTTTCCCGGCAGCCCGGGCAAACGGCGGAAACGGAAGGATCGGGAGGGCTCCCCATGAGGATCAAACGCGTCGTTTCCTGCCTGCTGGCGCTGTGCCTGCTGCTCGCGGGCCAGAACGCTTTTGCGGCCAGCGGCAAAAAATCCAAAGCAAAACAGGAAATCACCGTGCTGTATCACGGCAACGTGACCCGGCGCTATACCCAGAGCGATACCAGCGTGTATCCCAAAATGGATAAAAATTCGACGCCCATCAAGTTTTTGAAGCCCGGCGCCAAGATCGACATCACCGCCATTTATCCCGCCTGGGTGGAGGTCAAGGAAGGCAACGGCGTGGGGTATATCCTGCGCAACCGCATCGACATTGAGGCCGACGGCGCGGTGGACCCGGTGAATACGCCGCCCTATCCCGTGATCGAGCATTATTATTACGCGTATATCGACAGGAACGTGGAAGTAAAGGCTGAAAAAAGCGCCGACAGCAACACCCTGAGCACCCTGACCAAGGGCGCCAAGGTGGCCCTGATGGGCGTGGAGGACGGCTGGGCCAAGCTGGTGTTCAAGCGTCAGTACGGCTACATCGACACCCGGTACCTGAGCGAACTGTACCCCATCGCCAGCAATATCGAAGCCGCCGGCACCGACGAGCCCCTGGCTGTGTTCACCTCTTTCTACAAGGATACCGACGACGAAGCCAACCTGGGCCGCATCAACAACCTGGCCGTAGCCTGCGGCTACATCAGCAAAACCATGGCCCCCGGCGAATCCATGGATTTCAACCGCACCGTGGGCCCCTTCAGCGCCGCCAACGGCTATCGCTCCGCGCCGGTGCTCAAGGATGGGGAAACCAAAATCAGCTTCGGCGGCGGCTCCTGCCAGGTGTCCTCCAGCCTGTGGGATACCCTGATGCAATTGCCCGGCATCACCGTCACCATGCGCAAGCCCCATGGCAACAGCGGCGCGTCTTACCTGCCCCACGGCATGGACGCTTCCTCCGGCGCCAGCAACCTGAACCTGAAATTCCGCAACGATTATCCCTTCCCCATCCGCATCGAAGCGTCCATCCACGATTTTGCCCTGTTTGTGGCTATTTATAAAGGAACCTGATCATGATGAAACGCTGCTTGATTTTCTTTCTCGCGCTGTGCCTGGCCTTGCCATGGGTTTGCGCGGCTGGGGAGGAAACGGGGGAAAAGCTCTACACCGGCCGCACCGTGACCGCTTCCCGGGTGTATGCTTCCTGGGACGGCACCGAGGGCGTGGATTACATTGGCAGCATCCCCCAGGGAAGGCGCGTGGGCATCTACGCCCTGAATCCCACCTTCGCTTACGTGTCCTTTGACCAGGACCACATCAGCGGCTACACCCGCCGGGTCAACCTGGAGGATATCCGGATCATAGACGCCGGCACCACCCCGCCCTACGGCGTGGATTTCAACCACTTCATCGGCCTGGTGGGCGCCCGCGACGCGGCGGTGACCTCCGCTCCCGGCGGCGGCGATACCCTGATCACCCTGCACCGGGGCGCCCGGGTTTCCCTCATCGGATTTGAGGACGGATACGCCAAGCTGATTTTCAAGCGGCAGTACGGCTATATTGATTCCCGGCTGCTGGGGGAAATGAGCCAGGTATACGAATGCGCCGAAGAAGCGGGGAGCGACGCGCCCATCGCCTCCTACACCTCCTTTTACAAGATCACCGAGGATGAAAGCAACCAGAACCGCATCGTGAACCTGAAGGTGGCCTGCGACCGGCTGGCCATGTATGCCCTCTCTCATGGGGCGGACCTGGATTTTAACCGGGATATCGGCCCCTACCGGCCTTCTGTTGGCTATCTGCGGGCCGGCTCCATCACCGAGGAAGGCCTGATCCAGGGCTACGGCGGCGGCACCTGCCAGGTGTCCTCCACGCTCTATAACGTGCTATTGCAGCTGCCGGGCATCACGGTGCTTCAGCGCAGGGCCCACGGGGCCAACGGCGCGTCGTACCTGCCCATCGGGGTGGATGCCGCCGTGGGCAACAAGGCGCTGAACCTGCGCTTCCGCAACGACTATGCCTTCCCCATCCGCATTGACGGCACCGTGCAGGACGGCGCGCTGACCATCGCGATCTATAAGGCGGAATGAACCTGCTTGCAAAGGCCCTGTAAGGGTCTTTTTTTCATGGAAAAACATGATCCTTTCGCCGGTGCGCATATGCTTCCCGGGAGGGATGCGCATGAACAGGCGGACGGCGGCGGCGTTCGGGGCGCTGGCGGGGGCCATGCTGGTGTTTCCCGGGCAGGCGGCGGAGGCGGCGCTTCAGGGGGCGGACGCGTTTGTCCGGGCGGTCCTGCCGGCGCTGGGGCCTTACATGGTGTGCATGCTGATGGTGACCAGCCGGGTTTCCGCGCCGGCCTGGGCGCTGACAGGGCTGGGATGGCTGTGCGGGTCCCCGGGCGGGGCGAAGCTCTTGCAGCCCCTGGATATGACGGACGATCAGGCGCTGCGCTGCGCCGCGGTCAGCGGCACCATGAGCCCGCTGTTTTTTGTGGGCGCGCTGGCGCGGTGGCTGGGGGATGAAAGCGCGGGATGGCTGATGCTGCTTTGCCATTTGGCCGGGGCGGCGCTGCTTGCGCTGGCGCTTCCCGCAAAGGGAAAAATCGGGAAGGCGACTCCTTCTCCCCTGCCCCTGGGCAAGGCCCTTGGGGAAACGGCGCTGACCCTGGGCGGCGTGTGCCTGTGCGTGATGCTGGGCAGCGCAGCGGCAAGGATGGCCTGCTGCGCGCTGCCGCGCCTGCCGGCGTGGGCTTCCGCGGCGCTGCAATGCGCTCTGGAAATCACCGGCGGCGCCGGGGCGCTGATTGATCTTCATCTGCCCGGCACGCTGCCGCTGCTTTGCGCCGCCTGTTCCTTCGGCGGATTGTCCATCCTTTTGCAAAACGCCGCCATATGGCGGGAAAGCGGCGTTGGGTTTGGGAAGCTGCTGGCGCTGCGGTCGGCCCACGCACTGCTGTCCGGCGGGCTGTGCTGGGCATTGACAAGGGTGCTATACTGAAAGAGAATAACGCGGGGGAAGAAACAGATGATCCTTCTCATCGAAAAAAGCCGCCGGCTGCTCACCGCGGCCGGAGACGGCGGGGAAAGGCTGCTGCAATGCAAAATCGCCCTGGGCAGCGATCCAACAGGCCCCAAGCAGCGGCAGGGCGACGGCAAAACGCCGGAGGGCATATATTTCGTGTGCCTGAAAAAGATGGGAAAATGGGGCCCGTCCCTGGGGATCAGCTATCCCAACGAGGATGACGCAAAACGCGCCGGGGCCGGCGAGCAGCTTTCGCAATGCATCCGGGAACGGGCGGCAAAGGGCGAAAGGCCGCCCTGGGGCAGCCC
>Ga0247610_10000901_pt1 | contig 39225 bp, 37 predicted proteins | sample 174DNAGHGhighgp2_FD_193483 | JGI IMG/M metagenome (GOLD analysis project Ga0247610, IMG submission 193483) | Sheep rumen microbial communities from Palmerston North, Manawatu-Wanganui, New Zealand - 1742 DNA GHGhigh gp2 | ecosystem: Host-associated > Mammals > Digestive system > Stomach > Rumen...
CCCGCATACCTCATCTTTTTCCCCAACACCGTGCAGAGTATCATCTGTATATCCTTAATGAATGAATAGTGTCTGTAGTAATAGCGGTTCAACCGCACCTTATCAGGATATATCACGTTGTCGTTATACCACACCGCCAATTCTTGATCTGACATCTTGTTAAGGTCAAGGTTAACGTTAAGGTCAGAGACAAGTTTTCTTGCATTCGCAAGGTACTCGTCTTCCAACCGATATTTAAGCGTAGCCGGTCCGGTAATTCCCGGTCTCAACTTCAATACATCCCTATCATCTCCCGTCAATTTATCCGCATATCCAGGCACATCAGGACGAGGTCCTACAAAGCTCATGTTGCCGATGAACACATCCCACAGTCCCGGCAGCTCATCCAACTTATAGTGACGTAATGTAGCTCCCAATGGTGTAATACGACTATCTCCTGCTACACTCACCGTACTCCAATTCTTATCACCTTTTTTGCCCTCAGCACCTTCGTTATTCTTTACAGGTATCATTGTGCGGAACTTATGGCAGTCAAACAACTTACCACCCTTCCCTACTCTCTTCTGTACAAAGAACGCAGGACCTCCCGGCATTTTCACCTTAACTAGTATAGCAACTACTAATAATACTGGCCACAGGAAAAGTAGTCCAATAACGGCAACTAATCTATCAAATATATATTTTATAACCATGAATTAGTATAATTTAATTAGGAGTTTACTTTCCTCTCACCGCAATTACAAGTCCATTGAACATTATCCTTGGGAAGAAGCGAAGGGAATCCAACGGGAATATCCTCGCATGGTTAATCAAGTCACCAATTCGTCTGCCCATGGATACACACTTCCTGATAAAATAAGGATACTTGCTGAAATGACTCATATCCCTATTGTGTCCCATATTCCCAGACTTCAGTATAAACTCCATTATCCTATCCGCCTTCTTCCTCCATCTTACATTTTCCTTCTTACTTCTTACGTCGAGGAGCGGCATAGAATCCTTCGGGAATCCAAGGTATTCTATTGCCAAAGCTCCGAACGCTTTCCATTCGCTCATCAACCCCATCGCCTTTATCCGTGATTCTAGAAGCTCGTAGTTCAGTGAATCCTTATACGTCCACATCAACCTACACCAGTCGCATATTTGTCTAAGTCCAAGCCCTTCCTTAAAAAAATGTTTTAAGAAATGAGTAAACACAAAGATTACATCATTGTCTGCACTTGGCAAGAATATCTGAGTATGACCATTCTGCCAGCTCCGCACTTCTCCTCCATAGAAAACTGCATCTTGAACTTTGTCTATCTGTTTATCGATTTCATTTGTCAATCCACACGTAAGACGTCCATGCAACTCCACCACACAATTATCGATAGTCATGCCGAGATGTTTAGCGTACATCCTTTCCGATTCAACTATGCTCGCTAATGGCATCAAAAATTTCTTTGCCATTTCATAATTACGGTTATTAAGTAGAAAGTCGACATCACCACAAGCTCTCCATAATGGACGTTTATAACATTGGGCAATTCCTTGGCCCTTCACTAATAGGGTATATATATCGACCCTACGCATCTTCTCCACCAACTCCGCTACAAATCGATTCATGGCTATGTTCTGTTGCTCTAAACATTGCATCTCACCAATCCATTGTAGAAGGATTTGCTGCGGTGGCTTATCCTGCGAATGTTCCAGACCTGCAAGTACTAACCCCAGAACACTCTGTTCTTGCGCAAGTCTGTATATTTCCTGCCAATCGACAGGTCCATGGAACTCAGGGCTTTGTTTATGAAACAGTTCGCCTTCCCACAATCCTGTTTTAACTAATGCGAGAAAAACTTCTTCATTTTCCTTTCCCATTCTTACTTCCTTGCAAAAGTCTTAAACACCCAGCCTCTTACGCTGTTAGGCATCAACACCTGAACAGCGAGGCGTATGGCTACATTGTAGCAATACCTTGGAAAAGAGATGATGTCATGCTGGCACATGTATTTCTGCAGTTTCGCTTCACTCTTGAAATATCTCATGCCTCCTCTGCGCTGATACATCTCCTCGCCCACTCGGACATTGACCAGATTATCTGGCAGATTGGCGAACGTCATTCCCTGCTCTGTCATCCTTACCCACAAGTAATAATCCTCCTCACAATACCAGTCTATATAGCCACCAGCTTTCTGTACGGCTTCTTTCTTCAGCATTACTGTGACAAGATTCATCGGACAACGAGATTTCAGATAATCCTTAATCTCTGCATCCGTCAGAGGTACTATACGTGTACCCACCACGTTTGAAGGTTCGCCTATAAACTCATCTATCTGACCGCCAAGCGCATCCACCTCTGGGTGCGCTTCTATATAAGCCATCTGTTTTTCAAACCTGTCTTGCACAGCAATATCATCACTATCCATGATGGCTATATACTCATATTTTGCAGCATCCAGACCCGTCTGGCGAGCAATCGCGTGCCCCGAGTTCTTCTCCAATCGGATGGCCCTAAAATAATCGCGCGACTTCTCAAAATAAGAAATTACCTTATTTATCTCATCACCGACAGGCCCATCAATTACCAGCACTATCTCGTCTGGCTTTCTAGTTTGAGAAAGCAGACTATCTATCGATTGCTTGAAAAATGCCGCATTGTCACCATGATAGACAGACATGCAAACAGAAAACTTCCTATTCATTTCAGATACTCTGTATAATCTTTTTCCGTATCGTATATCATTGCATGAACAGCTGCCTTTTGGGCAGCTTCCGATGGCAATTTCATGTAATCACCATATCTATATGTAAGATACTCCTTAATATGTTTGGAGCCATACAGTTTTGTGTCCTCAAAAGGAGTATCTATAGGCTCTTCAAAGAACTCTCGGCTAAACAATCCCTGATGGAATTTTGCGGGTGTAATCCAATAACACCAGTCAAATCCATTAGTCATACTATCGTACCCATATATATGATGGTAGCATTGTTTGGCAATAAACTTACACGGGAGAAATTTTAACATACCCAAAACCGCTGCCTGTCCTTTACTCTTTGGTTTCCAGTTTCTTTGAGAAAGACCATATAGCGTTACGAATTTAGATTCATAATATACAAGCTTCTGTAGTAGCCCGTTTTGAGGCACCTTGTGCAACATCATTATATCCACATAGATACCTTGATGCAAATCTCGCCTGTCTTTGAAAGACTCTTCTATAAATGTAGTGCCATTCATCCTCACCTTAGCATATTCAAGATAGTCAGGTACTGTTCGCCATTCTTGCAACACGAATAGTTCACTGCCCTCTTTCGCCATTGCGCTCTTGAACCTTTCGTACTCCTCAGGTGTCATAAAGATATCCAAGTCATCATCCCAAGGAATAAAGCCACCATGACGAATAGCGCCTAAGGCAGTTCCACCCATTATATAATATACGATACCGTTCTTACGACAAATCTGATCAATGAATTTCATTGTTTCCAGAATTTTGTCTTGAACATCTCTTACTGTTTGATTATTCATAGTTATATTTTCTTTGCCAAATAATAATATCTTGTCATTATTTTTTTTACGCCTGGCACATGCATTACCGTCTTCGCAACAGCGCGAATGGTTTTAAAAGCATAGGTCTTAAACAGATAGCTTACTGCTGTTTCACACCACCGATGAGGATGGGTACTGATAATGATTCCATTACTGAAATCAAGAGCTTCTATTAACTCATTTAGATTCTGATAAGCAATGTTCTTGTCATCGCTGTTCACTATGTCATTGTTCAGCGGATCATAAATCATTTTAAATACCCTACCCGCATCAGAATAATATACGAAATCTGTAGGCACATCACTCTTCAGATTCACCATCACATCAGTTATGTTGGGATACAATGCCCTTACCCGTTCACTGCGAAAGAAATCTCTGTTCGATGTATAGCCGACTCGTTCTACTACGGGATTTCCATGCTGGCAAACTGTACGTATCACAAAACCATTCTTTTCAAAGATCTGCTTGTTATCTGCAAACTCTTTTATAGCTTTATCAAAATCTCCCTTACAACTATCCATTACATCATAGTGGTATGAAATCTCATGTCCCATCTGCTGCATTTCTCGCAACATAAGGATGTTGTTCTCATTATGCAACAAGTAAGCCTGCACATAGTAACTACCACGATGACAATATTTTTGTTCTATCGTTGCCAGTTTATATGCCTTTGCTACATCAGTTTCAACATCGTGCTTCAAAACGATGTAATTACTGATTGCTGATGTTATTTCCTTTGTTGGTATACTTTGCATTCCCTTTTCAGCAAGGTTCCTACAAAACTCATCCCAACGGCTATACGTAAATATCATTGATTGTTCAGTTTTTCTCTTAATATTGTTGAAGATATACCATCTGTATGGTCAAGATAGACCACAGTACATCCAACTTTTGCAAACTCCTTCTCGTACTCATTCCAGGCATCCGTCCCCTTCCAATCTGATCCGACAAATACGGCATCTGCCCCTAGTTCTTTAACAGCCTTTAACTTATCCATATCCACCTGAGGCACCACTTTATCCACATAGCGGATTGCACCTACTATCGCCATGCGATCAGCTTCGCAGATTATGGGATATTTGTTTTTTCTCTTATAGCAAAGCTCGTCAGTTGTCACACCAACGACGAGTGTTTCACACATTTCTTTTGCTCTTGCTATAATATTCAAATGTCCAATATGGAACATATCATATACACCTGTAGTGTATCCTATTTTATAACTTTTTCCCATATTTATAAGGAATTGAAATAATTGAAATAATATGCTAATTATTTTTTATTTAATCTTGAGAACTACTTTATTCGTAATGACATAATTGCAGAATAACAAAGTCCCATACATGTCCGAAGAAGGAGTGCCATACTGTATCGGAACGGACCCGACAAATATATTTTTAGTATCTCTTTTATAAGACGACAGTTATTCGCTATTCTTTCCTTCCGACTTCTGCCCGAAAGCAATACGCTGTCCTCTCTGAAACGTCTAAAATATACTGCATCACGATGAGTAAAGTTAACACGTTTAATTTTATCTGAGATTAAATAATTAAACAAAACATCCTCTCCTATTTTAAACCTAGTGTTAAATCTCCGATTTCCAATAACACTTATATGATATAGTTTCATTACCGGACCAGAAAAAAACTTTCTAACATCCCGAAATGCAACATTTTGTGCTCCCTGATATTTTTCATAGAGAACAGCGATTGGATATCGGTCCCATATATCACCTGTCTCGTCATAAAAAGCTTGCGGCCTTGCAACAGATATCTGATTAGGCAAGGCTGCATCTAATAATTTCTCTAAATAGCTTTCTGACACATAATCATCGTCATCGATAAAAGTAACATATTCCCCATGGGCAACATCTAAAGCCACATTTCTAGCATTTGAAACGCCCGGGATATCAGTTTGAATATAATTCCAATTAATAATTGTGTGTTTATCAATATATGCTTTTATTTGTTCATCGTATGGTTCTTTACAGCCATTTAAAACTAAAATAATTTCAAAATTCTCTTTGGGAATCGTCTGATTACATAAACTATCAAGGCATTGCCATAGATACTCCTGCGGCTTATATGATGGTATTATTACTGATATCTTCATTAGTATATACTATTTAACAAACTCTCTATACAGATTTTAGAATCTCCTGGAATTTCTTTGCATTACCTATCAAACTATGATTTTCAATTGCAACACGCTTTGCATTGGCGAGAATTTCATCTCGCTCATTTTTATCCCCAATGATATGCTCAATCTGAAGGCGCAATTCTTCCTTATTTGAAGCCACCCATCCGCAACGATGCTGCCTTATATACTTACTACATGCAAGAACTTCAGGAGCATACACTACGAAACATCTGCCCGAAGCGACAGAGTCTGCAACCTTGGTAGTGAAAGCATACTGCAATTGACGTTCTTTATATCCTTTCTCTGTCTCCACATGGAAAAGGATATCACTCTCAGCAATGATTCGTTTGACGTCATCATAAGATACAAGTCCCTTGTAATTGACTCCAGGAGCATCGTCAAAGCGCTTCTGCATTGATTCATCAGCCTTTCCGTATACATTAATCTTATACTTAGGATTGATACTATGAAGCACCTCTCCAATTTCAACAAGTCCCGAGTCACGATCAAGGCCGAGATTACCCAAATAACAAATTTTCGGAGTCTCTTCTGTAAACATCGGGGCATCTGACCATTCAACCGAACTGCTGTTATAGATTACTGTTGATGCATTACCAAACACTCTAACGTAATCCTCTTTCAACTTATCGTTGAGGTACACACTATGCTTTGCTAACTTCATAACACGCTCCACCTTCCTCCGATAAATTCGGTTGTAAATGGGGAAAAACAACCAATCCAGGTTGGTGACATAGTGCCAATTGCGAGGAAAGAAATAATAACCCTCGGTATTGTAAATCACCAATGGAATGTTGCGAGTAGTAGCAATGTAGTAGGCAATATCAAGCATGAAGAAAGAATCACCGAACTGAAGCACCAGCACTTCAGGATTGAATGCATCCACCCATTGTTGAAAATCTTTACTGTTCCATCGTTTGCATGCCCACACCAACTCGCGCAGAGCCACCTTGGTTACCGTCTTCTTACCAACATTCGCTCTCTTTGTGTTGCCTGTTGCTTCTTGGTTTTCTGACTTTGACTCATTTTTTACGAGTTTGCGCCCTGCGGCCTTTCGGAAATGAGTAAATGCACGAAGCATGCTCTTATCCTCAATGCAGTAGTAATTGTCGCACAAATCCCAATTTGGATCTTGAGCGATAACACATATCTGGGCTAAGTTCTCTTTCGGCCACCCATAAAACAGATTGCCCAATGTACGTCCATTGGAGTTGGACACAGAGAAGCAATTATTAGATATTATGAGAATACGTTTATTCTTATTCATTTTGGTTCAGTAAGTGTTCTAAACAACTCTACATACTCTTCTAGGTTTTTATTTTTGTTAAATAGGGTATTTGCACGTTCTACACATTTAGATGTATAATAACTTTTACCGAGTGCTAAGACCTTCTCAATTGATGAATAGTATTCATCCATGTTATTATTGTGCACTACAATACCGCAATCTCCCGCTATCTCAGGAGTCGCTGTTGCATCATTTACAACGACTGGTGTACCGCATGCTAATGCCTCTGCTGTGACTTTTCCAAAAGTTTCCTGAAGAGACGGATTTACAAAAACGTCGGCCAGTGAATAATAGTTTGCTAATAATGTCACATCTTTCAAAACTCCTGGAGTAAGAATATTATCAGGCATCATTTTTCTATCTTCTTCCTTCACTTTTCCAACCATAACAATCCTACAATTTGGAAAGTGCTTTGCTATATCTATAAAGATATATAGTCCCTTGGCAGGAATCCAACTTTGAGAAATGCCCAAAATTACAGGCTCATCTTTGATACCCAAAGATTGGCGAATACTAAAAGTATCACGTGGATAAAATATATCGAGATTAATCCAATTATATATTCGTTTAATTACCTTGGCATTAGTGTACATCGGACTTCGTTTCGCTTCATTTGTTGTCCAGTCTGACACACCAACAACTGCCAAGTTGTCAATTTCCTTAAACATGCGCATTCTGTCGTTGAAAACCTTCTTGGAAGTATCTAAAAACCAAGTCGGATTACCCTCTTTTAGCCCTGGGCAAGATTCGCATTGAGTTAACCATTTTTGACACTTAATCTTTGTATAATACGTGCAATGCCCTGTGAAAAACCAAAAGTCATGATGAACAAGCACTGTCGCTATATTATTTTTTGCGCAATATTTGAGTATCATTGGAAGATTCACATAATCACTATGAATATTTCTAAGAATTACCACATTTGGCTTAATTGTATCCCATTTCCTCAACATTCTCCACGTGGGGAAATGAGACCCATATGCTTCTAATCCCGATATTCTTGAATGAATACCGTTTAACCTATATTCAAGATGATTAACTACCTTATATATATTATTTTGGGGGTCATCCTTGTTTATGCAGAAAACAAAAGAACCAAACCCCTTTGAAATCATGTATTCGTGCATTTCCATAGTAGTACGACCAATACTACTATATTCGTAATGCGAATTCACCTGGATAATGTTCATAATCTGACTAGAATTTATAATTATCTTCCCACCAGAATTGATAAGGGACAACATCTAGATACCCTGTGCTTGTAGTAAAAATAAAATATGCAATAAGTAATAAAATGGTCAACGTTCTATATAACTGCTTGTTGCGCTGTTTTTTAAAAGACAACGGAAGTAGAAGAGTAAAGAAAACTGAATAATAATATGCGACTCTTGCAAATGCTCCGGCACTGAAAATACCAGTTGATTGTAAAAGAATTGCACATAAAATAAACCACTGAACTCTTGATAATGCCTTATTATCATTATTATTCGAACTAATCGACCCGACCGAGATTACAAAGATGAGTATATATAAAATCAACAATCCAAAAGAACCTCCATTATCATCGGTATATTTTTCATGTCCATATAATAACCTCGCACCATACTGAAGAACAGTCATAACAAAAGGTACTAATACTGTCACAATTAGAAACAGAGAACTTAGAGCCTTTTTTCTTGACATTGTCATGTTACGAAGAAATAATGCTGGCAAAAATAATAAGGCTGACGTGTGAAAAGTGGTTGCAAATAAAATTATGCTTACAGCCATCCATGGCTTCTGTCTATCAAAAAAATTATACGAAAAGAATGTCATAGATAATGCCAAAGCCTGTCGTAATCCTGAAAAACTAAAGACATATAACCCAAAACACGCAAAAACAAAGTAGGATAGTACAATATCAGGAGATTTTTTCAGAAAAGTATATCCTAAAAGAAATATTTCAATTGCAGCAGTTATAGCCAAGAAAACATGAGGATCCTTGCTTATAATATTACCTACAAGCCAATTGTACAAACGGTAGCCTACCTCATAGTTCGTTCCACTCCACGATAAGCTAAGAATATTTTTAAGACTATCGTTACTAATATCATGGAATGAAGGAATATATCCAATATATCCTTGATAAAACTCATAAAGATCTCTACCGCAATCAATTGAACGTAGAGCTAGCAATGCCCACACGCCGATTCCACAAAGAATCGCTTGCCATTTTCGTTTTTTCTCTTCATTTACAAGAGATGAGGTAAAACTCGGCACAAGAGATAAATATAGAAATAATATTAAAAAAGGTATCATTTACTATTCACTTAAAACAACGAATTGGTCATTAATCTTCATAATAACATCAAACGTTATAAAAAAAATCTTTCCAGTTATTTATCACATTTTCATAAGAATTATGTTCTATTTCAGAAATCGCACCATGTGGTACGGCAAAGTCGCTATCTCTATTTAATATAGCTTCTCTTATTACTGATGGCAGTTCATTGATTTCAGGACATTGATAATAAGGCAATCCTTCTGTTTCTAAATAAGGATAAGAGAGCCATTGACCATTTATACACCTCGCTCCAGCTAAAATAAACTCCTGAATACTAGCATTTGCCGCATCTGTTGTTTGAACATGTATAAACAAGTCTGTTATTAATCTTAAATAAGATAATTCATCCACACTAAGATAATTTGTAACAAAAACGATAGAAAGATTATATTCTTTAGCTTGTTTACCTAATCTGTCTATTAACTCTTTTTTTGAATCTCCATAAGATAATGGGATTATTACTTGATATCCGTTAGGAAGAATATTTTTGTTTTTGTATAAAGCACAAAGCATTTCTTCATGTCTTTGCGATTTTTGAGCATTATATCCGCAGCATATATTATATCTGGAAAAGGGAATTCCTAATACTTTAGACATTTGCTCCCTGGAGAATTTCCCTTTATTTTTTATTATTGCCGATATTGTTTCAGACCCCACACCATAAGAGACAAACTTCTTCTTATCAATTCCATATGTATTTATAAGATACTGTGAAAATGACGAGTTTTCTTTGGTTGCCACAAAATCCGCATATAAAAAAGCTGGTTTTAGTTTCCTTTTCTTTGACTCGCTAATACGTATCACCTCACTACCAAATGGGAACAAAAGCACTTTAGTAGTAAATTTATTGCATGTTGTTACTATAAATGGCGCATAATTGTGAACTACCATCATTACAACAAGATCATACTTCTTTTCAGATAATAATTCATAGAGTCTATCGCAGGTTTTGTTATTTGCAAACCATACTCGGATTCTCGGTATTTTTAAAAGGACTGATTGTATTCGGGATATTTTTATTGAATAAACATTATTAAAGGTATTGCATTCAACATTTTCAATACTGCACGAATTTTCCAATAAATCAATTTGTAGACCATCCCCCTTTACTTTTCCTAGATTCTCTGCAAATCTTCGAACATGCAGCATCTTCCATGAAGCTATGATCAGTATTCTTTTCATTATTATGTATTCAGTTCATTGAGAAATTAAATATCTACTTTATTTGGTCTAATAATACCGCAAACGGCATTCGTGCCATCATTATCTCTCTCCCATCAACAGATTTTCCGCCCTTAACACTCTCACGTACTGTTGTGTTATAAAAAACAAAGTCACCGTTATCAAGCACAATTGCCGCACCTCTATACGAATTATAATCAGTTAAAGGTTTTTTATAAATCGACAAGCTAGACAAATCATCGGAGAATTTTCCAAGTAGTTGCCAACATCTCTGTGGTACTCCTTTCTTTACACAAGCAATGATTGTATAAAGTGTATCGTTATGTTGGAACAAGGACATATGCCAAGGCAAATAATCTTCAGTTTTCAACTTCACGGAGTTCCATTGTGTAGATAGCCTCAAATTTTCCAAACTATTCGCAGTTATATACCTAATTCCGCGATATGTCTGACCATCATTATAACTATTGGAAATAATATCTGTCAATATATAATTTCCTTTGTAATTTGTTAAGCATTGAGAACCGACAATATCTTTTCCTTCCCGAAATAATGACATCGAATTTGGTATAAAGCAATCATTTTCTATGGTTCCCTCAATTAGATACAATTTCATATAAAAATTGTATTTCCCCTTTTGGCGATATATTGAACGGTTTAAAACATAAACCTTGTCATTCTCTATAAACAAATCCGGATCCGAATTAAATGAAGGATAACCATATAATGAGGGGAGTGGACCCATCAATGGACCAGGCTGTGCTAACTTAAATAAAGTTGGCGGTATTTCATTCTTTATTTCATTCACATAAATGCAGGGATTCTCATAAAACTCTCCAGAATGGTAAAAGAATCTATTATTTGATAATTTACGAATCGCTGCCCTGATGAATGAAATTGGAAATCTATATCTTACACTAGGATAAGGTGATGTCGTCATCACGTATTGACCGCTACTTAAAAGTCCTATTCCTACATGAGTTTGTGATTGCGGATAGCCCTCTGGAACAGGTACCTTACAGAGCAAAAAATCGGATTTCTTAAAGATTGGAGTACACATTCCTAAAGTACATTGATTATTTTTAAATACTCTGGCCATTCTCCCATATCTTTCCATGAATGTTCACTAACGGGGAAGCAACCCACACGACCACCACGAGCCTGCACTTTCTCCATCAGATGAGTAATATGGAAGAACTGACCTTCAGGTATCTCGTCAATCAGTTCAGGATTCAGAATATAGACACCTGTATTCACCTGATAAGTCTGTTCGGGTTTTTCTTTTAAAGCAGTCATCAAACCATCCTCTCCCGTTTCAATCACGCCATAAGGAATCTTGAAACTCTTCACCATGGTCACAATGGTCATATCATTGTGATTATTTACATGATAGTCCCATACATCACGATAATCCTGTTCGTTGATGCTATCGCAATTTGAAACAAAGAACGGAGTAGTTATCTTCCCTTTCAATAGTGATACACTACCTATAGTACCAAGCGGTTTTTCTTCCATAAAGAATTCTATGTCATATTTGTGGTCAAGCTGGCTGAGATAGTATTTCATCATATCAGCTTTGTAATTAACTGACATATAGAACTTATGACAACCGATTCCCTCAAACTGATCCATAATCACTTCAAGGATAGTCTTGTCGCCCACAGGAACAAGGGGTTTAGGAATTACATTTGTAATGGGTTTTAAGCGTGTTCCCTTACCACCAGCCATGATAACAACAGGAAGATCTATCTTTTCTCGATTATCGGTTTCTACACCATTGAAGCAATCTTCCCAGAACCACACATCAACTAGAACCCCATCCTCGTTGAGGATTGGCATCATTTCTGCGCGCAATCTGCGCATTTTGGCAAATATACTCTCCTTGCTTTCACCTACATAACCATAAACCTTATTCTTATCGAGTATGCTACTAACAGGACCATCAAGTGCTTTGTTACTAATAATAGCGCGTTGAATGTCGCCAACAGTCAGAATGCCCTCGAATTGATTTTCAGAATACACAAAAAGTGTTTTTACTTTTTGTGTATCCATTGTCTTTAAGGCATCAAGCAACGATGTCTTTATGGAAATCGACTCATTTTTTATATCTCGCATACTCTCATTTTTTTACTTTACTATTTCTTTCGCAGGTACTCCTGCTACTACACGTTTTGATTGTACGTTCTTAGTAACAACAGCACCTGCTCCGATCGTACTTAGTTCACCTATGGAAACCTTTGGCAAGATTGTACTATTAGCACCGATGTAGCTCAACTCACCGGCTGACACATATCCAAGCAATACTGAATTAGGAGCAATTGTAGTATAATCACCAATCACATTGTCGTGCATCACATTACAACCAGTATTCAACTTACAGAAGTTACCAACCTTTGTATTAGCAGAGACATTAACCCCTCGTTGAACAACTGTTCCCTCACCTATTGTGGAAAATCGTGAAACTGTAGCTGCTGGATGTATTATGGTTGCAAAAGAGAAGCCTGCGGCACGGTAAATGCCAACTAGCTTTTTCCTTAATCGAGGAGAATCTGGTGTAATAACGACCTGACAATTGGAATACTGTTTAAACAATGAAATTGCATCGTTATCTGTACCTATAACCGGATAACCATAATATTCCCTTGTAAGTTCGTTATCAATTATTCCAATGATGTTAAACCCTGCATCTTCGCAGAGTTCAATCATCTCATGGAAACCGCCTACCAGAATAATCTCTTTCATTGGATTTCTTTGATAGCCTTAATGTATGTATCGCAAATGAACTCTATCTGCTCATCAGTCAGAGCCGCATACATCGGAAGGGTAATTTCGTTGTCCGTGACATATTCAGTCTGCGGCAACACAGCTCCAAGTTCCTTGTATGTAGAGAATCTATGGGCTGCAGGATAGTGAACAGAGGTCTGAACGCCAGCTTCATGGATATACTCACGAATCTTGTTGCGACGCTCCTTTGTTGAGTTCAAAAGAACGGTGGGCAAGATATAGTTGCTCACAAACTCAGTATTGTCTGCAAAAGGTACGACAACACCTTCAATCTTGCTAAGGCGGTCAATATAGTGTTTACGCACCTTAATACGTGTCTCGAGGTCTCCAGGGAGTTTCTTCAACTGCTCTATAGCAATGGCAGCACGAATGTCATCCATACGGAAGTTATAGCCAAGACAAGTGATATCGTACTCTGTGGCATGACCGCTGGCACGCTGGTAACTCATGGTGCTCATACCATGAGAACGAATCAAGCGAGCTTTCTTTTCCATCTCCTCGTTGTTGGTGATGAACATACCGCCTTCACCAGTAGAGATATTTTTGTTGGAGAAGAAACTGAAAGCAGCACAGTCACCAATTGTACCAAGTTTCTGACCTTTGTACTCAGACAGAGGGCCATGGCAAGCATCCTCAACCACTTTGAGGTTATGCTTCTTGGCAATAGCCATAATTTCATCCATCTTGGCAGGGAAACCAGCCATGTGGACTACAACAATACCCTTGGTATTAGGAGTAATCTTACGCTCAATGTCAGCAGGATCAATGTTGATATGGTCTGGGCCAATAATATCTGCAAAGACTGGCGTTGCACCCACATAACGGATGCAGTTGCAAGATGCAGCAAAGGTCAGTGAGGGGCAAATCACCTCATCTCCAGGGCCAAAGCCACAAACCATGCAACATACATGGAGGGCATCGGTGCAGTTCGACATGCTCACTGCATACTTCACCTTCCACATATCAATAAACATCTGCTCTAACTCAGCATTCTTCGGGCCAGTAGAGATCCAGCCCGACTTAATAGTATCATACGCTGCCTGAGCTTCACGCTCGTCGAAGTTCAGATTAAAAAGAGGAATTTTGTATGCCATAATATTTCTATTTATTTCATTAATTTTTCTTTAATACCCAATAACTTAATAATTCTACCTATAAATCTGCCATTTTGTATCTGAGAAAACTTCAGCATCGCTATTAACCACTGTATTATCTTACTATTAAGATAAACATCATTTGTATTATTAGCATCGTCATATTTCCCAGCTCTAAGTTGTAATTGGAGTACTTCCAAATTACATTTAACTCTTATTTGTTTTTTTACAGTGTCTGACAAGCTTAATTTTTCCGCCATGTGAGAACGGATTCTGTATGCCCTTTGTCTATGGCATATTGCTTTTTCGATATCACCACGACCAGAAACACTATCATTATGAATTCTATAGACTGCCGTTACATCATCAATATATCCTATTCCGAAGAACCATGCGAAGCCAGAGAAACTTTGAATATCAGAGGAAACATACTTTCCGTCAATCATAAAAAGATCACCTTGTTTCTCATATAACTCGTTGAACTTCTTTCTATTAATTAATATTGTACATGTTTGGATATCAGTATTATCCGCCACGATATCAGAAGCCAGCAATTTCTTATCATTATATAATGCCCAATGTCGATATTCTTTTTTTTCTAAATTCTGATGGTATATCGCAAAGGCTGTATGTATACCAGCAAATTCCAGGTGATTTTCTAAATAATCTACTTGCTTTTGGAGTTTTAATGGATCTATCCAATAATCATCTCCCTCACAATAGGCTATGTACTTACCTTTGCATGCCTCATTCATTATTCGAGAAAGGCTTCCATTATATTTAGAGTATTGATTCTCCTCTTCATAAATGGGCTTAATAATATATGGGTATTTCTCTGCATATTCGCGAATAATGTCAGCAGAACCATCAGTAGAGGCATCATCATGTACTACAGCTTCAAACCTAAAATTTGTCTGTTGCATTACAAAACCATCAAGGCACTGCCGTAAATATTTCTCATGATTAAACACCAGGCATCGGATGCTAACCATCAAATCTTTATCACTCATTTTTCTTTCTATTTATTTTTTTCTTTATAGAACTGAGAAATGGCTTTATCAAATCACACATTTCTCTGTACTCTGAAAGTTTCAGTTGTTTGTTAACTATTAAGAAAAGTAATAACCCTAATCCTAACTGTATTGGCAACACTATCCAATTTGTAATAGGTAGGTATTTCAGCAAATACACTGGTATTGCGACACAGATTGCCACACAATAACTTGGTACTATATCTTTCAGTTGCATCCATGAGTTATACCCGAGCATTTTCCCACTATAATGGCTATTAAGAAAATAAGCAATAATACCTGTTAAAAGGTTTGTCCATAACATGGGGATAACACCAATAAACGCACCGACGAACAAAGGGCATAAAGAAATGATTTTTTTTACAATCTCAAGTTCCAAAAACAAGTCACTTCGCCCTTGAACTTGGAGCATATTTAGATTTATCGAATGAAGTGGATATAGTGACATTGAGACGCAAATTAATGGGAGATATATGGCAGCCTCCTGCCATTTCGGGCCAATCAGGCAGTAGAGCAAAGGCTCGCTAATAGCACCTAACAAGAACATGCATATTGCGGTTATAAACATCGTTGTTTTTATGATGCGTCTATAAGCTGTCACCATGCGTTCCTTATCATCTTGTATATCACTTAGAACTGGATAAGTCACTCGCTGAACAACCATTGTCAAGTTAGTTGAAAACAATTGCGAGAAACTCTTAGCACGAGTATATTGCCCAAGAGTAACAGGACTATAGAACTTACCCACAACAACCTGATATAGTTCTTTCCACACTGTATCTATGACACCCACCATCATTATCTTCCATCCGAAGCCAAACAAATCATGGAAACTCGTTTTTGAAAAGAGTAATTTAGGTACCCACCTATTGGCTATCCATAGAAGAATTGTCCTAAAAGCCAGACCAGTAAGCTGTTGCGCGACCAGTGCCCAAACTCCAAAGCCAAGCAAAGCCACAACAATGCCGATTATACCACTAACGACAGAAGCTATTATTGTTATTTTGGCTTGAGTTTTAAAGTCTATCCGTTTTGTCAGTCTCGTTTGTTGTACAATAGCAAGAGCCCCGATAATCATTCCCAACGATGAGACCCGTGTTAAATCTATTAATTCTGCACGGCCAAAAAAGTTTGCGATAAGTGGAGAACATAGAAAAATAAGTGCATAAAGAAGTAAACTTAATGCCAGATTGACCACAAATGCAGTATTGTAGTCTTCGTCAGTAATGTCTTTTTTTCTAATTAGAGCAGTAGTGAAACCTCCGTTAATCAAAACTGTGCATACGGCGGTGAATATGGTTATAATTCCTATAAGGCCATAATCATCTGGCGTTAATAGTCTTGCTAATACAATACTGACAATAAAAGTGACACCGACTTGAGCCACATTATCTATGCCGCTCCAGAATGTCCCTTTTACTGTCTTTTCTTTTAAACTTTGTTCAGCCATTGTCTCAATTCAATTACCTCAAACAATCTTTATACACATTCATCACATACCCTTTTTCGTAGTCTGTTACGTGACTATTATCCCTCTCAAAGGCCCATTTATAACGCGAATCATCGGGCAATGACAACAATGCAGACATCATTTTGCCGTCTTGGTCGCCTGGGATATGTATCTGGATACAGAATTTTCCCCAAAAGTTATCATTCTTTACTAAGGCATAATATTGGTCTAACTCATCCTGCGTAAAGCGAGGCACATAGTCTTGTATATCAAATCCCTGCCCACGAACTTCAGCCTGCACTTCTTCTAAAGTCATCTTTGGATTATCTATCTTGTTCATCAAAACCGTCCGGTTCGAAATGATATTCTTATCTTTATTCTCTCGGTTCCAGTGTTGCGTCAGAATATCACTGGGGAAGAGTTTCTTCCCTCCGTCAAACTCCTCATAAATTCTATTGGCAATGGCCGCGTTATGTCGGAATCGAACAGCATTCACCCTCGCCACATCATTGAAATTCTCGTTTGTGCGCAGGTCATACAGAAAGCCCTTCTGCCTGCCACTACGTGGGAAAACTTGCAATCCAATTGTCGATAATGGCGATTTACTGCCATCATTCTGAATACCAAAGTCTTCTTCTATCGCCAGACTATAATAATACAGCACCCCTGACTTCTGGTTCTCATCTGTAATCGGCGAATACGCATCAGTATTCCAATCATACTTTGTGGTCGCAAAGAAAGCCGCCACCTGCGGGTCACTGGTCAAATCGAGAAGCGAGGTCTTATTATAATAGTGCTGCGTGAGCCCAAAGAGATTCATTTCAAAACGATACTCTTTACCGCACAGTTCAACTCCCATGTCCAGCAGTTGTACCAATGGGTGGGACATCATTAAGATTTTCATCTCCTGCCCACGAATCAACTCTGCCGTAAATCTTCTTTGATGCGGGTTACGACTCAAGTTAGGCTTACATGGATTATGAAACTCGGATTCTCCTCGAAACAAAAACTTACGATGACGAAGGTTGGGTTTCAAAGAATACCTGCCAGAGCTAAGTCGTGTCATCACGAACTTATCATCTGCAGTATTATTAAACCAAGCTGACTGTGGATAATCCAGTGAATCAACAGGCACTAACGCTTGCTTGGCCATCTCGTCTGTGTATGGTTGCGAGAACATATTTGGCATAGTACGAAATACTGCAGGAGGCGTCTTACGTTTAGTATCCTGTGTTAACTGCCGCTGTTCTGTTTCCTGCACATACTTCAACGCCTTGTCAATGTTGTCAAATATGTATTCGTTGCCTGTGACCATCTGGGAATATACTTAGCTTTTCTCTATGAAGATGTTTTTATATAGACTTTATAGCCTAATGAATCTTATTAATTATCTGGGATTTACTCAACCCTTTAAACCCTAATCTTTCAAGAGTCCTGGCTGTTGTCACAAAATTGTCACTTAACAACTCTCGAGTGATTTTTATTAGGGATTCAAAAGCATCAACATCAACCCCAGCAGCCTTTCCCAACTCAACAATTGGGATTGCACCAGTCGGGACATCTTCGGTTAATTGTCGGCAACGAATATATTTCGGTGCTAAGATACTCTTATATGCTTCATTATTTATTATTCTCTCATATAATGAAGCTCCCGTAACACCATATGTTTTTTCTAACCACTCTGAAGCTGTCATTAATTCTACACCATAAGCCTTTGCGACATTAATTCTTTCATTATCTATTTTTTCTATAAATGAAACGACTTGTGGCGTCATATCTCTGTAAAAATAGAAGGACTCTCCACGTTCTATTGCAGCAGCATTGAAGATCACATTTGCAGAATGGAAAACTGCCCCATAATTTTCCAAACTCGTCCATAAAACATTAGGTGAAGGGACAAAAACGGAAAAATATTGGTTAAGTATGTTTATCACATGTACTGTATCAGAAGACGGAAGTGCTGCAATTCTTACGCTATCTTTAACACCTACGATATTGACAACTCCCGTTTTTATCAAACGACACGCATATAGAAGAGTTTGAGCTTCTGCTAAATAAATCTTTTTTGAGAAACCTGTTTTCTCTAACTCTTGTCTAAACACCAATGCTCCACCCGTCCTTCCAGGACATAGTATAACTGTTTGTCCGTCTTCTAAAACAGGTGCCAATTGTTTCGCTAATGGGCTGTGAGCAATTGCTGTAGTCACGATAAGGATTAATTCACACCCCTTGATTGCAGCAGCCGCATTAACTGTGGCTTTAACAATTGTGCCTTTAGCATTAATATGCCCTGTCAACTCAATAGTCTTGTCGTTATTCAATTCTTCAATGATGACAGGATTTACATCACAGATAGTAACTTTACATCCTTTACTCGCCAATAATCCTGCTAACGCTTGACCACCGTTTCCCGCACCAATCACAGCAACGTTCATATCTATAGAAATATTTATTACAATTATAAATGAAAAGATATTAGTACAATCCGTTCAGACGCTTCGTATCGAAAGGTGCTATCAGCATATCATTCCCATCTACATCGATTACTTTAACTTTATCCTGAATCTCATTAATATGGCTTAGAATAAGTTCTATGCTATCATCGACAATAAAGAATCTCAAAACAATCTGACCTAATGCACTCTTTTCTTTCACGAAATCTCTCACGTCAAATCTTTTCTCCGAACTTATAACGTATGGCATATTTGCCATTTCATTATATCCTTCAATCTTTCCTATTTCTCCGCCTTTTACGACAAGGCTTAAAGTACAGCATTTTTTTGAGAAATATGGATTTTCCTTATTGACATCATCGCCCATTTTTCCCGTTAAGGCATAATTAACAAGCATGTCCATATAACTGATATTATTGAGATACTTTGTATATCGGCATGTTGAACTTCCTCCTGGTCTATAACCAGGTTCGAAAAAGAAAAAGCCTTTCTCATTTTTAAATCCTTGAAGAAAAAAAGTGCCATTCTTAATGTTTAAACCACGCAACATCTTTCGCACTTTTTCGTCCAACTCTGCAAAGTATTCATCCAGATATCGGGAAGGATATATATATACTTGAGGTAAAGGCATAGTAACCTTTTGATCATAATTATAATAATAGTCTGTCATCACCGACAACTTGCTTACTCCATCCACAATAGTGTAGAATACAACAAATTCGTCGCCATATAAATATTGCTCAACTATTACTTCCTTTTTAATGGATTCTTCTAGTGCCAGTTGGTAAGCAACCTTGGTTTCTTCTTCGTTCTGACAAATAGATATTCCTTTTCCTGAGCATCCATCAACAGGCTTTACAATCACAGGATATTGAATGCTTGACAACTCTGATAATGCATAAGTTTTTGCCGTAGGAAGATCATACTTGTTACATATTTCTTTAAAAAGAGCCTTATCTGTTCCAATTTCCCACTGATCCTTTGTTGCATAGAAAGGGAGACCAAGCCTTTCGCATACCTCCATTGTTTTTATGACATTAAACTCAGAAACGCCTGTATATACGCCATCAACGCCAACTTCTTTTGCCCGTTTAACAATTTCATCAACGTCAGCAGTGCTGACGTCCCAACACTCATCTGCCAATATCTTTCCAATAGACTTTTCTTTTGGCAAATAGTCTGCGACAATAGTATAAACGCCTTTACTTCTTGCGTAGTTAATAATATCTCGAGTTCCAACTAGTCGCCCAGCTAAAACAAGAAGTTTTTTTCCTTTTAAATCTTGCATATTATATTTCATTATATGTTATCTTATCAAATCCTTCAATCTTGGAAGCAGTGTCTTCCAATGAATAGATAATTCTGTTTTTGTCAAAGTTTGTTCTATCAAGATATTTCTCTCCATCAAAATCCGGATGTGTTATCACTTCACATATATCATCATCACGAAGATTTCCTATTAATCTGTGGGTTGATTGTTTCGTCTTTAGTAAATCATAATCTCTTTTGAACTGATTTACATTTCTGCCTCCATGTAAGACCGTACATTGATTGCTAGTTTTCAAGGTTACAAATCTATACATGAAATAATACTTGAGAGGCAAATATGACAGAATACTCTTCCTGTAATAGCCAAACAGATATGGTTCAACTCCCCGTATATGTTTTATTTTATACTTTTTAATTAGAGGCTTAAATGCCATCCAAACTGGTATGTTAAAGAGAATATCATTATGAGCATCTATATGCCTAAATGAAAAGCCTAGGTCAAAAAACAACTTTATTTGGGCTTCTAGTTCTTCTCTTAGCTCACTAATCCCGTTTAATGCGAACACCTTATCTTTAGACCTTGGATTTGAACCAACGAAAACGCCATCATTGCAATATCTACCCGAATGAACTATAGGTGTTGATAGAGGCTTTTCTGCTGTCAGATTCAAATGAAGTCCTATTTTATGGAAATATCCTCCATCCCTGGCCATTCTTACAGCCTCATTGCTATATGGTGTGTTCAGTATGATAGACCCTTGAGTGCATATACCATTACGCATAGCATAGTCAACAGCAACATTCCTGCTATGACTTAATCCAAAATCGTCTGCATTAACAATAAGTTTCATTTTACAATAATCTTCAGCCACTCTTTTTGGTGAGTAATGGCGTATTCTAGATTTTCGGGATCATCAAATCGTAAGACCAATGTACCTATAGCATCACGTGCCGACTGGAACTCTTTAACTTCATCACCTCTATTGAACCAGAAATCCTTTTCAATAACATATGGTTCATATTCCTGATCCACCTCTATACCATCAAGAATACCCGTTTTGTCCGCATGAACTATGATTTCCGCCCAACAACCGTTTAATGGTTTTTGCTCAATATCAAAAACAGGGTCACCAACAGCTGCTCTTACTGCACCTGTTATCATATCTACACCTGTCGCCAGTCGCATCATTTCAGAAAGACGGTTTCCTCCTCCTCTTGGCGATATCTCCATGATATAGGGCTTGCCATCTGTTCCAACACGTGTTTCTACATTATATACAGTTGTGCGCATGCCAAGCAAAGAAATGAGGCGCTGTAATTCCTTAGACAGTTCTTCTTCTGCCTCCTTTCCCAAAGTTGATGGCCAAGAATATGCGGCTGGCGTGTATTCTCCTGCAGCCTGTTCGTCAAAACGTTGAGCAGAAAAAGACATAAATTTAAACTGCCCATCAACTGAGAAGCAATCGCTGTCTGAAGAGCATCCTTTCTTTTCTATAAATGACTCTATAATGAAATCACCAGAGAACGAGAACTGGATGGCCCAGTCAATAGCAGATTCCAATTCATCCCATTTTGAAACCTTCGTTACTCCCTTGCTACCTGCTGCATCTACTGGCTTAACTATAACTGGCAATGTAAAGAAATCCTTTGAAGCCATAGCCTCATCTTTCTTTGAAAAGCCCTTTGCCTTGGGAACCACAAATCCATTATCTGTAAGGAACTGGCGGAAGCGAGCCTTGTTTTGAAGGATCTCCACAGACTCTAATGGACCAATCTGAGGCAATCCCAAATGATGCTGTATATATGCAGTCGTCACAACGCCTGAGTCAGTAAAAGTAACGACACCATCTATCTTCTTCTCTCTTGCGTAAGCGAGGATTCCTTCTTTGTCAGTAGTACTGAAGTTTGCAAACTCATCTGAGTACTTGTGAGCAACGTTATCTGGTAAGTAATCACAAGTAATCACATAATAGCCCTGTTCCTTTGCTGCTTTAACCACAGGTACAGCAAAATGGTCGCCACCTAATATTAATAGCTTCTTCATGCCCTATTTTATAGCTTTTAGCGTCAATTCTGCAATTTCTTCAATATCCTGCATTGTCATCCTGATATGCAACGGCAAGCAAAGTATCCTGCTTGCAATATCCTCACTCTTGGGCATTGGCACATAGGGAACTAACTTGGTAAAGGTATTCACACTCGGATAGAAATACCTTCTCGGGAAGATGTTCTCTGCATTCAGTGCTGCTACAACCTTCAAAGCGGTCTCCTCATCCTTAAAGATGGCGGGGAAATAGCTATAGTTGCAACCCGTAGTAATCTTCTGGAATGCTATCTCGGGATTCTGGCCAAGTATTTCCTTATATCGTGCATACTTCTCCTTACGGTCTTCCAGAGCCTTATCCAGATATCTCAAGTTCGCAATACCAATAGCAGCATGAGCCTCAGTCATCTTGCCATTGAAACCATCCTCCACAATGTCTGCATGGTTCTCAAAGCCAAAGAAACGGATGCGACGCAGTTTCTCGTCAATCTCTTTATCCAAGGTAAAGACACCACCACCTTCTGCGGTGTTGAGCATCTTGGTAGCATGGAAACTGGTAACGGAGATAGTACCTTGTTTGAATACGCTTTCGCCCTTATAGGTAGCTCCTACAGAGTGACAAGCATCATAGATAACAGGGATGTTATGTGTCTTTGCAACGGCTTCTATCGCCTCAAAGTCACAGTTATTACCAAATACGTGTACAGGCATGATAGCCACTGTATGGCAGGTTATCTTCTCCTCTATCTTAGAGGCATCAATATCAAATGTCTCAGGATCAATATCAACAAATACTGGGGTGCAATGCTCCCACATAATAGAACTGACCGTGGCAATGAAGGTAAATGGCGAAGTGATTATCTCACCCTGCTTGCCCAAGGCTTTAATGGCCATTTGGAGAGCGAGCGTACCATTACAGCAACTCACCATATTGGGAACCTTTAGGTACTCACATACTTCCTTTTCAAAACGCTGTACCAGCGGTCCGTTATGCGTCATAATACCGCTTTCCCAAATGCCCTGCATCAGTTCGTTGACTTCCTCAAGGGGTGCCAACGTGGGCATCGTTACATAAATTGGTTTTCTCATCCTTATATAGTTTAATCGTTTACTAGTTTAAGAGTTCAAGAGTTTAAGAGTTTAAAAGTTTAAGAGTTTAAGAGTCTAATGGTTTAAGAGTCTAGCCCTGCAAGATTCTTGAAGTCTTCTACGAGTCTTGCCTGTCGAATAAGTGTCTGGTAGTTTTCCTTACGAATCTTCTCATTTTCGATACACTGGCAGAAATGCAGGATGGACTTCTTGAAGGCATCGTCAGCCGGGAGATTCCGTTTTTCCTCCTTATTACCTTTGCGGATAATCACTTCGGGAACTAAACCGGCTGGGGCTGTCAAGATACGGTTAGTATATATCGTACCTTTGCTCCCCCAGACTTCCAATTCGCACTTATAATTATGATCCATACCGAAAGAGACCTGAGCTGTTACGCCCTCATCATTCACCAAAGCTGCAGAGCCATACATATCTACATTGAAGCCTTCAATGTTGTTGCTTTGTGCATATTTGATTTTGGCCGTAGATCCAAGAAGCATAGAGGCATATTTCAGCGTGTAGCCACCACAGTCAAGCAGTGCGCCACCGCCTAAAGCCTTGTTATATCGGAAATCATTTTGTGCACGCATCGGGAATCCAAAGGAGATTCTGTACAAGCGAACATCTCCAATCTCTCCAAACTTGACTATATCATCAACAGCCTTCAACTGGTCGTGGAAAGCGAACATGTAGTTTTCATGAGCGGCCAAGCCTTTTGCCTCTGCATCTTTGAGCAAATCCTCTGTAGTAGCCAATGCCGTCGTGCAAGGTTTTTCACAGAGAATATGCTTTCCTGCAGACAAGGCTTCTTTAGCCCACTTGTAATGCAGCCCAGGAGGCAATGGCAGATAGATAGCATCCACTTCGTCTGAATGAATCAACGTGCTATAGCCCTCATAGATCTTACCTCCATAGTTATCTACAAAGGTCTGAGCCTTGGCTCTTTCTTTTGCCAATATCTCATCTGTAGCCCCAACAAACTCTTCCTTACTAGCAATGGCAACACCAGCGTATTCAAAACAACCAGCCTCTTTCAGAGCAGGAAGGAACCTGCGGAAGGCAATTTCTGAAGGGCAAATAATTCCAATTCTTTTCATCACTTAGCATATTTAATGGCAGACAGGATGCTGCGTGCCTGGATATTCAGGTAGTTGTTAAACTTCAAGAAGTGGTTAATCTGATGGAGCGTCATCCATGTGTAGTGCTCAGGCAAGTCCTGTGGCAAATCCTTACCTGCCTCCACTATCATATTGCGATTCTGCTCTCGGTAGAAACGGCCACCTTCTTCGGACTGAAGCACATCATAGAGAATCTGCTCTTTCTTGGCATTCAACACATAGTCGGTAAACGGTGGTTTCTTATCTACGGCATAGACATTGCCAGTAAGGCATTGTACCGTAGGTGCCAATTCCATCACATCATAGTTACCACACTCCAACTTTGCCTGAACAAGAAAATGATATATACCCCCAATCTTTCGAACAATGAAAGCACATAAACCTTGCTGCAAAGGTTGCACCAATGGTTGGCACCAACTTGTAACCTCTCGGTTAGAGATGCTAACCTTGACACCAATAATACGGAAGTATTTATTGTCGTTGTTGGCTATCTCCGTCTCACTACGATGCCACTCTTCCAACTTATCGATTGGTTTGTTGCTCACAAATAAATCATAGCGGGATTTCAAACCAGACAACCAAGAAAGTATCTGTCCCATTGAATGAATGCCCTCTGGTGTGCGGGCAGACTTCAACATATCCCGTCCGAACTCAGAAAGGTTGGACAAATTTGTCAATGGAGTAATATAATTGATATATTCTATACCAGACAACACGGTTCGAGTATCCATATTCACCATATTGTCGGTATGCATAAACTCCTTAATCTGACCCAGTGTCATCCAACGGAAATCTGGCTGCACTTCCACGTCCTCATCCACCTTGATGATGATGTTACGATTGCGCTTACGCAGAAAACGGGCACCTTGCTCACTTTGCAACTGGTCAAGAAGTACATTTTCAGGTTTCACATTCACAAAGTAGTCCAGATAGGCAGGTTTTTTACCCTTATGAACCTGAGTGTAATTGCTCTTGGTAGCCTGAAGAGTAGGACTAATCTGTACACAGTTCACATTGCCAGGTTCTATCTTGGCTTGCATCAGGAAATAGAGCGTACCATTGATTTCCTTGGTCAAGATACCAAGATAACCAATCTCCGGTTGGTTAATGATAGGCTGATCCCAAGCATGCTTGCTGCCATAATCGGTTTCCACATGGATACCCTCTATTGAGAAAAACTTACCTGAGTTATGGCGCAGACTTCCATCCTCATCAACATGCCAACCTTCCATTTCTTTGAATGGAATTAGGTTTACATCTACATGTACCTCTCGGTTTCTTTGTTCAATCCATTCACGCAACTCTTCTGTGCTATTGAAAGGATTATCGGTTGTTAATAATGAATATATCATAAATTAAATATTGGGTGCAGCACTTCTGCTAATGTTTATTTTTCTGAAGGTGTCAGAGTCCACCTCTTCTTTTTTCTCCTCAATAACACGAAGTAGGTACTGTCCATATTGGTTCTTAAGCATAGGTTGAGCCAACTCACGCATCTTCTCTTCAGTTATCCAACCATTACGATAGGCAATACCTTCCAAACAGGCAACCTTCAAGCCTTGTCGCTTCTCAATGACTTCCACAAAGGTACTTGCCTCTGCCAAAGAATCGTGTGTACCAGTATCCAGCCAAGCGAAGCCTCGACCAAAAACTTGAACCTTCAGTTCTCCATCCTTCAGGAATTCCTGGTTAACGGTGGTTATTTCCAGTTCGCCACGGGCAGAGGGTTTGATATGCTTGGCCACATCTACCACTTTGTTGGGATAGAAATAGAGACCCACTACAGCATAGTTTGATTTTGGCTCTTTGGGTTTCTCTTCTATTGACAAACAATTGCCTTCAAGATCAAATTCGGCCACACCATAACGCTCGGGATCGCTTACCCAATAACCAAATACAGTAGCTTTGCCGTTGTTATCGGCATCGTTCACTGCATTGCGCAACAGCTTGGTGAAACCTGCACCATAGAAAATGTTATCACCGAGTACCAAACAAGCAGAATCATTACCAATAAACTTCTCACCAATGATGAAAGCTTGTGCCAATCCATCTGGTGAAGGCTGTTCAGCATACTCAAAGTGAACACCATAATCGGAGCCATCACCCAGCAGGCGTTTGAAGCCTGGGAGGTCGTAAGGGGTAGAGATAATAAGGATTTCTCTAATACCTGCCAACATCAATACTGATATTGGATAATAGATCATTGGTTTGTCGTAGATGGGCATCAACTGCTTAGAGATGCCCTTGGTGATTGGATAGAGACGGGTGCCGGAGCCGCCGGCTAAAACTATTCCTTTCATAATTATGAAGGTATTATTACATTTTCTGATCCAAATTTTTGCCAGTTTCCTCATGCTGGAAATTAGGCAAAAATTCTCTTAACGCAGCAACAACCTGTGCCTTGGTAAAGTCCTCCTTTGCGAAGATGCCTTCAAGTTTATCAAAGAAGCAATTCACCTCATTCATTTCATGACGGGTAGTCTGCTCCACTACGCCCAAAGCCTTAAAGCGTTGCATGTCAATTTTTTCACCCGGGACGTAGAACTCCTCATAAGCCTTCTCACCCGTGGTGTCCGAACCGAAGTACACCGTAGGATAGTTGTTGTCATCCCAACCCAGTGCGGCGGCCTTGCGCTTAGCTTCGTCATCCGACGAGCAAGGATCCTTCTCCAGCCCATTGGCGGTCACGAACTTGTCGCAGATCGAAGAGAACGTCAGCATCTGGTCTTCACCCAACTTCGGGAAGAACACTTCGCCCCCATTGCCCAGGATACAAGCCAGCATACATATCTGACCAGACTCTTCGGGCGAAACGAAGTAACGCTTCACATCGCTTGGTGCAGCCAGCGGCTGCTTCTTCTGCAAGCGGTGAATCCAGCCGTCAGGCAGCGAACCGTTGCTGAATGCCACATTCGCAAAGCGAGCAGTAGTTACCTTGAAATACCTATTATAAGCCATCACCAAGTCTTCCATGATGCGCTTGCTGGCACCCATGATGTTCACAGGGTTTGCAGCCTTGTCCGTCGAAACACAGAAGAAGTGCTTCGGAGGATACACCGTCAGCAGGTCCATCAGCTTCTTCGCCTTGATGTCATTGTTCTCTATCAGCGCCTGCACACTGTAGCGGTCCTTCTCCGAACGCACATGCTTGTGCGCACTGAAGTTCGCCACAATGTCAAAGCCCTTCTCCTCACGGAAGATGCGCTCAAAGATGGGGTCTGCAAAGTTCAGCGTATAGCAACGGAACTCATCGGGCACGTAGAGCCCGTTCGTCGAGCGCACATCGCGCACCAGCTCTGCAAGGCCGTTCTCGTTCAGGTCAACCACCACTACGCTTGCCGGCTCAAACCGCAACACCGCCTTGATGAAGCTGGAACCGATAGAGCCAGCACCACCAATCACACAAACTTTCTTACCCTTAATCTCCTGGGTGAGCTTCTCCTTGTTTGCCTCAATATCTGGGGCAAACATGCTGACGGGACGGAACGTCACGCTGTCAGCAATAAATTTATCTAAATTAAACATAACTATATCTTACTTTGGAAAGGGGGTGAGGGAAACCTATATTCTTGCGTCCTTTTCAGTAGCAAGCGTTGCAAGCACCGAGCGGGAACTTATTACTTATGAGAGAGGTAGACACCTCTCCTCCCTAATAATGATTTTATATATAGTGTCTCGCGACATTTCTACCTCAATAGAATTTTCTGCTCAAACCTGCTGTGACCTTTCGATGTCACCATCCACATATTTCTTCCCGTGGCAACAATATCTGCCAATAGTTTTGGGAAACTAGTCTGCAGGAAATCATAGTCACCACAATTCACGAAAAGGTATGCAAACAACGTATTATCACTCAGTAATTGCTTGCTGTAATACTGTCGACTGCCATGATGAGGCAATTGAAATAGATATATAGGGCGGTTCCCTACATAGGGTTCTACTAATCTTTTCAATTTCAACTTGACTTTCCCACTTTTCAGATTTGCATCACCAGTATATAAGCAACTTCCGTCATAAATTTCCCTACAACGAGGAATGACATTAAGACGTAATGGTAGATAAGCATCAAGATATTGTACACAATCGTATGATGTCGCCTTAGATAGAACAATTAGCGAGTTTTCGTTAATGTTCTTACTACCATTGGCTGCATTGGTGGCTGCCACTGGAGTATTGGTATCATGAACTCCGATTCTCTTGTAAATGTTGCGTAGCTTAGTTATTGCATTCTCGTCTAGTTCTGTGGCTGTCATCTCGCCTGGTCGTTTAGCAAGTTCGCTTAACACATCGGCCTCAAACTGGCGTTTATACTTAATATCGTTATTGAGGTTGAATGGTACATACATCCACTTAAAACGGCTTTGGGATTCGGGAGAGTACAAAGCACCCATCGGGGTTCCTGAATCTACCATCGGACCCGCAAGTTCACGATAATCAGTTAACCCGTCACTCTGATTTTTGGCTGTGTATCTTACCCAATACTGTTTCAACGATAATCCATTTCTCTCTATGAGATTTATCGTTTGCCCCATATAATAAAGGATTGGAGAATCCTCCGTCAGATAGAAATACTCATAGCTGAATGGCATCAGAAGGCGAGTATTATTATCCAGATAGGGCATCAGATACTTAATACCATTAACATGATCACTGTCAAAGTGGGATAAAAAGAGGATGTTTATCTTCTCGCCTTCACTGAAATAATTGTCAACTTCTTGTTTCAGTACCTGTTCCTCTATCTTTGACTTACAGCCACAGTCATATACCACGATGATATCATCGTTTCCCCTCTCCTGGAACCTCTCCGTAAAAAAGGCACCGTGTCCAACAGGATGGAACTCTCGTGAAACATTTACCATATTTCTCATCATGGGATAATAACCGTTAAAGCAATTTAGCTATTGCTCTGTTTGCTTCACTATCTTACCATCTTTATTGAGAAGTATCTCGACTTCCTCAAAGATACACTTCATATAATAAAGAATCTCATCATCGCCTGAAATGACATCAACTTCCTTCAATTGCGCTACCTTACCTGTTAGACTGATAGACTTCAGATTGCATGTCTTACCTTTTTCTATATAGGTAATCGTTGTTCCCTTGTCAAAGGGATAAGTCATTGAAACCTCTCCTTCAGGCTTTGTGTCAAGTATCTCTCTGAAGAACCCATTCTCAATGAATGAACTTAGGGTGGTAGTCTCACCAGTTGGGTACTGGATATTCACCAATTGTGCATTGGCTCTAAATAAGCCTGTCTGAACAACATTTGAGGCATTGCTCTCCAAATCAATATGACACTGAGTCAACTCTGGGAAATAGCCAACGATATGTATATGTATCTGACGTACTCTACCCTTCCAATCTTCATCGGTCATCTCACGCAACTCCACAAGACCTATACCAGCATGCTTGGCATATTGAACGGCATCCGGAGTGAAGCCAAGCTTAGAAACAATAATGCCCTTTGAAAAGTTGCAATCCTTGACAATGGCCTCAACTTTCATGACTATATCCTTATTGATGTGCTCGTTCCAATACTTGCACTCAATATCTGTCAGGTAGTCATGAAGGCCATCTGAGTGAGAAGTAAGCACATCTATCTGATGCTCTACCTCAGACTTGCCCTTGTATTTACAATCCTTGCCATAGCCCAGGATCTTTACTCCTGAGGCTTTGCCAAGCTGCTCATATATATCTTTTACGAGTTCCTCGTAAGATTTCCAATTAAGTTTGGGCATAGTGGTTATTCGTCAATTTCATCAAAAATGCCATAATAATTTGCTGGATGACAATCTATCTTAAGATTCTTATAATTCGCCAACCAGCTTCCTTGCGTTGGATATATTTTGGCATCAGGATAAATCTCGTGTATCTTATTTAATAGTCTTTTCGAAGGGTGTCCTTCGCTAAAGCCATCTGGCGGGCATGAAAGATAATAATATTTTGCGCCAATACGCTTGATAAGCGTAGGATTAAGATTCTTTCTACTGCCATGATGAGGTATCTGAATGTGAGTAAAGTCCGTTGCCTTACATCCATGTAGCGTTTCACAGAAATCTAATGCTTCATTTAGTCCATCCTGCCCTACATCGCCTGTAAAGAGAAACTTGTGGTCGCCTAAATCCAAGCTAAGCACTATACTAGTTTCATTAATGTCAGACGTCTGCTCGCCATAAATCCACTTAATAAAAGTGCCTTTTATGTACCGAACGAAATTCAACTTCTTCAAAGAAAACTTCCGAGAGGACAAACCTTCTACCTCTGGTGTCTTGTCAGAAGCTAACAAATGTTTGCGATAAAGTTGAGTAGAGGGGCCCAAAATGGTCAAGACATTTTTAAATGTCATGCCTCTTTCGGGATGTATAATATTCTCCTCACCTATTTTCTCTATGGCTATTTGTTCAAGTTCGTAGGCTTTCTTAAACTTTTCTGTCAGTCTCTTATTCAGACTATTTTCTGTGATTCGACCATCCTTGAAAAAGCTGACTTTGAGATTAGCATCAAGCCATGGTCGATTCATCAGCAACTCGCCTATTTCGATGTTTTCATCATTGAATATTGTAAGTAATCCTAAGATATGGTCTTCGTCTGGATGGGTATTAATCACCAAGTCTATCCTATCTATACCAAGCTCTGACAAATAGTCCAAGATTGCCTGGCCATCATCTGTATAGCCACCATCAATCACTATAACGCAACAGTTATTCTGTGCATCATAGAGGCGTAAAAGTATTGCATCGCCACCCTTGGAAGTTTTTCCTACAGGGAAAAATCTTAGTTCGTATTTGTCTATAATCATGGCTTAAAAGACTCCTTGGCAACGAATCTTACAATTATAACACTAAGGGTAATAGTGACTACTGCTGGCAATATGAGCCAATAGAAGCAATCACATTGTGACATTCTCAATATTGAGAATACAACTGCAACTGATAGAACCACAGTCATGATTACCATCATATAGAAACTGACATATTGTGTACTGCGATAGTCTCTTACTATAGGATATGTAGGGTTTGCCCAGAAATTTGATTCATTGGTGAATCCATAAGGGATGCGCTGCAACACATGGTTGCGAAGTTCATTAATATGTCTAGCTGTACGTACAAAGTAGACTCTGTTCTTCACAATAGTATAAATAGAGAGCATTCCAAACAACCAACTTGCAGAACATATAAGCAACATGACTATCCACTTAAGGTTTGGTGTTGCTGCATTCAAAGAGTCAAGATTAAAAACTGTCCAACATGCACCTATAGCCACTAATATCTCGCCAAAGGCAAATTTGGTTATCTGCCAATTAAGGGAGTCATAATGGCGATGCATCTCCATACTCTGTGAGAAGTCCTCAATAAGAAGTTGGCCGCAATAATCAAGAGGTGGTTCTGTTGGTTTGATAGGACCTTCTTCCCATGATTTAAAGCCCGTAATCTTCTCGTATGCACCAGCCCAATCGCCATCAAACTGAATTGCCCTGTCATCAACATACACATCAGCCATGGGCTTTCCGCCTATGGCATTAGCAGGCTGATTGGGATTCTCGTTGATTGCATCAAAGGGGATATTGTATTTACCCAAGAATTTAATTATCTCGCTCTTATCTGCCCTTGTAGTATAGATAATAACATACCAACCATCTGCCTTCAGGTGATGGATAGTCTCTGCACAATGGGGCAAGACCTCGCCAAAGGTTTTTGCATCAACCCATTCTATATATCGACTAATTGTGCCATCAATATCTATACAAACAGTTCTCATAATAATGCTATTTACTTTCCATCCATCTTAGGAGATGCCTTTGCAGGATGCTGTACCGTGCAATTGATTTCAACATTCTTTTTAAAGATGAAATTGTGATTCTTTGTCATGTAAATGGAAGCCTTGGGGTTTATCTCAAGTATCTTGTTAATAAGCCTTCTTGAAGGATGCCCCTCAGACTCCCCATCAGGTGGGCATGATATTATATAGTCAGGATTACCAAACTCTTTAATTATCTCTGGGTCTATATTTTTCCTACTACCATGATGTGGTAACTGAACAATTGTAAAGTTTTGGGGATTTCCTCCTATTGACTTATAAAAGCTCAAAGCCTCTTTAATTGCAACTTTGCCTGCATCCCCTGTAAACAGAACTTTAGTATTACCTAAGTGCAAAGCAAGGATAAGGCTTGTTTGGTTCACTGCAGAAGTAACCTCATCGTCATACCATTCTATTTCTTTGCCTTCTTCATAATCTTCTTCTGTATATTCTACTTGAGTATAGTCACCTAAGCCGCTTTCAATATACGATTCTGGTGTCTTATCTGATGATAAAAGCCCCTTTTTGTATAATTCCTTGGATGGTCCTAACACATTAAGAAGTTCCAACTTTCCACATTCATCTCTGAACTGAGGGTATATTTTTACTCCTTTCTTCTTTGCAATACTTTCTACATCTTCTGCCAAGTTAAAAGCGTCTTTTAACCGCTTAATCAGGCTATTATCCGTGATCCTTTTATCTTCAAACATTTCCTTAGTAAACTTCGCGTCACGCCAAGGGCGATTAAGAATCAGGTTTTCTACTGTTACTTCGTTGCTTTCCAAAATAGTTTTTAGCCCAGAAATATGATCTCTATCGGGGTGTGTATTGAACATTATCTTGATTTTGGTCGTAGTACAGTTCCTTTTGATGAAATCAATAATAGCACTGCCCGTTTCTTTATAACCTCCATCAATCAACAATAGAGTTTCATCGTCCTTTTCATCAAAGAGGCGGATTAATATTGCATCGCCACCTTTGCTCCCGCTTCCAACCTGACAGAAACGAATCATATATTTATTTTCATTTATAGCCATAATTTTCAATTTCATTAAACACATTAATCTCTATGCAATAGTAATTAACACCTGTTGATGTATGAAGGTTGAACGAAGGCTGAAGGCTGATGTTTTGTCCCGCAGAAAACGCAGAAATGACAGAAATCATTGAGCCATCACAGATGGCAGGGGGTTGTTATAGGGGTCGCCTAAAGGCGAGAAATTGAACAAAAATCTTATTCAAAATTTATCAATGGTCCCGCTGAAATGGCTGAAATGGCAGAAAGTTTAGGGGCACATCGGAGGGATGTGACCTATATTATGATGGAAGATGGAAGATGTTATGTACCGCAGAAAGGGTTAAACGAACACGGATGTCACGGATTTATTTCATGTTCTTCCACCGTGGATAAGGCCAAGAGTTGATGCTGTACTTTCTGAAGAATTGCTCTAACAGGCATTAGACAATCGTTCTGATCCTGGATGGTTTCCTGCCCTCCTTTGATATTCTTATCGTCGTATCTTGTGAAGATGCCTGCATGGGATTTGTCTTGCGCATTACTTCAAGGAAAGAATACGGTGTGAAGGTCACATTGTCAGCCCAGTCCTCTATATCGCCTGCCGCACTGTAATAAGAGAACTCCCTGTCACCTACGCTGATAGATGATGTGTGAAGCTTTGACTGCAGTCCTATGGTGCCGTCGGGAGCAGGGGAAATCATCCAGTTCTCCCAATCATCATTGTCAGAGATGAGCAAAACGTCACGCAGGTTACGGAGAACATAATTCGAAATCTTCTTGGCTCCATAGCCGTCCCAATTATCCTTTAACTGATAGAGATGGTCTAATGTATCAAATGCCTTAGAAAGGTTTGCCTGTGTAGTCTCAACAACAAGACGACGTCCTACACGCTCCTTATCCTCGCGGGACAGGTGCATGGTATGGATCATCGCCATGGCATCCATATAGGATGTCGTGGAATATGCTGCTACAGGCTCGGATGCCATTGTTGAAACATTGTCCTCCATAATATATTATTATATTTCTCGGTGCAAAGATACGAAAAGTTTTGGAAAGTTGTTCGTATTTGCAGGGAAAATTTATTATTTCTTCACTCGAGTCATTTTGGCATTTGAGTCGAGTCAATTGATGATTTGACTCGGGTGAGGGTTTTCAGCCCATGCCAGACGTACCAGGTTTTTGCTTTTCCCCCAGCCCTAGCATCTGGTCGAGGATGAGACGGAGGTCACAAAAATCATTGGGTGCCCGATGGTCGACTCCTCTGTTGACATGTTTGTAGTCGTCTTCGTTGTCTTTGTCATCAGGAAAGAACTGGTAACAGAGGGTATAGCTCTTGCCTTTAAGAACTCCACGACTGAGAAAATAGCCTACCAGGTTGAGCCAGGTGAGTTTCAGGCTGCGGAAGCCTGTATCACAGCCACGACGATGGGTGAGCAGTTTCCAGAAACTTTCTGTGATAGCTGTCTTCTCCTCTGTGACCTCACGGCCAGGCTGTGGCAGGAGCAATTCGGCAAAACTGTCAAGGACATCATCGGCAGAGACTTTCTGCCAATTGGCCTGAAGAACGAGTTCCTTCAGTCGCCCGTAGAGCAAACGCCGCTCTTTGCTGAGTCGCGTGGCAGCAATGTCCTTTTCCTCAGCACGAGGGTCGAGGATATTGTTTACCTGCTGTATGCGGAAACAGGCGAGAAATATATGGCGCACATCGTCAATGGAAAGCAGGCTGCGATTGACGAAGAGGAAACGGCCAAACTCCGGGTCGGTAAGCGGACTGGGATTATCGAGGTCGATAAAGTCATCTATTTGAAATTCCCTATAAAGACTCCGCAAGGTGCCTTTGAGCTTTTCATGTTTCTCATGAGCACGCTCCTGACGTTTACGTAAAGGCCATTCATTTTTCCAACGATGGCCATCACGCTCAGCAACCTCACGAGCATCGGGACAATAGCGGTGATAAAGGCGAAGAGACAGGCGAAGATGTTGCTGCTCGCTTATATCATCGTTCAAAAGCTCGTCAATCTGACGAAGGCTGTCTATAAGCGTACTTAGTGCCATGTCAAGACAATAGGCCATGCTGGTCTCGTTGACAATGGCATTGATATAGTTCTTTACCTTAGGTACGATGTTCTTTTCGTATTCGTGGGGTGTGCACTGATTGCGGTTGGTAAGTATGAAGCGCAGATAGTCTGTGTATTGCCTGCGCAGCACGGCCATAGCCTTTCGATTGATATTGTCGCGCCACTCCTGCTCGTCATCGTCTGAAAGGGAGCGGATGTATTCCAACTGTTCGTCAATACGGGCCACATACTCCTTGACATCGGTGTCGAGTTCACTTTCAGCATAGCGAGGTTCGTAAAGTGATAACTGAGCCACTGTATCTTGTTTGTCTGCCCCCTCTCCGTCGGTGGACTCATCCTTATCGGAATTTACTAAACGGTCGAGAAATGAGGAAAAGTCGAGAGAGAACGGTGCATCTGGGTAATAGAAGAAATCTGGCGAGCCGTTATTTTCCGTCTGGGAACTATTCAGTTTTTTGTGAATGTCAGACAAATAGTTGACCCACCATTTAAAATCGACATCGCCACACTCCTTGAAAGGCAGATAAACCGTCCAACGGTTAAGGGTCTGCTGAAGCTTCAGTGAGAGGGTGATGCATTCCACCGCTGCTGCCATAGCCATCAACTGCTCGGACACAGTATTGACACTGCAACGCATCTGCGTAAGTACTACATCTATGTGCTGCAGTACTGTCTGCAGGTCTGAGCGCGGTATTACTGGTGGCTGACTCATATGAGTGGATTTGTTGAATGAATTGAAATGAGCAATAAACTAAAATGAACTGAAATGAGACAAGCGTTTTTCTTGTAACGGCGGAGATTCCTTTTCTGAATATTATTGTCTGTCTGTCAATGGTTTATGCCATAGAGCCGAGAAAGTGAATCTCTCATGCGTTGAGTGCTAACAAGATTTGTCGGCTCATGCTACCTTTGCAACGGATCAAGAATCCAAGTCGTTCTTTCCTTATTTACATACCAAATGAGAAGATGCTGAAATAGTTGTACCCAGCTTGAAGGGGCTTGCCCCGGAAGCTGTCTATATATTTTCCCAAATCATTATTGTTTAACATCGGCCGGGGCCGGGCGAAAGCCTGGCTAAATACCAACCCTACCGGCAAGGGGACTGTAATATGGCATTAAACGTACAGTTTATTAAGTATCTTAATCAGCTGATCAACGAGGAGATTGTGGTGCCTCGTCTGGTGAATCAGCAGTCGCTCGATTTCAACGCGCTCTGTGACTATCTCGCAGATGGCTCGACGGTGACAGCGGCTGATGTGGCTGCAGTGATGAAACAAATCGAGACGCGCTTGCCGCTTCTCCTTGGTCTCAACGCCAAGGTGGTGTGCTCGCCCGAGGGCTTGACCTTCCGTCCGAAGGTCTCTGGCTCCATCACTCAGAGCCAACTGAAGAAGAAGTTGCAGGCTAAGCTTGCTGCCGATCCTTCACTTGACATCGACGTGGACCGCACTTTGACTGTTTCTGACCTCGCCGTGAGTGACCTGACCGCTGAAATCGCCATTGAACTGCCGAAAGCATGGAATGAGCGTTTCAAGAGCAAGGCTTCGTTCAAGCGCGTGACCAAGGCGACTTCTACTGAAGGCTCGGATGACACAGATCCTTCGACTGACTCAGGAGACACTGGCACGGATACAGGTTCGAACACGAATGGCACGAATGGTGGCACCAATACTGGTGGCAACACTGGTACGGTGACTCCGAGCAACCCTCGTCTGACCATCAGCCGTTCGGGTAACGGTACCTCCTCAGTGACTGTCGGCGGCAACGCAGTGACCAGTGGCTCCGAGGTGGAGGTCGGTACAGAGGTTAGCCTCTCCGTAACTCCTGCCGAGGATGCAACACCCACTGCAACGCTGAACGGCAACACCGTGGCTCTGACTGAGAATGACGGCGTTTACACAGGTTCGTTCACCATGCCTTCGGCCAACGCAACACTCGCCATTAACAGTGGCGGTGCCACAGGCGGTGGTTCTGGTGACATGAATTAATTCACCTATTTTATTTATTTAAACAGTAAAAACGATGAAAATCAAATTAACTCAAGATCAGATTAACGACATCGTGGAAGATCCCCAGAAGGCCCACGAAGCCGGCGTGAAAGCTAACGACCCTTGGTGGGTCATCGTCCTGAAGGTTCTGGCGTACCTCATCGGCCTCTTGTTGGGCGGTGCTGCTACCGCCAGTGGCTCAACGGCGGTTTTGGCAATGCTCTAACAATGGTTACAGCCATGAGAGTCATCACTTTAATCATCATTCACTGCTCTGCTGTCCTTCCGTGGCAGCAGAGTGGCTTTCACGAAATTGATACCTGGCACCTCCAGCGTGGTTTCAAGTATGGTTGTGGCTACCACAAGATTATCCGTCGCGACGGCACCATCGAGGATGGTCGTCCGTATGAGATGATCGGTGCTCACTGCCAGCACAGAAACCAACACAGTATCGGCATCGTTTACGAGGGCGGCTTGGACGCCAACGGAAAACCCTGCGATACGAGGACGGAAGCCCAGAAGGTGGCTATGCGCAAGTTGCTGGAAGAGCTGCATGAGCAGTTTCCGAAGGCTGTGATTGCCGGTCACAACGTGTTCAACCCTATGAAGGCCTGTCCGTGCTTTAACGCGATGCGCGAGTATTCGGACTTACAGCCGGAGTAGTAACTCTCTCAACGATTGACCGTCTGCGTTGAAGCCTGTCTTAGATTTGCCTGGTGTGTTCAACTAGCCTCGGTGGTAAATGGTTTGGAAGGCCTGCCACCGGGGCTTTTTTGTGTGGCTATACGAACACGAATGGCACGAATTATTAGAGGGGTTGGATGTCTTCGAGGGCGACCTCGGTATAGACGAAGTGGTTGGTGCCCATGGTGACACGGATGACGATGTAGGAGGTGTGGCCTTCTTTGTAGTACCAGCCTTCGACACCGGCCAGAGCACCACGCATGACACGGACGGGTTGATCGACCTTGAGGCTGGCGGCAGTGATGTGGACGGGATTTTCGGCATTGCCCAGGATGTACTGGAGCTGCTGCATCTCGTGGTCGGGGACGTAGGCGTAGATGCGGTCCTTGGTAGTGCGGTTGAGCATGAAGCGATAGACGGAGGGATAGCCGAGCATGATGCGCATGAGCTCAGTTTCCTCGGTGTGGACGAAGACCTTGCCAGGGATGACGATGGTCTCCTTCTGATACCGATTGCGGCTTTTATAGACCTTCTCCTCGATGCGGCTGGCGACAAAGACCTCGAAATCGGCCTTGGTGAGCATGGTGCGGATGGTGCGCTCCTTGGTAGCTTTGCACTCCGCAATGTACCAGCGGGACTTACCGTTATCTACGGCAAGGCCAGAGCCTTTATGCAGTTCTGCAGGGCTCACCGCGGCATTTTTTGTCGCTTCAACATCCTTTGCCATTATAGTAAATCTGGCTCTCTTTTAGCATAAGAGGGCCAGAATCTATTAGCGTCTGATTTCCTGTCGATTACAGACCCAAGAAACGATGTATAAGTATAAAAAAAACAATTAAAACCATATTTTTTCTTCTG
>Ga0247610_10000902_pt1 | contig 39208 bp, 40 predicted proteins | sample 174DNAGHGhighgp2_FD_193483 | JGI IMG/M metagenome (GOLD analysis project Ga0247610, IMG submission 193483) | Sheep rumen microbial communities from Palmerston North, Manawatu-Wanganui, New Zealand - 1742 DNA GHGhigh gp2 | ecosystem: Host-associated > Mammals > Digestive system > Stomach > Rumen...
GATTAAGCGCGTACCAATTGAATTCCTCGAAATTGAGCTCGAGGTCTTGCGTAGCATGGGTCAAAAAATGACCGTTTCCGATGAATATCTTGCCGATAATGGTCGCACGCGCCTCGTTGACCTAAAACTTCAGAAGTCTAAGCTGAAGGCACCAGTTGATAAAATCCACCCAATGCCATTCCCGGGTCTCAACATCGACTCATTGCCATTCTTCTCTGTTATTGCCGCTACTGCCGAGGGTCGCACCCTCATTCATGACTGGGTATTTGAAAACCGCGCAATTTATTCAACGGAATTGTCGAATTTAAATGCGAAAGTCGAGCTTTGCGACGCACACCGCATCTACATCAACGGTCCAACCAATTGGCGCCCAGCCGAAATGATTGCGCCACCAGCACTACGCCCAGCAGTCGTGATTATGCTCGCGATGCTTGCTGCCCCTGGTCGCTCAGTTTTGCGCAACACTTATTCCATCGCGCGCGGCTACGAAAATTTCGCTCATCGTCTAGTTCAACTTGGCGCTGAAATTGAGACACTTTCTGAACTGTAAAAACAGAGATAGATGTAGTATAATTTTATTATGTCTATTACTAGAGAAGATGTCCTGCATTTGGCAGAACTGTCCGACATTTCATTGAGTGAAGAACAGATCGAGCCGCTCATCCGGGACCTTGGAAACATTGTTAACTATTTCTCGCAGCTTGACGAGCTAAACACTGAGGATGTTGAGCCTACTTATCAGTGCTTCGATATGCAGAATGTTTGGCGCGAAGATAACATCGTAGATTTCGAAGCCAAGCGCGAAGATTTGCTCGCTTTGACGGTCGAGAGCGAAGATAACCAGATAAAGGTTCCGAAAGTCCTATGATTATTGCTGACAAAAATACCAAAGCGGTTGATTTAGTACGCGCCGCGCTTGAAAAAGCAAAAGAATACGAAGATTACCACGCATTCATCTCAATGAACGAGGCTCGCGCATTGGAGCGCGCTCGCGAGATTGATGCGAAGATTGAAAAAGGTGAGCCAGTCGGTCGTTTGGCAGGCGTTCCTTTCGCATTAAAGGACAATTATCTTAGCCCAGAGGGCGTAACTACTGCTGCCGCAAAGATGCTCGAGGATTTCACTTCCCCAATCACCGCAACCGCAGTCAAGAAACTTGAGGACGAAGGCGCCATCATGATTGGCCGCACCAACCTCGACGCTTTCGCACACGGTGGTAGTACCGAAAACTCTTACTTTGGTCCAACTTCTAACGCTTATGACAAGGCTCGTGTTGCCGGCGGTTCATCCGGCGGTAGCGCTGTAGCTGTTGCTTTAGATATCGTGCCATTTGCGCTCGGCTCTGATACTGGTGGTTCCATCCGTCAGCCAGCTAGCTTCAACGGTGTAATTGGCGTAAAGCCAACCTACGGCGCAGTTAGCCGCTATGGTGTAGTCGCAATGGCTTCCTCAACAGATACGATGGGTTGTTTCGCAAAGAATGCCGCAGACGCTAATCTCATTATGAGCATTATTGCTGGTCGGGACGAAAAAGATTCTACGACTCTAGCAGATTACTGGACCAAAGACCTCGCCGAGGCGAAGCCAGCCAAGAAAAAGATTGGTCTCATTTCCGACTTTATGGGCGAAGGCGTTGATCCAGAGGTCGTAAAAGCCGTGAAGGATTACGCCGCGAAGCTGAAGAAAGCCGGCTACGAAGTCGAAGAGGTCAGAATGCCAGTTTTGAAATATGCTTTGGCAATTTACTACATCGTCGTACCTGCCGAGGTCTCTTCAAACCTTAGCCGTTACGACGGCATCCGCTATGGCCTCCGCTCTAGCGAAGCAAAGAGCCTCGATGATGTTTATAGCAAGACTCGCGACGAAGGCTTCATGCCAGAAAACAAGCGCCGCATCTTGATCGGTAACTTCGTACTTAGTTCCGGTTTCTTTGACGCTTATTATCTTAAAGCACAGAAGGCACGCACTTTGCTAATTAAGGCTTACAACGAAGCATTCGAAAAGTATGACGCGCTTCTCTGTCCAGTCGCTCCTCGCCCAGCATTCAAGCTCGGCGAAAACACCAGCGATCCACTTCAGATGTATCTCGAAGACGTAATGACTGTACCGCCAAGCTTGGCTGGTATTCCAGGTATCAGCATCCCTGCCGGTAAAAGCAAAGATGGTTTGCCAATCGGCGTTCAGCTAGTTGGCCCACGCCAGAGCGATCAGATTCTTCTTCACATCGCTGACGAATTGGAGGAAAAGTAGTTTATGGATCCATCACTACTTGTCTTCTTGGTAGCGATTGCGATTGTAGGCGTTTTGGTTTTTCTAGCCATCTCTATGACTGGCAAGCGCAGCCACATCTTCAACAAGGAAGATTACCAGGTGGATTTCCTTCGCATTGAACAGTCTCTTTCCAAGGACAACGCATCCAGTTACGCAATGGCAATCATTGAGGGCGACAAACTTCTTGACCGCGCACTCATGGAAATGGGCGTGCAGGGTCGCACGATGGGCGATCGCCTAAAGCGCGTCGGTAAGACAAAGTTCACCCAGCTAAACTCTGTTTGGTATGCACATAAACTCCGCAATCAGATTGCACATGAGCATGATTTTAAACCGGAATATCGCCAAGCGCTCCATGCGCTTGAAACCTATAAGCAAGCATTAAAAGATTTAGGAGCAATTTAGATGAGTGAGTATAAAATTACCATCGGTATTGAATGCCACGTCCAGCTAAACACGAAGACTAAATTGTTTAGCGGCGTCGACAACGATGCGACCGATAAAGAACCAAACTCTTGCGTCAGCCCAGTTGACTATGCTTTGCCTGGAATGCTTCCAGTACTAAACAAAGCCGCCGTTGAGAAGGCTGTTCGCGCCGGTCTCGCAATGAACTGTAAGATTAATCTAGTCAGCCGCTTTGACCGTAAACATTACTATTACCCAGATTTGCCAAAGGGTTACCAGATTTCCCAGATGTATCAGCCAATCATTGGCGCTGGTGTAATCCATTTGCCAGACGGTAGCGATGTCAAAATTGAGCACGCCCACCTTGAGGAGGACGCCGGTAAGCTTACTCACTTCAGCAATTACTCCCTAGTCGACCTCAACCGCGCCGGCACACCACTCATTGAGATTGTTTCCATGCCAGACATCCACTCTGCCGCACAGGCTCGTGCTTACTGCGAAGAACTTCATCGTCTCATGATGTATGCCGATGTCACAAACGGCGATCTCTATCAGGGCAACATGCGTTTCGATGTCAACATTTCGATTTCTAATACCGACGAACTTGGTACTCGTGCCGAGATTAAGAACCTCAACTCCTTCCGTAGCGTTGAGCGCGCCGTCGAATACGAATTCAAGCGCCAGAAAGCTTTGCTTGAAAAGGGCGAACGCGTTATTCAGGAAACCCGTGGTTGGAACGATACTACAGGTAAGACCACTTCCCAGCGCAGCAAGGAAGAGGCGCAGGATTACCGTTATATGCCAGAACCAGATGTTCCGCCAATTGTTTTGGAACAGGCTTATATTGATAAGGTTGCAGCCGAGATGCCGATGATGCCGGCAGATTACCGCTCGAAGTTCGGCGTTCTCAATCTTGACGATAGCGCCGTAGAGGCAATCATTAACTACCCAGTACTCGCCGAGCGCCTAGCTGATGTCTGCGACAGAAACGTCAACCTCGCGCCACGCGTAGCTAACTGGTTTGCTAGCGTGCTTCTCGCCGAAGAGAACCTCGACAAGGACTTCACGCTCGCTACCGGCGCAGAACTAACCGAATTGTCCGAAATGGTCGAGAAAAAAGAGCTCTCCTCTACTGCTGCTAAGGATGTTTTGATGGAAATGTACGACAAGAAGAATACCAGCAAGACTCCACACCAGCTCGCGAAAGAAATGAATTTGTTACAGGAAAATGATGAAAATGCGCTCTCCGCAATCATCGATGAAGTATTGATGATGCCAGAATGCGCAAAAGCCGCCGAGGATGTCCGTAACGGCGAGATGAAAGCGATTGGCTTCCTCGTTGGTCAGGTCATGAAAAAGTCCAAAGGCAAGGCAAATCCTGCTAGCGTAAATGAGTTGATTAAGAGTAAACTATCATAAAGGAGAAATAAATGTCATACAAAGCACCAACTAAGGCAGTTATCACCGACGCGGGCTTTGCGAGCCGTTTTCTACCTATTACAAAGACGGTTCCAAAGGCGATGATTCCGCTCGGCGCTAAGCCAATCATGCAGTACGTTGTAGAAGAATGTGTTGCTGGCGGCATCAAGGACATCATTATTGTTGCCACCCATGAGGGCAAGCCAATTTATGAAGATTACTTCAAAAACCCATGCGAAAAGATTTACAAGCAGCTCGAATCTCAGGGCAAGCTCGATCGCTTCGAGGCTGTTCGCAAGGTTCTTTCGATTGCGAATATTACCATCATTGAACAGGACCCTAGCTATCCTTACGGTAACGGTTCCCCTATCGCTAGCGCAAAGCCATACCTAAATGACGATGAAGCATTCATCGCTTGCTACAGCGACGACCTTATCTTCGGCGAGGGCGACGTAAAGACTTTGGTCGAAGCCTACAAGGAAAACCCAGACGCTAAGGCTATCATCGCCGCACAGGAAATGCCAGAGGAAGTCTGGAACAAGTACGGCATGATTGCGCTCAAAGACGACAAGAAGATGACGCTCAGCCACATCGTTGAGAAGCCAGCTAAGCCAGAAGATAGTCCAAGCAATTTGACTTCCTATGGTCGCTACTTGCTCACCCCAGAAGTATTCGCACATCTTGTGCCAACCAACACCGGCCTAGATAACGAACTCTGGACAGTTGATGCTATCACGAAACTCGCTAAATCTGGCGATGTTATCGTCGCAAAGTCCAAGGGTAAATGGCTTACCACTGGCGATCCTAAGAATTACTTTCAAGCAATTTGTGAATTTAATAAAATGGAGGCATAAAAATGGAAACACCTGCTTGGATACTAGTATTTATTTTATCTGGAACCTTGTTCCTGTTCCTACTCGTCGGAATCATCTTAATTATTAAGTTGATCGGCGTCACAAAAGAGGCCAAGAAGATTGTCATTCAGGGTCAAAATATCGCAGAAAAAGCCGATGATATCGCTGATAATGTTCGCGATATGACAACGGTTGGCGGCTTGGTGAAATATTTCACCGAAAGCTATCTCGACAAAGCTGAGAAAAAGAAAGCAAAGAAAGCCAAGAAAGGAGATAAATAATGGCTGAGAAAAAATGTGCAAAAAAGAGCAGTAAAGGTAGCAAGTTCTTCCTCGGCGCAGCGCTCGGTGCAGTTGCTGGAGCAGTCGCAGGTGTTTTGATGGCACCAAAGTCCGGCAAGGAAACTCGCAAAGATATCAAGGATGGCGCCAAGAAGGCGACCGCAAAGGCAAAAATCAATGCCAAAAAAGCTGTTAAAAGCGGCGAAAAAGAAGTTAAAAAGACTGTAGCGGAAGCCAAAGCTAAGGCTAAAACCACTAAAGCAAAGACTGCTAAAAAATAATCTGCGATGGATAAAAAAGACGTAAAAATCCTAGCAATTGTAGGTATGTGCGGCAGCGGCAAGTCGACCGCCATTGATTATCTAACCGACCGAAATATTCCTAAAATTTACTTCGGCGGCGTCATCCTAAAAGGCTTGGCGGAAGCCGGTCTAGAAGATACGCCAGAAAACGAAAAGAAATTCCGCGAAGAAATCCGTGAGAAAGAAGGCAAAGATTTCGTTGTCAACCGCGTAGTTAAAGAAGCAAAAGACCTTATCGCTGCCGGCCAAAAACGCATCGTCCTTGACGGTCTTTATACCTGGACCGAATATAAGATTTTGCGTCAAGAATTTCCAACCGAAATGACTGTTGTAGCGATCGTTGTGCCAAAGGCTTTGCGTCGCAAACGCTTAGCAGAACGCCCGGAGCGCCCATTTAATGCTCAACAAGCAGCTGAGCGCGATAAGACCGAGATTGAAAACCTCGAAAAAGGTGGCCCAATCGCAATCGCCGACTACTACATCGACAACTCGGGCACAATCAAGGAATTCCACGAAAAGTTTGCCGCACTCTGCAAAGAAATCGGATTTATCGATGCCTAAACTATTACAAATTCCCGACCGCGAAACCGCACTACTGATCGATGAACTCAAAAAGACCATCGATATTGCCGGTGACGTGGTCGAATTTGGTTGCTATGAAGGAGACACTTCTATTTTGCTTGCTAATGAAATCCGCGAGAATCCAGACAAATGGCTTTATCTTTATGATTCTTTTGAGGGTTTGCCGGCAAAGAGCGCCGAAGATAAGAGCGCCGATGGCTGGCGTTTTCAGGAAGGCGAGCTAAAGGCCTCGCCAGACACCGTCCGTCATAAATTCAAAAAGTATGCTCTGCCCGATCCAGTTATTACGAAAGGTTGGTTTAATGAACTCACTGAGTCGGATTTGCCGTCTCAGATTTCCTTTGCGTTGCTTGATGGCGACTTCTATAATTCCATCAAAACTAGCCTTGCGCTGGTTGCGCCGCGCATGAATAACGGCGGCATAATCGTGGTTCATGATTTCCGTAATGCGCAGCTCCCTGGCAGCGGCAAGGCCGTTAACGAATTTATGGCCGAGCATGCCGACGAATATACACTCAGAATCGTCGCAACGATGGCAGTGCTAACGAAGCAATAATTTTATTACGAGAATTACGCCCAGATGTACTGGGTAAAATAGATAAGCAAGAGGACGCGGCAAACGACGTCCTTTTTTGCCGGAATAGAGCGCGATTGGAATAATCGCGGCAATGGAATAAGCCTGAACTGCCCAGTGCTCGTAATACGCCTGCGAAACCATCATGGCGACCAGAATCAGGAATTGTGACGCAATACGAAACGGACGGTTATTACCAAAGAGTTTATCGGCATAATAGAAGCCAAGAATCAGGACTACGCCAAAGACGCCATATTCGCAGTCAAAGGCGCCAGCTGCGAGCGCGAGAATCGGCACAGCGACCAAGAAAAAGCCGCCCTGCTCCGCGCAAATGAGCGCGATAAGCGCAAAGGCAAAAGTAAAGAGAACATTATGCGAATAGTTATAGTGGAAGATTGCCGAAAAGGCGAAGAAGATTAGCTGCGTCAAAACCGCACAACCAATTAGACGAAGTAGATAGCGCGTGCGAGAGCGGGTATACTTGAAGCCTTCAACTAACAGGAAAGCAAAAATCGGAAAGGCTAAACGGCCGACAGCGCGGAGCGGCCAGCAGTCCGGAATAAGATAAAAACCAATATGATCCACGAGCATCGTAGCCATCGCTATAATCTGGAGTACGGCGGAACTAATCATAAGTATATTATACACCTTCCCTTGACTATAGAGGTAATCTGTGCTATAATATTAAGATACGTTCTATTTAATCCAAGGGGGTGAAAAAAATGGCTAAAAAGAAAAAGAACGCTAGTACATCTAGGTATACACCAGCATATAAGGTGTATGATAACAGGACAAATGCTCAGCGAATTAGAGAATTTAGCACAGCCTTATTACTGTGTCTAATCTGCGCAGGTATTGCCTGGGTATTAATGGCAATTATCGCCACGGCCGTCACAAAAGAAGTGGCATGGGCCTATTGGCCGATAACGATAGTCTACTATCTAACTGGATGGATCAGTATAATAGGCTGGCCTATCTGGCTCGTTATTGAAATTGCCGCAATTATTGTTTCGGTGGGCGAAAATAAACGTCAGGCGAGGGAGCTATAAGCTCCCTCTATTTTTTAGTTTCCGAAGTAGATGTATTGATACATGCCTTTATCAACCCACTGCTCGGAGTATTCACCAGCGCGATAGCCGGTTGCAGCGTTGCGATAATTGTACTGAGAGATGTAAACACGGTTACCGGAAACAGCTTCTACCCAGACGGCGTGGCCATAGGCACCACCAGTGGAGATACCGACGGAGTGAACCTTTGGAATGTTGCTGACGGTATAGCCGGCAGCGCGAGCGTTGGCTGGCCATTGCTTGGCATTACCGCGGCCACCCCAATATGGCATGTAGCCATAGGTGCTATACACTTTCCAGGCAGTATAGGAAACACATTCGCAAATGTACATGCCCCACTGATCTGCAAAAGCATCTTTTTGCTGAGGGCAGCGACCGGAATATGGATAACCACCCTTCTTTGGATCACCGGCGGTTACGCCAGTTGCATTATACTGACGAGCGAGATCGGCGAGAACCTTCTGCTGCTCTTCCTCAAGCGCCGCCTTCTGCGACGCAACGTCAGACTTCATCTGACGATAGGAATTCTCATTCTCACGAGTCTGCGCCAAAAGCACAGCCTGCTCCAGCTCTAGCTGGGCGAGCTGATTCTTTTGCTCAGTCAAATCCTTTAGAATAAGTTCGGCATTCTTTTTCTTAGTCTCAAGCTCCGCCTTGAGATTCTTGTTTTCTTCAATAATTTCAGACAAGGTATCAGAGACGCTAGACATCTGCATTTCCTCATCAATAAAGCTAGAGAAAGAATCGGACGAGGCCATGCGCTCCAAAGTAGAAATCTCATCATTGTAATAGAACTGCGCGATAGTGTAGCCAACAGTATCAGAGTTTGTATTGATGCGCTGAGTAATTGTTTCAATCTCGATAATTAGCTGCTGACGCTCAGCTTCTTTTAGCTCGATCTGAGTCTTTAGAGCGGACTGCTGAGCTTGGAGCGAGTTAATCTCGGCCTGGATAGAATTTGCCTCGGCGGCGTAGGCGCTAGCCTGCTGCTCATAAACATTCATCTGGGCACGGAGCTCAGAAATCTTAGAGTTAATATTATTGAGATCAGCTTGAGTGTAAGCAGAAGTGCGCGGCGCAGGAAGAATTGTCGCCAAAGTCAAAGCGGCAAGACAGAGGGCACAGATATTGCGCTTGATTTTCATGGTTAAATCATAGCATAAGCGTGATACTTTTTCAAGATGGCTACTACTTCTGGCGAAGATATTTGCGGGTAGCAAGTAGCGATGAAATGACGCCAATCAAGATGCCCGAACCGAGCAATGAGAGAACGACGAAGTACCAGTAATCTTTCATAATACCAATGGTTGGATCAAGTGTAGTGCCGAACTGGGCCTGCAATGCGAAGGTGCCGACGTATGCGACGACGCCAGCAATAACTGCGGCAACGATACCATAGAAGCTAGCCTCAACCACAAATGGGCCAACAATGAACCAGCGGCTTGCACCGACGAGGCGCATCATATGGATCTCTTCCTTGCGGTTATAGATTGCCATGCGGATAGTATTGAAGACGACTAGGATTGCGATGAGTGCAAAGATACCACCGGCAACAAGACCAATGAGCTCAATGCGGTTCATCATGTCGGCAATGCGATCAATCGTATCGCGGCGCTCGCTAGCGTAGCTAGGTGGATTATTTGCATCTAGCAAATCGGCAAGAGTTTTATCGTTGCTAACAAAATCTTCTAGCTCGTTAGTGTCATCCAAATTTGAAAGCTTCACATTGAGAGTCCAAGGCAATTTGTTCGGCGCCTCAAGGAGGTTCTGGCGATAAGTTTCCTTCTCTTTTGGCGAGAGGTCGCGAGTGCGAGCGAGAATCTTTTCAATCGCGGCAGCGTTGGCCTCGGCTGGTGAAGTTGAAGTTACTTCAACGACAGTCTCTAGCTGAGACATCTTGGTCACAACCTGGTCGATTTGCTCCTGCGTAGTGCCCTGCTTTAAGTAAATAGACATATCGACTTGCTGCTCAATCTTGCCAATCACAGTACTCATGGCATGAGTTGCAATGACGGTAGCAGAAAGCACGATGAGCGTGACACACATGATTGCGATTGCAGCAACGCTAAGCCAGGTGTTACGTACAAAACTCTTTGCGCCATATTTCAACACGCGCGCATTAGTGCGCATGCGGTGATGGTGAGCCTGAGTGATACGCGCGAGACGTTCTTTACTGAGCTCCGCGGTCGCTTTTTCTTCTTCTTTTGTAACTTTCCTACTTAGCATTAGTGTATAAACTTCCTTCTTTTTGCTACTGGCTTAGCTTTTTCAGCGGTGCTAGCTTTTTTCATCTGTTCAATCACGGCAGAACCGGAAGATTTTGGTTCTGGTGCTGGCACAGGAGCTGGAGCTGCTTGCGGAGTCGGTGCCTGACCGCCGAGTGAACGTTTCATGATACGAGTGCGAGAACCATCAAGGTCATAAAGACCAGCAACTTTCTGATCGCCAACAATCTTACCATCAGCAAGCGTAACGACGCGCTTTTTAAGCATATTAACAACCTCAGCATCATGAGTCGTAACGAGAACAGTGGTGCCAAAATTATTAATTTCCTCGAGCAATTTCATAATGCCCATGGAGTTTTCTTTATCGAGGTTACCCGTAGGCTCGTCTGCGACAAGAATCTTTGGCTGACGTGCCATGGAACGTGCAATTGCGGTGCGCTGGCGCTGACCACCAGACAACTCGCCCGGGAAATGGTCTGCTTTATCGGCGATACCGACAAGCTCCAATACTTTCGGAACGGTGCGCTTAATCTCTGCATTAGAAACGCCAACGATTTCTAGTGCGAAAGCAACGTTTTCAAAAACAGTGCGGTTAGGCAAAAGTTTGTAGTCCTGAAAGACCACGCCGATGCGGCGGCGAAGATGCGGAATATGGCGTTTTTTAAGATAGCGATAATCAATACCACCCACCATAATGTTGCCATAACTAGGCTTTTCCTCACGAGTGAGCATCTTAATTAAAGTAGACTTGCCCGCGCCCGAAGGACCAACAAGAAAGACGAATTCTTTCGGCTCAATATGCAGATTTACTTCGTCTAGAGCGGGCTTCTTTTCACCCTTATAATATTTCGATACGTTATCGAGCAATATCATAAAAATATAATAACATAAGCGCTATTAATTGTCTAAAAAGCTCGTGATAAAACCGTCGATTTTTCCATCCAAAACCGCCTCGGCGTCATTCTCTTCGTACTTCGTGCGCGTATCTTTGACGAGCTTGTATGGATGAAGAACATAGTTACGAATTTGCTGACCCCAGCTAGCAGATTCACCGGCGCGAAGCGCATCAACCGACTCGGCATTCTGCTCCTGCATCATCTGCTGAAGTTTACCGCGAAGAATTTCCATCGCTTTTTCCTTGTTCTGAAGCTGGCTGCGCTCGTTCTGAATCGCAACAACGATATTAGTCGGAATATGCGTAATACGAACGGCGGAGTTGGTCGTGTTTACTGACTGACCGCCGTGACCACCGGAGTGGTAAACATCGATGCGAAGGTCTTTTGGATCAATTTGAACTTCGTCGTCGTTTTCAATAATTGGCAAAACTTCAACAAGTGCGAATGAGGTCTGACGGAGATGGTCGGCATTAAATGGACTAAGGCGCACGAGGCGATGCGCGCCATGCTCAGAGCGAAGCTGACCATATATATTATTGCCAGTCATTTCAATGACACTAGTTTTGATGCCCGCTTCTTCGCCGTCGACCCGGTCAAGAATTGTCGCCTTCACGTTGTGGCGCTCCGCCCAGCGCAAATACATGCGCTCAAGCATGCCAGACCAATCCATCGCCTCCGTGCCACCAGCGCCAGCGGTGATGCGCAAAATTGCGCCGTTATGATCATATTTTCCGGTAAAGCGAAGTTCTTGGCGAAGTTCAGTTAGTTTTTGTTCCATTGCGGAAAGCTGCTCGCTAAATTCCTCAATCAGAGACTCGTCGCCGAGTTGCATGAGTTCAGACAAATCATTAATTTGAGTCTTTAAAAGCGTCCAAGGATCGAGCGCATCATGAAGCTGCGCAACCTTGGTAGTTTTCTCGCGTGCGACGTCTGGATTGTTCCAAATTTCTGGCACCGCAACCTCATCCTCCAGAGCCTTCAACTGCTCGAGGCGGTTCGTAATATCCAGTTTTTGCCAGACAGCCTCAAAAGATTCCTTCAGCGCGTCTAGTCGCTTTTGCAAGTCAAACATATTCTTATATTATACTATAGTTCCCGGTTTGCGACGGAGATAGACGAGGCGTCGTTCTCGAAATCGTCCTTGATTTCGCGGTTAAATAGAATCGCAATGAGCGAGCTAAGTTCGGCGTAGCCAAGCAGCTTGTCATTCTTGTCGATAACTAAAACGTAATCCGTATGATTGCGGAGAAAAACCGCCAAAAGTTGCTCCAAAGTATAGTCTTCACGCGCGAATACGACGTTATGCTCCATGAGTTTCGTGACCGGCGTGTTCTTTGGAATATGGAGAAGATCTAGTTTGTCCGTGCGGATAATACCGCAGACTTTGTCTGATTTATTAAGGACTGGAAAAATCGTATCGCCAGTCTTATAGAGTTTATCCAGAGCGAGCGGACCAAGGAATTCGTTGTCTTTCAAAAATGTAATATCCTCGCGCGGCATCGTAATTAATGTAGTGCGATGTTTGTCGAAAGACATCGCGCCGGAAATCAGGTTGCGGTCGCGAATACTTAGCACCTCGCGCGGCGTGCGACGAATAATTTCTACTAATTCTTTTTCAGTTTCTGGCGCAAAGTTTTTGCGCTCCGCTTTCACGGCGGCCGCCAAGTCCTTCTCGAACTTTTTGTGTTCTTTTTCAGCATTTGTAATCGATTTTTCGCGATACTTATCCATATGCGGATCAAGCTTGCGCACAAGTTTCGTCATCATTTGGTGAAAGAATGACTGCTTCATGCTTATATTATACCGCACTTGACAGATACTGGGCGCTTATGCTTAAATAATTTCAAATATTTTTGCAAAAATAAACAGGCCTAAAACAAAAATGAAGAAAAGAACACTTATAGCCGTCCTAGCTTTGCTTGGCGTATCGGCTGCAATCGGTACAACTGTCGCATTTCTATCCGACAGCGTTAACTTTAACAACGATTTTCATCTAGCAGCGGGTGAAACCGAATTCGTTGAAACTTTCAAGTCGCCAGACAACTGGAAGAGCTGCGATACCACGCAAAAGGAACTCGCCATTACGAACAAGTCTGACGTTCCAGTCGTTGCGCGCTTCAAAATGGAAGAATATTGGAAAAGAAACGGAAGCACTAGCACCGATCATACGAACGAAATCAGCCCAACTTACCAGGGCCACAAGGTCGCCATTATTAACTTCCAAAACCAAAACGATTGGGAGCAAAAAGGCGAATGGTATGTCTACAAAAATGTCCTTCAGAAGAACGAGTCCACCTCTTCTCTTCTAGCCTCTGTTACTTTCAACTGCGCCGTTAATATGGCCGGCACGATGAGCTACTCACAAGACGGCAAGTCCGCCACGACTAGCGTCAACGACTACGCAAATGCGCACTTCCATCTCAATATCACTGCGCAAACAATCCAATCTGGCAATCAAAGTAGTTCCTGGTCAATCGCGACGTTCAAGAAAGGCTGGGGTCTTAATGTATATAGTAGCGTCAAGACTATCGTAAAGTCTAATACTGCACCCGATTCCTCAGTGCCAAACTTAAGGGACGTTACCGGTTCGCCTTCTGATAAAACAATCTCTGTTTGGACTAGCGCAGACAACAAAACATTATACTGGTACAGCGAAGCAAACGAAGTATACTTGCCAGAGGACTCTTCTCGCATGTTTGAGCTTTGGTCGTCGCTCGAAAGCGTGCCTGGCCTAGCCGATGTAAATACCTCAAAAGTAACAAGTCTTGCTAGCTTCATGGAAAATACTGCGATTTCAGATGCGAGCGGAATGGCAAACTGGGACGTCTCACATGTCACTGATTTTTCGTATGCCTTCCGTTATAACAGCCTTCCGAACTTTGAAGCATTCCGCAACTGGGATATGTCTAGCGCTACAAACATAAAGTATATGTTCATTGTGCGCGGCGATCAAATGACTGTGGCCCAGAATACAACACCGCTTGCCGGATGGGTCGTCTCGAACGTAACAAATGTAGAACAATTCATGGGCAACCATTCGAACCTAGATGCATCTTCATTGAGCGGCTGGGACATCAAGAGTTCGGTTCTTGGCAGAACTACCGCCTTTAGTAGTACCGCAACTAAACCATCTTGGGCACAATAATATGAAGAAAAGGATTCTAGCGTTAATTGCATTATTAGCCGGAGTCGCGGCGATCGGCTGGACCATCGCATACAGTAGAGACCAGACAATATTTAATAATGATTTTAAACTTGCAAAAGGCGAAGTAACCTATACCGAGACCTTCAAAAGCCCAGACAACTGGAAGAGCTGCGATGAGGAGCCAAAAGAGCTAGTCATTACAAACAACTCCGACGTGCCAGTAAACGCACGTTTCAAGATGAAGGGATACTGGAAAAAGAACGGTAGCACGAGCACAAATCAGAACAACGAAATTAGCCCTGTAATTAATGGCCAAGAAGTCGCTATCGTGAACTTCCAAAATGAAAATGACTGGGAACAAAAAGGCGAGTGGTACGAGTACAAAAATGTGCTCCAAAAAGGCGAATCCACTTCTTCGCTGCTCAAATCTGTGACACTCAGCTGCGACCTAAATCTTTCTGGCGAAGTAAGCTACTCTCAAGACGGCAAGACTAGCATCTCAGGCGATTCTGTCTACAGTAATGCCAAGTATAACCTAGATTTGACAGCGCAAACTGTCGCCGCGAACCAGAAGGCTGATGCGTGGAGTATGGCAACATTTGCGATTCCGAATAATTTCAAAAGCCTCGGAGTAAGCAAGTCAATTATTGATAATATCGACAGTGATGGCTGCGGTAGCTACTCTCCGGCTAGTAATACTTACCAGGTAGCTAGCTGTATTAAAAAGTTCGTTCGTTCCGATATAGACCCAACCAAATTATCTCCAGTTCCAACTATTTATGGTTTTTATCAGAATCCGAGCGACAATTATATCCTTGGCTGGGTGAGCTCAGACTATCGAACACTCTATTGGTATACAGAAGCAAGTGAAATATATTTCCCTGCCAACAGTGATTTGCTATTTAACTCCTTCGGGCGGCTCGAATCATTATCTAGCTTCGAGGATGTTAATACATCACAGGTAGAGAGCATGCATAGCATTTTCGCATTCATAGGACACCTAAGCGACGTAAGTGCGGTCGCCAATTGGGACACATCAAAAGTTACCAACTTACATTCCGCATTTAACAGCGCTGGCATTTCTTCGTTTGAACCTTTCCGAAACTGGGATGTATCTAGGGTAACAACCCTACACGAAGTCTTTTGCGAGCATAATCGTCAAGATGCAATATCTCTGGAGCCGCTGAAAGATTGGTCGGTCTCGAATGTCAGAGAGTATTATGGAGCGTTTTTCAATTGGAAAAATATAGATGCTTCATATCTAGAAAACTGGGATGTATCACCTAGCGCCAGTGGAAAAGATGCTGCTTTTAATACGGCCATAAAGCCGTCTTGGGCACAGTAATCAAAAATCCGCCCCGATTTAGGGGCGGTTTTTTTATTCGTCGAGAAGTTTTAGCGTAGCGCCAATAAGTTCTGGCAGGGTTGCGCTGTAGTCTTCGTAAATACGGAAGCCGGCCGCATAAGGATGTCCGCCGCCGCCAAAGAAGCCAGCGAGCTGATCCGCAATCGGCTTAGAGCTGCGGATCTTGCCGGTTAATTTGCCATCAGGATAAGTCTTGATTGCGACTGCAACTTCAACACCCTCAACCAAACGAAGTTCCTCAAGGATCAGAACATTCGGATTGTATTCGTCGGAATATTCCTGAATATCGTCAAACGGAATGAGAACTGTAGCCAAGCGACCGTCGAGATGATATTCGACGCGCTTAATCAAATCCGCCTTGTAATCGAGGATGCGCGGAGATTTCTTCATGAACTCGCGGCGACGCTCTTCCATATCGGAAATCTTGGCGCCATCGTCCAGCAACTCGGCGGCCGCACGGAAATCGTCAGAAGTCGTAGATGGCGAAGTGAGACCTAGAGTATCGGCGAGGATGCCGTAGAGCAAATGCTCGGCGCACTGCGCATTAATCGCTACTTTTTGCTCTTTGAAAATCTTGTAAAGCAAAGCGCAGCAGCTGGAAGTAGTTTCGATAATACTATCGTAGCTAAAGTCCAAATCTGCCTCAGTTTCATGGTGATCAATCACCAAAACCGGCGCAGTATAGAGACAGTTTCGAATTGCTGCGTCGTCTAGGAGCTTGCTTAGCAAAGTCGAACTGGCGGTATCAACAATAATAAATGCGTCAGCTTTGTAAGGAAACTCGTTCGTGACCCTATCCCAACCAGCAAAATAACGCATGTATTTTGGAATATCTACTGGGCAATAGAGCGAGACCTCCTTGCCATCAAGCGCCTCTTCGAGCGCAAGCGCAGAACCCAGCGAATCACCGTCAGGGTTTTCAGCCTGAATTACACAGATATGTTGTTTATCTTTTATGAAATCACTAAATTTATCGTACATTAAGATAATTTTAGCATATTAATAGACACGAATGCTCGAGCCGCTGACTTCTTTAAGAATATCGTCAAGCGTTACGCCGAAGCCGCGGTCGTATAAAATGCCTTCAAAGTAGTCGGAAGTAAGCGTGCTGTTACTCCATTTTTTGCAAAAGATAAATTCCGTCGTCGAATGCAAGTCGACTAATTTAACCGAATAACTGTTTGTGCCGTAGTCAAACTCCACTTCGCGGCCTCGCCACAATAAGTCTTTGAGATAACTTGGGTCCATCACTTCTCCTTCAACTATTTAGTTCATTATAGCACAGCTTATCTATGGTATAATAATTGAGTACTTAGGGGCGTAGCTCAGTTGGTAGAGCACTGGTCTCCAAAACCAGGTGTCGCGAGTTCGAGTCTTGCCGCCCCTGCCAAGTAACGGGCACTTTTCTTAGAAAGAAAAGTTCCCGACGTCAAAAGAAATTATTATGAAAAGAAATCCACGCACATGTCGCGGATTTCTTTTTATTTATGACAGGCGCATGTCCTGAAATCTTTTTTGATTATCTATTTTCTAGAGAGTTCGACGTTGTAGATTTCGCCGTCATAGAGGGTGATGTTTACTAGATAATTGTCGTCCTGGTAGGAGAAGTATTTATAGTGATCAAAGTTAGTGATTTTTGTGAAACCAAAGAAGTTTACAAAATCAGAGGCGGCAGTAATCGGATAGCCGCGATAATCTACGACTGTGTTATGAATATTTGTATCAGGTGCGGAGGTGAAAAAGCCGAGGCGATTGATAATTTTATTCTGATCTACCCCGATGGAAACATGGTGCCAAGTATAGTCGTAATCTGCGTCAATAACAGGACTTGCCATCTGTTCCGGTGAAATTTCGTCGCCTAGAGCTAAGCCTTCGAAATGAATCTTGGAATAATCAATTTCTTCGCTGAATGCGCGATTTACTGGGTGGACCTGGTTATAGACAATTACAACGTCCAGCACAACGACGAGCATCAAGAAAAATAGTGCCACAATCCACAAGATGAACATTTTTTTGCGATGCGCTTCTAGCGAACGGCGAATTTTTCTTGCCATGACCTTCCCTTTTTTCTTATGTTTATTATACGAAAATGGTCATTTTTTGCAAAGTACATAGCGCTTGTGTTAAAATGAGATTAATTATCTTAAAAAGGGTGTAAAAAATGAACGACAATCCAAATTTGCAGCCGCTTGGAAAGTCCATCGATATCGTCGATCAGACTCCAGAGGCAGAAGATCTTATTAACGCTGAACCGATTGAGGCAAATCAGCCGGAACCAGAAGCTCCAGCAGAGCCAGAATATCACGAAGAACCAAAGACTTATGATGAGCCTAAGTCTTATGAAGAGCCAAAGGGCGAGATTAACATCGACCCAGAGCGCGCTTGCGAAGTCGAAAACCAAGAGTTCTTCGATATCATGCGCGAAAAACTCTCCAATTTGCGCCGCGAACGCAACGAATGTATCGTCCAAATTGACAAAAAGCAGGACGAAATCACCATTATTGAGCGCCGCAACCTTCAGTACGAAGTTGCCGGCACGCCAGAAAAGGTTGAGCGTGGTCACATTGAGCAGCTAGAGGCCGAAATCAGCGATATTCGCGAACAGGTTGCCGCAAAAGATCGCATCATTCACGGTGTTTTGCGCACTCTCCGCACGCTTTAAAGAGATAAATACCCCATCTTTACGGATTGTCGATGGGGTATTTTTATGGGATTTTTGCTGCAAAATGCTTGACTTTTTTGACCAAGTATGATACAATATAGACATGGTTTAGCCTTCGGGCTAACTAAGGTAAGGGGCGCAAAAAAGGCCTGATGGGGGCCCTATTATTACCCAAAGACATACCATGGCGCCCGTACATTAATTAATGTTTAGCAAGCAGAGTCATCGGTTCCGTTTTATTCATACCTAAGAAAGCCCGACATAGTGGGCAATTTGCAAATCTCTCTCAAAGGCGGATATGGAATCGACCGCCTTAAGACTTTAGCCTAGCTAAACTCACCTCTTTCGAGGGCCCAGACTTGCAAAAGTCTGGGCCTTTTAACATTCTTGTGATATAATATGCCTTGTCGCAGCTATCATGTCACAATCTATCTGCGATAGAGGTTCTTTAAAGAGATTCTGTTTTAAGTTCCATATGGTGCATCACCTTCATATATAACTCAGAGTAATCATAAGCAATCAAGCAAAATCATACACGTACCGAACAGTTGATACGATGCATTGCAAAGTGAACCTCTAATTACAGAATCTATTACACTCACTGTGCACGGTGAGTTCCCCAAGGGTCCTTCTTCGGAGGGGCCCTTATTTCATGCTATAATTATTGGGTTATGTTCAAGATTTTTCAGAACTTTCGCGGCAAGGATTTAGCGATTCTCTTTTGCGGCATTTTAATGGTCGCAGCGCAGGTTGGTCTTGAGCTAAAAATGCCAGAATACATGTCCACGATTACGCGCCTCGTTCAAACCGAAGGCAGCGAAATGGGCGAGATTCTTTTAAACGGCAGTTGGATGTTGCTCTGCGCACTCGGCAGCTTCGCAGCTAACGTTGGCGCAGGTTTTTGTTTTGCGACAGCCAGCGCGCGCCTTTCCATGAACACGCGCAAACGCTTATTTAATAAAGTTGAAGATCTAGATATGAGCGAGGTCAAAAAGTTTTCGACCAGCAGTCTTATCACTCGCTCAACAAACGATATTACCCAAGTACAAATGTTCGTCGCGATGGGCGCGCAAATGTTAGTACGCGCACCGCTCTCGGCAATTTGGGCGATATCTAAAATCGCCGGCAAGAGCTGGCAATGGAGCACCGCAACCGGCATCGCCGTAGTTATTTTGCTTTCCGTTATGATTTCTGTCATGTCCATCGTCATTCCGCGTTTCAAGAAAGTTCAGAAACTCACCGACCGTATCAATGGTCTCACCCGCGAAAACCTGACTGGTATTCGCGTTGTACGCGCCTTCAATGCCGAGAAGCATCAGGAGAAAAAATTCTCTGGCGCAAACGGCGATCTTACTCGCACCCAGCTCTTCAATGAGCGCATGCTTTCCATCCTTTCACCAACGATGTATTTCGTCATGAATAGCATCACGGTCGTGATTTACGTGATTGGCGCATATCTCATCGCGAACGCTGCCATGGCCGACAAGCTCACGCTCTTCAGCGATATGGTCGTGTTCTCAACCTATGCTGTACATGTGATTTTCAGCTTCTTGGCAGTCGCGATCATCATGATGATTTTGCCGCGCGCGCAAGTTTCAGCTGGTCGTATTAATGAAGTTTTGGATACGAAGATTAATATCAAAGACGGCGATTTCGACAAGGACACGGCCGAGCACGGCACCGTGGAATTCCGCAATGTCTCCTTTAAATATCCTGATGCCGAAGAATATCTTTTGCGCGATATTTCGTTCCGCGCCGAGCGTGGCGAGACGGTCGCTTTCATCGGCTCAACCGGCTCCGGCAAATCTACACTCATAAGTTTAATTCCGCGTTTTTACGATGCAACCGACGGCGAGATTTTTGTTGATGGCATAAACGTACGTGATTACAAACAAAAAGCTTTGCGTAACCGCATCGGTTTCATTCCGCAAAAAGCTGTGTTGTTTAATGGCACTGTTTCCAGCAACGTTTCTTACGGCGATAATGGTCGTGGGAAAAAGAGCGCGAAGACCGTAAAGCAGGCGATCAAAATCGCGCAGGCAAAAAGTTTTGTCGAGAAATTAGATAAGGATTATGACGCGCATATCGCGCAGGGCGGCACCAATATTTCTGGCGGCCAAAAGCAGCGTCTATCCATTGCGCGCGCAATCGCACGTGAGCCAGAAATTTACATTTTTGACGATAGTTTTTCGGCGCTTGATTATAAAACCGACGCCGCACTTCGCCATGACCTCAAAAAGTATCTCAGCGATGCGACGAGCCTAATTGTTGCGCAGCGCATCGGCACTATCATGCACGCAGATAAAATCATTGTACTAGACGAAGGCAAATGTGTTGGCATGGGCACACATAAGGAACTAATGAAGAATTGTGATGTCTATAAAGAGATTGCGCTTTCTCAGCTAACGAAGGAGGAGCTCAATGCATAGGGATAAAGTTGCAGAAAAGAGCAAGAATTTTGGCGCAGCAATCAAACGCTTATTCAAGGAACTCCGTGGAGCGAAAGTCTTTGCGATTATTGCGATTCTTTGTGCGGCAGCCGGTTCAGTTTTAACTATCATTGCGCCAGACAAACTCGCAGACTTAACCGACGAAATCACGAAAGGTTTGCGTCCCGGCCTAGACATTAATTTCGATATTGTTTGGGGACTGGTTCTAACTATCGCCCTACTCTTCGGTATCGCCGCATTGCTCGAGCTTGCCGAAGGTCTAATTATGGCGCAAGTTTCCAACGGTTTTGCGCGCAAACTCCGCGAGCGCATTTCGCACAAAATTAACCGCTTGCCACTACATTATTTTGACCACAATCAGACCGGCGATATTCTTTCCCGTGTTACAAACGATGTCGATACCGTCGCGCAGAGTTTGAATAGTTCCTTATCCACGCTCGTTAGCGAAGCGGCACTCATGATTGGTGTTGTGATCATGATGTTTATTACGAACTGGACAATGGCGCTCGTTGCTGTCGCGGCCAGCATGATTGGCTTTGTTGGTATGGGCAAGATTCTCGGCCGTTCGCAAAAGTATTTTGCCATGCGCCAAAAAGAACTCGGCAAATTAAACTCGCATATTGAGGAAGTTTATTCTGGCCTGAATGTCGTTAAGGCTTATAACGGCAAGGCCGAAAGCGATCGCAAATTCGATGCGTTAAACAAGCGTGTTTATATCGCAAACCAGCGCAGTCAATTTCTTTCCGGCCTTATGCATCCAGTCATGATTTTCATTGGCAACTTCGGCTACGTCGCGGTCTGCGTTGCCGGCGCATTGCTCGTTACAAATAATGCAATCACCTTCGGCGTAATCGTTGCATTCATGAGCTACGTTCGCCTCTTCACTTCCCCACTTTCTCGCATCGCGCAGTCAATGACTAGCCTTCAGTCCGCCGCTGCTGCAAGCGAACGCGTGTTCGAATTTATCGACGAAGAAGAGATGTCTAATCAGTCTGAAATCACAAATCACATTGATAAAAATAAAGTCCGCGGTGACATTGAATTTGATCACGTAAAATTCGGTTACGCAGACAGCAAAAAACTTACCATTAAGGATTTCTCCGCAACCGCCAAGGCTGGTCAAAAAATTGCAATTGTCGGTCCAACTGGCGCAGGCAAAACCACGATGGTAAATCTCCTCATGAAGTTCTACGAAATCAATTCCGGCGACATTCGCATCGATGGCATTTCTACGCGCGAAATGACGCGCGAAGACGTTCACTCGCTCTTCACCATGGTTCTCCAAGACACTTGGGTTTTCTCCGGCACCGTGCGCGAGAATATCGTTTATAACCGCCAGGGCGTCAGCGATGAAACGATCATGAAAATCTGCAAAGAAGTTGGCTTGGCGCACTTCATTAAAACTTTGCCACAAGGCCTATCAACTGACATCACGGAAAATGATTCAATTTCTGCTGGCCAAAAGCAGCTACTCACGATTGCGCGCGGTATGGTCGAGGACGCACCGTTCCTCATTCTAGACGAGGCAACTTCAAACGTCGATACACGCACGGAAGAATTGGTCCAGAACGCCATGGACAAACTCATGGTTGGCCGCACGTCGTTCATCATCGCGCATCGCCTATCAACGATTAAAAATGCTGACCTGATTCTCGTGATGAATGAAGGCAATATTATTGAGACCGGCTCGCACAAAGAATTAATGAAGAAAAATGGCTTTTATGCCGAGCTTTACAACTCACAATTTCAGCTTTAAAGCCTCCAAAAATCATTCCGCTAGTGCTATAATATTATGAGATGAAAATTCTGATGCTAGGTTGGGAGCTCCCGCCTCACAACAGTGGTGGTTTGGGAGTAGCCTGCTTGAATCTTTCCAAGTCCCTAGCCAAAATGGGTGCGGACATTGATTTTGTTGTCCCGTACGAAGCCGACCATAACCTGAATTATATGAACGTGATTTCCGCCTTGGAGATTGATCCACTGATTCGCTATGGCGGCGCCTATGAATCAAAAGACATTGAAGTAAAAAAGTTTCACAATTCTAATACTCAGCAATTCCTTTCTATTCGCGACATTCAAAAAAGCTACTGCGAATTTGTTGAACGCTATTTAATGGAGTTCAAGCCAGACGTCGTCCATGCGCACGATTGGCTCACATATGAAGCTGGCATTTTGGCGAAGAAAAATTACGGTATCCCACTTGTTGCGCACGTTCACGCAACCGAGTTTGATCGCGGCGGCGAGAGTGGCGGCAACCCGCTCATTCATCAAATCGAATACGAAGGCCTTGTTTGGGCAGATAAAATCATCGCGGTCTCCCAGGCAACTAAAAATATTATCGTGGAGCGCTACGGCATTCCTCCAAGCAAAATTGACGTCGCCTACAATGGCTGGAGTATGCCTGATGATGATTATCATTTCGATGGTTCAAGCTACCAGTATTTGGAAAACCTTAAGAAAAAAGGCTACACGATTGTTTCGACCGTCGGCCGCTTCACGCTTCAGAAAGGTCTCTTCCATTTGATGCGCGCTGCTGCTCGTGCGATTAGCATTCATCCAAAAATGGTTTTCCTGTTTGCTGGCGACGGCGAGCAAAAAGAACAGCTGATGCGCATGAGCGCCGACCTTGGCATTTCGCAGAACGTTATTTTCACCGGCTTCATTCGCGGCAAACAGCTGCGAGACATTTATAGCATTTCCGATATCTTCGTTATGTCTTCCGTTTCGGAGCCATTCGGTCTCACTGCCCTTGAAGCTGCTCACCACGGCAACGCATTGATTGTCACTAAACAATCTGGCGTGGGCGAGGTTCTTCATTCTATCGTCCGCTACGATTTCTGGGACGAAGACAAACTTGCTGGAGCCTTAGTAAACATCGCCGAGAGCCCTGCTCTTGTGAATTCCTTACGCGATGGCATCAAACACGAATACGCGCGCATCTCTTGGGACGACGTTGCGAAAAAGTGCGTTGAAGTGTATGATGAAGTAAGGAAACATAAGAGAAATCGATTTTAGGCGAGGTAATACAATCTAATGCGTTCTATTGTCCTATATTTGCATATGCATCAACCGTGGCGCCTCAAGCACTACAGTATTTTTTCTGTTGGCCACGATCATGATTATTGGACTGAAAAAGATTGGTATGCCGGTACAAACAATGAACGCATCTTCAAAAAAGTCGCCGAAAAATCCTATCGCCCGATGCTCGCTCGTCTTGGAAAATGCATCAATACTTATGCTGGTTTTAAATTCTCACTATCCATCACTGGTACATTCCTAGACCAGGCTGAAGAGTGGGCGCCAGACATTATCGACACACTAAAACGCCTCGTCGATTCTGGCCGCGTCGAGATTGTCGCAGAGACTTATTATCATTCGCTCGCATTCTTCTATGACCGCGAGGAGTTTGAGGCACAGGTCAAGAAACATCAGGATCGCATCCATGAATTATTTGGCGTACGCAGCAAAGTCTACCGCAATACCGAGCTTTCCTATAACAATGAACTCGCAAAATGGGCTGATGGTTTCGGCTTCAAAGGCATCCTTGCCGAGGGCTGGGATAAGATTTTGGAATGGCGTAGTCCAAACCACGTTTATCGTCCAGAAGGCTGTAAGAATATCAAACTTCTCATGAAGAATTATCGCCTATCCGACGATGTAGCATTTCGTTTTTCGGACAAGCACTGGAAAGAATGGCCGCTCACGGTCGATAAGTATATCCAGTGGCTAGAAACTGATACTTTGCGCGGTCCGCTCATTAATCTCTTCATGGATTTTGAAACATTCGGCGAAAACATTTGGGAGGATACTGGCATTTTCGAGTTTTTTGAGCACCTAGTTTACCGCTGGGATCGCGACAAGGATAATAACTTCCTCACCGTTTCTGAGGCCTGCGACAGCGCAGAACCTACTGCAGAAATCTCAATGCCATGGACGGTCACTTGGGCCGATACAGAGCGCGATTTGAGCGCCTGGCTCGGCAATTCCATGCAGCATGAGGCAATGAAGGCAGTTTACGAAATCAAGTCCGAAGTGCTCGCTAGCGGCCAGCCTGACGTTATTGAAGATTGGCGTCGTTTACAGACTTCTGACCATCCATACTACATGTGCACAAAATACTTCAACGATGGCGACGTCCACGCCTACTTCTCACCATACGATTCGCCCTACGACGCATTTCTCTACTATATGAATGCGCTACGCGACATGCGTGGCCGCCTAGACGGCATCACGAGACGAAGCAAAAAGAAACAATAAATAAATTACTCTTCTATTACGTATGGACTCGTATTAGTACCGTCGCCCGACATATAGATGGTTCCTGGCTTTAGGACAATAGCTGGGCGCACGCCACGTGGGTTCGAGAACCAATCCGCTTGTAAATCATACCTACTATTAATCGACCATAAATAATACTTATGCATTGGCGTCATCGTCCATACATCATTAGCGTCACGCCAATCAAACTCACTCAAGTACGAAAGGGATTTATTAGAATAAGGTAAAGTGCTAGACGATGAAGCGCATGTGGAACTGCAATTGCCCGCTAAAGTCCCCTCGTCAGCAGTAATTAGCGCTATAGGATAAGTGAGGTCGCCATTGCCATTTTCTTTATCTCTCGTGAATTTATCTTGCAAACTATCACAATCTAGGCGGACATCATAGTCTTGATGGCTATAATAATAGTAATCCGGATCCGACGTATTCATCGTTAGCCTCAAATAATTCTCAGTATAGTAATCATTTTTAACTATTTTGCGGTCATTGCAAAAGACAGCATCATCTAGTTCATCTTCGCCATCCAAAATATTATTCTTAAACCAATCATCTATCACCGTCTTGATGGCCGAATCGTAAGTATTCTTTGTGACATCGGTCGTGCCTTCGTACATATAGCCAAACTGAGCCATGCCATAGCTAGTCGCACTATTATTAAATGGAACACTGTCGTTGATAGTATGTGCCGTTTCTAGACATGTACCGTCGCTAGAGACAGGGTTATCATAAATAAGTTTAACGCCGCCATTCTCTGTAGTTCTTACTATGCTCCAACAATATCCATTCCAGACAACAAAATTGTTGCTAATCTGGCCTCGATAGTAGTATACCGGCTTAGAACTATACGCCGTTTTATAAAATGTGAAAACTCCGTATCCGCCGTTTACGTCTCCGGCAGCAAGACTGTAATTAACCCCCAACGCCTTGTCTACGCCTTTCGTCTGTGCGGCGATTGCATCATAGAGCGGGTTGCCATGCCATGCTGATTTTCTGTCTGCCTGAATTGATTGAGCAGAAATCCTTAACGTATAGGTCGCATCAGAATATTCCTCGTCTGCTCCGAGATTAGCATCACAATTGAATGTAACGCTACTAATTGGAGTAACAGCAGTCTGATTCGCTCCTAATATGGTCGAATAGTAATAATAATTGCCCTCTTGCTCCCACTTGTCTGTGTTGATGAAATTGATTATTGCAGCGCGAGCATCGGAGTTGTTCATATATAACGACAACGGGTTGCCATCCTTATCCATCCAGCTCTCTTCAAGCTTGACGCGTACTGCAACGTCGACGTTGGATTCATTCTTGATAGTTATCGTTTTGTCGATCGTATCGCAGGTCATCCAGTTTGACGGAGATTTAAACTCTTCGGTGTATATAGTCTTTGCTTCTCCGAGCTTAAAATCATTATTAAAGATAGTGCGGTTACTACTATAGGCGACAGTTGCCGCAAAAATAGCTAGTATTCCGAAGAATGCGACTAGTGTTAGTATGACCTTTTTGTTTTTCATTTAGAATCCTGTTGCCTATAGCATAAGCGATAAACTCTCGGCTGTCAAGATGATGTCTTCGACAGTAGAGCCGCGCGAGAGGTCGGAAACTGGCTTTTTGAAGCCGAGCAAGATTGGTCCGGCGACGGTTGCGCCAGCAAATTGCTCGAAGGATTTGTAGAGAATGTTGCCAGAATTAATGTCTGGGACGATAAGTACATTAGCGCGGCCGGCAACTTCAGAACCGCCGTGAGCGGCAGATTTTTTTTCACCAATGCGAGGATTGACTGCGGCGTCGAGCTGCATTTCGCCATCAACTAGAATATCCGGGCGACGCGCATTGATTGCGCTGATCACCTCAGCAGTTTTATCCATGGACGGATCTTTGCCGCCACTGCCAAAAGTCGAGAAACTAAGTACGGCAACGCGTGGCTGTTCGCCTAAAATCTTCGCAGCTGCGTCGTGCGTTAATTCAATAATATCTGCGAGCTGCTCGGCGGTAGGATTCTTACAAGTGGCCCCATCGGAAATGATATAACGACGACCATCCGGAAGTTTCGCAACAAAGAGACTAGAAAAAGTTTTAAACCCCTCAGCAATGCCAACATAATCGCGCGTAGCCAAAATGACATCACGTGTAGAATAATCGATGCCAGTAATCATTGCATCAGCCTCGCCATTTGCGAGTTTCGTCGCGGCAGTCTGCAAATCGCAATCCTCGAGGACTGGCTCGCAAATACCACTCAGTTCCGCAGCGGCGGCTTTAATATATTCATTGTTGGCTTCCGGGAATAAAATCTTCATACTATTATTTTACCATTATCTTAATCGTCCGAGTTGAACGATCAGTTCGCTAGGATCATACTTTTTCGAGGCTTCCGTGCCGAGTGTCTTAAAATCTTCGGCGTAACGATTTTTAATGTCTTCAAGTTCTCTTTGCTCCCCTTCAAATACTTCTTTCGTACAGACCGAAAGGCAAACTGCGGAGTTCTTAACAAGCTCGCCCATATCCTTCGCGAAGGTAGATAGTTTTTCTTTCGCGCTCGCAAGATTCTCAGCCTTAGTATTATCTAACGCCGCAGTTAAGTTTGTTAGGCTTTGTTCTAGGTGGCTAAAAATGCTCGCGTCGAGTTTATTCGTATGACCACTGTGGAGACTCGTGCGGACCGTGGCGAGCGCCGTGCTTAGCTCGATGAATTCTTTGATTTCTTCGGCGTCATTATTTAGTAGCTCATTATAGTTGCGTAAATTCGTAAGCAAATCCGCCTGATAGTGATAGACATATTCATTGCCCGAAAAGTTTGCGAGCGTGCCACGATAACGCGAGAGTGCGTCATCATAGAGCGTCTTATTGCCAGAGCCGAGCGCGGACGATATCAAGCCAAGTTCAACCGAAAGCTCCTCAGCATTTTCTTTTGCTAAGCGACGATCATTATTTGTCTTCGCAACGCAGAGCGCAAAAACCTCTGCCGCACAAAAGACAAGTGCGAGCACGAATAGCAGGACAGCATAGTTACGACGTTTCTTCATCAGCGCATCCCCTCTATCGTATTACTTAGTAGTTTCGCATAGACTGCACGACCGGACGGATTAAGGTGAATATGATCGGCATACATCAAGGACCAGTTATCGTGCGAAACTGACCACCAGTCCGCGAGGTAGACATTGTCGTGCGAGTTGGCATAATTCTTTAGAGTTGCGTTCTGGCTATCGCGCGGCTGCAAGGGTCCGGCATAGGCCGTAACGAGAATGAAGCGACGATCATTCCCGGCCACATTCACAATATCCTGCAGAGTCTGGTCGGTAATATTGCGTTGATTTGTAGCGAGACTAATCACGATAATCGGCGGAAGATTTCCGGTCGCAGCATAGCCCGCCAAAATTCCGCATGCAGTTTCAATACCGCGGTTTTCTTTCGCGTCCACGAAGGATTTCGCGATAGTAGATTCGATTGCGTCTTTCGCGCCCAGTGTAACCGAATCGCCAATCACCAGAACGCTCGCGGAATTAGCGTCCGAAGCGGCAAGTGACGTGGTCGGAATCTGCGTAAGCTCTGCGTCTTGAGCCAAACGTAATTGCGTGTCCAAAACAGTAAACGATTCGTCTAGTAACTGCGATGCGCCGATATAATCCGGCGTGACCGACGTTTGCTCAATCAATGAACTGCTATCCTGATTCGCAGCGTCGCTTAATTGATCAGCAATGCTACTTGTGCGCGGCGCACGAATAATCGTGATGGTCGATGCGGCAACAAAAACCAAAGCAAAAGTCGCATAGGAAATCCGCGCCGGACGACGACGCTTGCGGAGTTTTTTGAGCGGCTTTTTCATGCTAAAAATCTTAAACGCGAGCATCGAGAGCGCAAGACTAAGGAAAATATTAATCACCGCATAGCCCCACCTGGCCGTGTCTGGCGTAAGTAAATACGGCAGCAAAATATACAGTGGCCAATGGAATAAATAAATGCCGTAGGACAGATTCCCAATCGCCTCCGTGACGCGAATAATATTCATTGTCTTGCGACGTTCTTTGATGTTGTGCTGGAGTTTAATAATACAAGCCAACATCACGAGCGTGAGCAGTGCCGTAACTGGCAAACCAATAATAAATGTTAGCGAATCGTCATAATGTAGGCGCAACGCCATGACGGTAATTAACGCAGCAGAAAGAATCAAGCCAAAACAAGCCAGACGATTCGATGTGCGTGGCGGACGCGGATAGAAGAAACGAAATACGGCATAGGCGGCGCCAAAACAAAGCGCAGTCATATGCGAATCCAGCGCAAAGTAGGCGCGATTCGGCAGATTAAACAGACCGCCATAACAAGCCATCAAAAGCAGCGACGCCGTGCCTAAAAATCCAAGTGCAATTCCACTAGCGCGAATTGCTCCGCGCGGACTAGCGCTCGCTTTTAAGAACAATTTAAACAGCAATGGCAGCACTAAATAAAACTGCATCATTAGCGCCAAAAACCAAGTGTGCTCGAAGACGTTTGGCAAATAGGTATTTTCGTAATTACCGCCCGTTACAAGTTCGGTAATATTAGTCGAAAAAGTTAGCGCTGTTAGACTGTTGCGTCGCGCACCCGTAAAGACATCGGGATTTGTAAAAACACCCAGCGCCAAAGTCAGCAAAATACAGAGAATCAAAGTCGGATAAAATCGTTTCAAACGCGACCAAACAAATTGGCGCCAATTCAGCTCGCCATCCTTTTCGATTTGCCTACAAATTCTGCTCGTAACAAGAAAGCCGGAAACACAAAAAAATACTTCCACAGCAATAAAACCACCCGGCAAGAACTCCCGAAATAGGTGATAGGTCACGATATAAATAATCGCGAAAAACCGAAGTGAATTTATACCTACCAACTTAGCCATAATTTAATTATATAGGCTCGCGGAACAGATTAAAAACTTAAGCGCGTCCAAAATGATACAATGGTGTTATGGAGCAAACATTTTTCTTTTATGACCTAGAAACTTCAGGCCTCAGCCCGCGCGTGGACCGCATCATGCAGTTTGCCGGCCAGCGCACAGCAATGAATTTGGAACCAATCGGCGACCCGATTAATATTCTTGTGAAGCTGCCAAACGATACCCTGCCTAGCCCAGACGCAATCATGGTCACCGGCATCACACCGCAAAGCACGCAGCTTGACGGCCTAACCGAAGCCGAGTTCTGCAAATACGTTCTGGAAGAAATCTTTACGCCCGGTACGATTGCCTGCGGCTACAACTCCGTACGTTTCGACGACGAACACATGCGCCATTGCTTCTGGCGCAATTTCCGCGATCCATACGAGTGGCAATGGAAAGACGGCCGCAGTCGCTGGGATATGCTGGACGTCGTTCGTATGACCCGTGCGCTTCGCCCAGAAGGCATCAACTGGCCAACCACTGACGATGGCAAGGCGACAAACCGCCTAGAACTTATCACGAAACTCAACGGCATTTCGCACGAAAACGCCCACGATGCACTCGCCGACGTGAACGCCCTGATTGACGTGACGCGCCTAATTCGCGACAAGCAGCCGCAGCTTTACGATTGGCTATTCAAGATGCGCGAGAAAAAGGCAGTCCAAAAACTCGTGAATCTACAGACGCCAGCGCCGTTCGTTTATTCTTGCGGTCAGTATTCCAGTGCTTACGAAAAAACTACGGTCGCTTACCCGATTGCGCCTGCGAAAAATGGCAACGTTCTTGTCTTTGATTTGCGCCGCAATTTAGACGAATTGCTTGCCGAGGAAGAGCCAAAATTCTTCCCGACCGTAAAGGAACTGAAATACAACCACTGCCCGGCCGTAGCGCCACTAGGCGTGCTTGAGCAAGGCGATGGCTGGAAGAAAATCGGTTTAGACAAAGAAACGATTGAGAAGAATTTGAAATCATTACTCGCACATCCTGATTTCATTGAGCGCATGCGCAGTGAAAACGAAGAACGCCCAGAATTCCCGCCTTCACCAGACAGCGAAAGCGCACTTTATGACGGATTCCTAGACGAGACCGATCGCACAAAATGCCGCGCCGTCGCCAGCGCAACCCTGAACGATTTGGCGGATTTCCATCCGGATTTCCATGACCCGCGCCTAGAAGATTTGCTGCTCCATTACAAAGCGCGCAACTTCGAGAATGCCCTATCCGAATCCGAACATGCCGCCTGGGAACGCTACCGCGTCGATCGCATAAAAAAGAGCGCCAATGGTTACATCAGGCGCATTCAAGAGTTGTCCGAAAGCGGTGCCGACCCATTCTTGCTAGAAGAGCTTCAGCTCTGGTACCAGTCGCTTTTGCCGTACTAATTGAAAAGGCCGATCCTTGCGAACCGGCCTCTCCCCAACCTACATGACTTTATCAAGCACAGTGGGGTTCTGCGCGAGATACCTTTTGTTCAGGCTTCATCGCCTCCTTGGCCGCCCAAATAACGCGGCGAAAAAAGGCAAGAAGCCCCGTGCCCCTCAAGAGGGCTTCAATTAACGATATTTCCTCCTTAACAATCGGTCTCTTACCGAGAACGATGTAAGATCTGAAATATCTTCTCGCTGTTTTCACCTGCGAAATCATTCTGCAGTGGAAGAAAGCGAGCGTTACAGCTGCGGTCAGCAATATGATTGATGCAACCGCATAACCGTCAGCCCATTTAAGGCTTTCGCCCATGCTCGTAACTATAAATGTGGACCAGAAAGCTCTTAATACATTAAAGAGCTCGAATCTGGCAACATTATAGAAAACGAAGCTAGCGATTACTGTAATAAGAATATCCATCGTTATAGGACAGAAACTTATTACAGAATCTGACAGATCAGAAGGGTTCTTAAACCGCTTGAGGCAGTTTTCATAGCCCTTGCTGACTGCATTCGCCCTCTTTTTGAAGGATGAACTTACACCCTTCTTCTTTCGAGGGACGATCCTAACGGACCATTCGCCACCGAAGATAGCAATAGTGAGCAGTGAAATGATTGATAAAAAAGTGAACATAGAGCAGATACCTCCTTGTTGTTTTTTCTGGGCTCTAGCCCAGTATTATATCTGCATCTCTAGGCACAAATTAGTGCCCGGGGATGCAGATATAATAGGAGTTTTCTACTGTCGTCATGTAGTTCTTAATGTGCTATTCTCGCCAAATGCGATAATACAACTTCATTATAGCACAGATTGGCTAAATTGTCAAGGGCGCTTAAGCTTAAATCAACAAAAATCACCCCTGTTAGAGAGGTGATTTTTAGAGGTAATTATTGGTTGTCGCGGATAGAATAACCGCCGTAGAGATCCTGGCCAAGCTTTTCTAGTTCATCTGGAACTTCGATAGCTGCAGGCTTTTCAATCAGCATGACGATGAATTTCAAAGGAGAGTTAGCCGGAATGCTTCCCTGCTCAGACTCACCGTAGCCCATAACAGATGGGATGGTGAGTTCGCGGACGCCGCCAATCTTCATGCCTTCAATGCCTTCAAGCCAGCCCTGAATCATGCCGGAAGAGCCTTTAAGAGGACTCTTTAGAGATGCAGGCTCATCGGTGCTGTCATAGGAAGAATCAAAGATTTTTTCATCGGAAAGCCAGCCGATATAATAAGCGGCATAGTTGGTGTCCCAGCTAGTGACGTTACCGTCGCTATCGGTCGTAGACTTGATCTCGCGGCCAGTACCCTCGACGAGATCTTTCTTTTCAAGTGTATTTACGCTAGCTGCGTTAAAGGCCTTAACACTCTGACGATAACCCTTAAATGAGTCAAAATACGTGCCGGAAAGTTCCCGACCCTGCTCATCAACCTTTGCCTGATATTCAGCATAAAGTTCAGAAAAGCGCTGGGATTTTTCCTCTTTGCTTGCGTTCAAAATATCCTGGTTTTTATAACCCAAAACAATACCAGCATAAAGCGCAAAAGTGCTGCCGAGCAAGAAAATCGCAATCAAAATGATAACGATGCGCTGAGTGGGCGTAGTCCTAAGTTCTTCGTTTTTAATCATATTACCTCCAATGTCCACCCGTTTATTTTACTGATTCTAACTTTTTCATTATAGCGGAAATCTCATCCTTTGTCAGGGTCTTGTCTGGGCTAGCAAACTCGATATGGAAGCTCAAGTTCTTCGTCTCGCTGCCCTCTGCCTGATAAATCGAGGTTGGGATTAGCTTGTAAATGAAGCCTGAAAGAATATCGCGTAGCTTTGCCTCAATGTCGGCAAACTTCGCGTCGCCATTCACCGTGAGGGTGATATCACGAAGTACCGCTGGATAGTCACTAGAGCGGAAGTCTTTGCTATTTACGCTCTGCTCTGCTTCTAGTAATTTCGCAAGCGAGAGCTCGAATGCAGCAGTACCCTTCGGCAACTTGAAGCCGCGAAGCACTGGAAGCTTAATCTCGCCTACATAACCCAGGATATCATCGCCAAGCTTAATCGAAGCCGAACGTTTCGGTTCGTAATAAGAGTTAGTTTCATTCTCGACAAACTCAGCAATTTCGAATGGAACGTTAAGGCTAGCAAGCAGGCTTTCCAAGTATTTCTTTGCGATGTAATAATTGCTCTGCTCTTTCTGAGAAACAAAGACAAAGCCAAGTTCGTGACGACCAGCCGGAACATTTTCCGCATCAAAGCCGAGGTTCTTTGGATAAACCTGATTCATTTCGAAGAGCGCGAACTGATTGTGACCAGCGCGAATATTTGCGTAGCTCTTATCGAGAAGGCTTGGAACGATGCTTTGGCGAATATGCTGAAGTTCTGGCGAAATGGAGTTCACAATCTTGTATGAATTCTCTGGTTTCTGACCAACCTTCTGCATGAGGTCGCCGTGGACGAAGCTATAAGTCAAAACTTCATTGGCGCCACGTGCGGCAAGATGATCGCGAATGCTGGTCTTCAAAGCGAAGAGCGCATTTGGATCAGCCGTAGCGTGAAGCGGCAAAACCTTTTCAATATTGTCGTAGCCAGAAAGGCGGCCGACTTCCTCGATAATATCCTCTGCGATGTGAATATCGGTGCGCCAGAATGGAACGACGACATTAATCGCGTCGCCATTTTCGCTAACCTCAAATTCAACATTTTCAAGGATTTCCTTGACCTGTTTGCCAGTAAAGTCAGTGCCGAGCAAATCGTTGAGCTGCGACAAAGTGAGCGCAACCTCGATTGGCTTTGGTGCCTCGGTCTGAGAATCAAAGAGTGCGAGCGGCTTGAGATATTTTTCGGTAACGCGAGCAAACTGCAACGCGACAGGCAAAGTCTGGCCAGCTGGCTGACCTTTCGTGAAGCGCGTAATTGCCTCGGAGAAAATGCCGTGCGCCATCTGAGTTTTTCGGAGATTATAAAGACTGAAGGTTGCAGATTCGAGAATAACACGCTTGGTGTTTTCGTCAATTGCGGTATTCGCGCCGCCCATTGCGCCAGCGAGCGCAACTGGGACGTCATTGCTGGTAATAACAATATCGTCTTCGTTCATCTCAACTTTCGTGCCGTCGAGCAATTCAAGCTTTTCGCCCTTCTTTGCGGCGCGAACGATAATCTTTGGCGTCTTCGTACCGCCAACAGCGATGAATTTATCGTAATCGAAGGCGTGAAGCGGTTGACCGGTTTCAAGCATCATCACGTTCGTCGCATCGACGATCGGATCAATTGGACGCATGCCGGCGCGAGCAAGCACGGAAGCCTGCGCATCAGTGTATGGCAAAAATACCTCGTCGTTGCGCTCAAAAACGATTGCCGTGTAGCGTGGGCAGAGATTCTCGTCAATCTTAATATCTAGCTGAACATCGGCACTATTTTTGAAGTCTGCTTTTGCGTTCAAATACCAATCTGGCGAAGTGAACTTCTGGCCAAGAATACCAGCAACTTCGCGGCGGAAACCGAGAATGCCGAAAGTATCTGGGCGATGTGTGAGAGATTTGTTTTCAATATCCAAAATCTTGTCGTCTAGGCCACCGAAAATTTCAGAAAGCGTCTTGCCTGGCTTAGCGCAGCTAGGATCAAGCTCGATAATGCCAGAATGATCATCGCCAAGATCTAACTCGTCAGCACCGGCCATCATGCCGTAGCTGTCGTAAGTCTTAAGCATCTTGCGCATACCAATCTTGAATGGCTCATCCGTGCCGAAAGTCTGCGGAACAATTGCGCCTGGCGCAATCCATGCCGCAATCATACCTTCATGGACGTTAGGCGCGCCACACATGACCTGAACGTAGCCGTTTTCGTCGCGCTCGACATCAGTTGCTTTGCCGCCATCATCAATCTTACAAAGAGTAAGATGTGTGTCAGGAATCTTTTCACAATATTTTACGGCGACCGCATAAATACCATCGTATTTACCAGTCTGGTCGATGACGCCCTCAACCTCAACGAGGCGGGCGCCAATAAGTTTGACGAGTTCGTCATCAGAAATCTTGATGCTATCAAGACCCTGCTTTAGCCAGTTAAGTGAAATTAGCATGCGAACTCCTTCAAGAAATTAAGTTTAGCTGCTTCGAAGTTGCGAACATCATTGAGCCCGTAGCGCAACATGACGAGGCGATCGATACCGCCACCCCACGCGAAGCCCTGATACTTAGTCGGATCGATGCCGGCAGCTTTCAAAACGTTCGGATGGATCATGCCGCAGCCGAGCATCTCTAGCCAGCCGTCGCCTTTACCGCCAAGAGAAGCAGGTTTTTCAATCAAGAACTCTAGGCTCGGCTCCGTGAATGGGAAGTAGCCCGGCTGAGTCTTAATGTTTAGCTTTTGGCCGTAGTACTTTTCGAAAAATTCGCGAAGAATGCCAAGCATATTACCGAGTGTACAATTCTCGGAAACATAGACGCCCTCGCACTGATAGAAAGTGTGCTCATGCGTTGCGTCAACATCTTCGTTGCGATAAACACGACCAGGAACAGCGACAGCGATTGCTTTACCCTCGGCAAGTTTGTGCGCATTCGCCTTCAAAACGCGGTTCTGCATGGTACTAGTGTGAGCTGGCGGAATAAAGCCCTCTTCAGTGCGGAAGGTATCATAACCATCACGTGCAGGGTGGCCCTTCGCAAAGTTAAGACTATCAAACATATGATATTCATCATCAAGCTGAACAGATTCAACAATATCAAAACCCATGCTCTGATAAATCGCGATGACGCGATCGAGCTCAGTCATAAGTGGATGTTTGCTGCCAAAATCTGCCGTCAAAAACTCCGGCATCTGCCCATTAATATCACATGGTGCGCTAATATCTAGCGGCACAACATCTTCCTGTTCGGCAGCGGCCTCGGCGGCTGCGATTTCGGCGTTTAATTGCTGTTTTTTGAGATTGATTTGTTTGCCAAAATCTGCACGTTGGTCGGCCGGCAGGTCCTTAATTTTCGCATACTCAGCGCCAAGCGCCTTTAGCTGATTTTTCAGTTCCTGAATAGTGGCCATAATAGATATATTTTACCACATTTAACAGAGATTAACTAACGACAAAGATAACGACGAGGGCTGCGGCAGCCAAAAAGACGAGAATGAACCAGAACCAGCTAAAATGATTAGTCTTTTGCATATTTTTGAGGTATTCGGACTGCTCTACAAGGTCCACGTCCTCACGCTGGCTAGATTTGGCGGCGCGTTCGCGCAAATCTGCGCTAATGCGACGCCCCAATTCACTTCTTTCTTCGTCTTTTTCTACTAAAATTCCCACAAAACCTCCTAATTACTTACCTAGTATAGCACAAGCAGAGATGTGATATAATTAATCTATATTATTTAAAGGAGGTGCGATGGCAACAACCAAAGCCAAATCGACCAAGAAGTCTCCGGCTAAGAAGCCTGCAGCCAAAAAACCAGCTGCAAAGAAGACTGTTGCGTCGAAAAGTACAGTCAAGACTGTCAAAAAGACAGCAAAGGTGGGCACCGTAAAAACTCAGATTGTCTCCGACAAAGCAACCGCTGGCAAAACTAGCCCAGTCAAGGAGTTCTTTGCTCGCAAAGGCGATCCGAACGAAAACATTTTAACAATTTTTAAAGACACCAAGATCATCGGTGCTATCATCGGTGAGATTATCGGTACGGGTCTTGTTACCGCAGTCGCTTTGACGCTCGGTCTCTTTAACCCACTTTACCTAATCTTCGCCTACACTGGTATTACCGCAGCCGTGTTCGCCCTTTCCGGCGCACACCTCAACCCTGCGATTACCGCTGGTATGATGGCTAGCCGCCGTGTTTCTGCAATCCGTGGCGTGCTTTACATCATTGCACAGCTCATCGGTGCATGGCTCGGCTTCATGATCGTGAATGCGTTTTACCAGGCTGGTGTTGCTAGCGGCAATATTGATGCTGCATCAACGCTCTTGCCAACGCTTGCAACCGCAGATAGCGTAAAGGCAACCACAGAAGGCTTCAGCTTCTTCTGGGTATTCACCATGCTAGAGTTCATCGGCGCTATGATTATTGCGTTCTTCTACGCACGTGCGCTCGATTACAAGCGCGGCGCATTTACGTTCGCAGCAGTCGTCGCTGGCGGCGTCTTCCTCGCAACGCTCTTCGCAGTTGTTACTTGCAACAACTTCCTCGGCGTTCAGGAAAATGTCTTCATCATGAACCCAGCAGCAGCCTTCATGTATGGTTTGCTCCCAACTAGCGCAAATGGCTTAGATGGTCTCATGGGCCAGCTCATGCCAATGTTGGTTACTTACGTAATCTTCCCAATCTTTGGTGGCATTCTCGGCTTCTACATTTCCGATTTTGCCAACAAACTTAGCGGCAAAGAATTGAAAGCGTAATAGCGCGCAAACAAAAATCACGGCTCCCCAAAGTCGTGATTTTTTGTTTGTCTGCGCAGCCAACTTGTCAACTATTCGAAGATTTTAAGGCCTCTTTTTCGCCCCAACATGTTGCGAACAAGTTCAACTAGTTGCCAACATGTCGAACGGAAAATGGCTCCTCATATTTTTCGAATAGTTGACAAGTTGCCGGCATAATGCAGTATAATAGTCCAAATATCGCGCTTTGCGAATGGAGGTGGGTTTATATGAAAAAGCTCGAAAAAGGCGATTATTTGATCATTTCTGAAGTGTCGCGAAAGTATATTGATGACGGTTCCTGGAAATTCCCACCAGAAGTATCAATTGTTGTCGTGGCAGTGTCCGCTGTACTTATTATATTAGTATTTGCGTGGACGATCACTCCCCCGTTTTAATTAAAACGGGGCTTTTTTATACCGTGTCGAGAATGCGCTGCCAGAGCTCGTCGAGCATCGCCTTATTGATATTGCCAACAACGGCAAGGCCAGAAACGCCAGATTGCATAAAGATACGCGCGAGTTGAACGATGGTGCTTTTGTCAATGTTTTCAATCAATTTTGGCGCGTCATCCATTGGCTTGTATTTGCCAGTCGTAACATAATCGCGGAGATAATAGGCACTGATTTGGTCGGCAGTCTGAGCCAACATCTGGTGACGACCAAGCGCGTAAGCCTTAGCGGCAACAATATCCTCTTCTGGAATATCGCCATTAATAACCTTGCCAAGTTCGCAGGCAATAAGATCAAATAGGTCAGTGGCGTTCTCGGCGTTCACTTCCCCATCAAAGTCCCAAGTGCTAAACCATTTGTCCGATTCAGCCTGAGAACCCATACCATAAACGAGACCTTTCTTGCGAGCGGCGCCAAAGATTTTACTATTCATGGTGCCGTTCAAAATATGATTGAGACAAGCCATTGCATATTGCTCAGCTGGTGTCATCGCGCGCTGAATGATAAAGGAAAAACCGAAGCTCATATTGCTGGCGTCTTTGCGGCGGATAACCACTGGCTTTGACGCATGATAAGCCGACAGCGGAAGTTCGAATTTCTCGCCAGGCTTCAAAGGCCACTCTTCGAGCATGCTAATAATTTTGCGTTTGCGACCACGGAGATTGCCCGTAATAATGAACTGCATATTATTCGCGGTATGCGTGCGGCGATAGTGTTCGCGCACGTCTTTTAGTTCGATATTATTGATCGTTTTTAGACGTTCGCCGTAGGTCAAAACTTCTTCGCCGAGGGCCTGCTGTAATTTTGGCCAAATCAGGCGCGCATAATCGTTTTGATAGCCAGTAAGCTCTGAGCGGACATTGCCTTTTTCAGAGTTCAATTCCTCTTCGTTGAAGCGCGGTTCCGCAACAGCAAGCTCCTGCAAATCCAAAATGCGCTCCCATTCAAAGTCTGCACATTCGGACTCATAAGCTATAAAACAATCCGAAGTCCAGGCGTTGTGATAAGCGCCATTTTTCGTAAACTCAGCTTCGTAGGCTTGTTCGTCGCGATACTTCGCGTTGCGACCAAAAGCCATGTGCTCCATTAAGTGAGCAACTTCGTAGATTTCGTGCGACTTCGTGAATTTATTGCCTGCACGAAAAACAACCCGAATATTAAAAACTGGGCTGCCTGGCGCATCAATGAGAAGGCCCCGGGCGCCATTTTTTAGCCGGACCTCCTCAATCGAATGTTTCAACTATCTGCGACCTTTTTTCTTGT
>Ga0247610_10000903_pt1 | contig 39154 bp, 44 predicted proteins | sample 174DNAGHGhighgp2_FD_193483 | JGI IMG/M metagenome (GOLD analysis project Ga0247610, IMG submission 193483) | Sheep rumen microbial communities from Palmerston North, Manawatu-Wanganui, New Zealand - 1742 DNA GHGhigh gp2 | ecosystem: Host-associated > Mammals > Digestive system > Stomach > Rumen...
ATTTTCCATATTTCGCCTCTCATTTTAATTTATATATCTATAAATATTTTACAAATTAAAGAAAATTTCTATCTTCTTTTTCATTATAACCATTAACAGAAAAACTAAGATATGTTATATTGAATCCTTCTCTACATTTTGGATAACAAGCTAGAACAGACTCTAAATAAAGTTTTTGACGAATTAAATATTTCTTTACACCTCTATATTTGAGTCTTTTCCACCAACTAGATTTTTCATAAATTTGTAGTTTTAATTTAGTAATTTGAAGAATTCTATCTAATGTGCATAAGCATTCTAGAAGTTCGTGACTTAATCCGAATTTAGTATGATTGCAAGAATTGCATAGATCATAATTTCCCATACCTAGAGCAATACTTTTCTTTTTTCGCTTACAGATACAACAAACGCCCATTTTCGAACCCTCATCTATCAATTTATTTCTAAAATATTTACAAAAATTGCTTATCTTCTAAATCCAACTGGAACTGCTCCCAATTTAGAAGAATTCATATTATTATAATTAGCAGTCGGTAGAGCTCCTAGAGATCTACTAGATCCAACTCCATTAATGAATCCTTTGAATAATTTTCTATATTCATCTCTCATTATAATACTATAAGCCAAAACTGCAGATCTAAAAATATCATCTGTTGTATTTTCACCTTTTCCAACGCTCTTTCCCATCAAATCTACAACAGTTAAAGCTTGAAATATAAAATGTGAAATTGGTTTATTTTCAAAGCCATAAGGATAACTATCATTTCCTGCTAATTCTATATCATTTCCATTTAGTTCTGGAACTGGAAATCTAATCTGTTTATCATAAACTGCTTGTCTAAAAGCTAGAAAATCTCCATACTTAACCGAATATTGTTTAGTTTGACATTTTAATTTCTTATCATTATCTATATCTGATAGAATTTTAATATTTTGCCAACGATCCGTACAAACCATTTTGATATTTAATTGTTCTATCATTGGTTTTATAACTTCATCAAAAATTTTACTATAATTCAATGGAGATTCTGGTTCTGGTATGATTTCTACTAAAGCATCAAAAATTGGAATTCTAGTTCCATCTTGTTCTTCTTTTATATGAGCTATAGCAAAAGCAAAACTGTTATTAACTACCCCAGCATCCATAGCTAAAATTCTATTTGGTTTTTGAGTTTCAGTTCTTGGAATTATTAAAGATCCATAAGTTAGTTCTTGACCTTTCAATAGATGATGTTGTTTTTTAATCTTACATATATTAGATCCAGAAAAAGTCCCTTCAAAAATATCAAAACTAGAAAAGAATGCATTTGAACTATTTGGTGGAACAGCTCCAAAGTCTCTCCAAAATTCTCTTTCATTTTTATTACGTAAACTTTTCATAGTCGGACCGTCGAATGGCAATTTTGGATTTATCTCCCATGTAGCTAAATGAGCACCATACATAAATCTATCGTGCTTACTAGCTTCATATAAACGACAGATCTTATCTTTTTTAGAAGATGGACTAGATAAGTTAAAATTAATTGGAGCGGGTAAATTATCATAACCTTGTTCTAATTTAGTTAAATAAGCTTCCTTCGCAGTCATCATTGAGTTATTTAGTGCGGCATATATTTCATCTGCATCAAATTTAATTCCATCTGTATTACCTGCTAGCATCCAACCGATCTCATCAACTGCACAGCTTACACTAGTATTACCACGTAATTTTCTTTTATCTGGACCAAATGGAGCTATAAGTAAATTCTTATGTTTATATCTAGTAAATGTATCTTTAACTGCATACAATTCATCTTTTAGACCTTGATCGGAAGCAGCTTGATCTAAAAATTCGTGATATTGTTTGAACCAATTACCTTTTGTTAAATATTCATAAAGAGCATTATATAGTAACTGACGAGCTTTTTCAAATGACATACCAACTAATGGAATAGTAAATGGAGATCCAGGCAAAAGCTCATAAGTTTTTTGTAGATTAGGAACCTTTAAGAATTTATGAATTTCATAACCTAAGCCCATAGAAGTACTAGCACTTTTACCAGCTCTTTGTCCTAACAATAGAGTTAACTCTGTATGGGGATCTATAAGACCTTTTTTATAAAGTTCAGATTTTTTAGCTCCGCATTTTGGACAGATTCCATATTCTAATAACTGAACTTTTTGAAACATTATATCAAAAGATTCATTTACTGAAATATGTTCAGAAATTCCTTTTTCTCCACTAGCAAAATATTCCATATCAGTACAAATTGGACAATATTCTGAAAATAGTTTTATAAATATTTCAGCTTGCTTCGGAAATAATTTTGTTGGTATCATATTACCGATAAATTTTTCGCTATGAAAAAATTCTATACAATTTTTAGCTTCAGGAATTTCAGTATCATCTATAAAAGTATCGCGCCCTAAGTAATTAGTTTGACCTAGGAGTTCTTGAATATATTCTTCTGCATTAAATGACATAATTGAAACGCCTTTCATTTTTCATAATTTTATATATAAAATTATTAAATGAGAGGAGGCTACCAGTAACCTGATGATAATTTTTACTGATGCATCTTATATGCAACAAACTAAAGTTTCCGGATATGGATTTGTGATAGTTGATAAAAAATTCAATCATCGTGCTGGTGGATTCAGCTTTGAATGTAAGAATAACAATATTGCTGAGGTCGGTGCTATAGAATCGGCCTTAAAATTTGCAAAACGATTCGATTTATTTACTAATACAGATGATAAAAATCTAGTTATAATTACCGATTCTACATATGCTCTTAATAGAATACAGAGACCTCATTCCTCATATAACGATAAAGAAATAAAAATGTTAGAAAATATAAGAACTATATTACAGGAATGTCCTCTAAAATATACTATTTTTCATATTAAAGGTCACGGAAAAGACGATTCTAAATTTTCTGAATATAACAACTTAGCAGATCAAATAGCTGCTAGTTATAGATATTTAGGAGAAATAGAAAAACAGAAACAGATAAGCTTTGCTATTAGAAAGAAAAAATCTAAGAGAGGGCGGAAATGATACACTATCCAGGTGACGAAAACTTCAATAATTTAGGTCCTAAATTTCAAAGAGCTATAGAGATCAGAGCAGCTATAGAATGTTTAGCATATCAAATGTCTCAAAAATATGGCTCAACTTATAGTAATGAAAATAAAGTAATATTACTTTTTAATAAAATTTGCAAACAATTAGCTTCTAATACGGATGAAACTATAAAAGCATACCAATTATATGTATCTAAATTTGAAGAATATTATAATGCTAAGGATAAGAATTCTTGTTTAACTTCCTTAGCTTCAAAAAGAGCTCTAGAACTAGATGGAATTAAAACCTCAACAAAAATCTAAAGAGCTGACATTTTTTCTTCTAACCAACCCAGATTAGATTCTGGAACAAATCCAATAAAATATTTATATATAATATGTTCCTTATATCTGTCTTTAACTACTTTAGGTAGGTCAACTGGAATTCCATTTTTTAAAAAACAAATTTCATATTTAGAATCTATAAGATCTGAAAAATTAGAATCAAGTAAAATTGACATCTCTATTCCATTTTTCAATTTTTTAACAGCTCTAATAGTTCCAAGCCCATTAATCTCTTTTTCTACCTTAAAAAATTTCAATCCTCGTATAGATGTTAGCATAATATTTTCTCCTTTTTAAATCTTTTTCATACATATAAATATAATATATTTAAAATTTTATCAAGAAAATTTATTTAACCTCTGGATAACTTTTAATAAAATTTTAAACTTTTCGTTTTATAATAAAATTAGAAAATTAAAATATGGAGGAAATTAAAATGATTAGAAATTTTACAAAAGGATTATTTTTTGGATTTCTTGGATTTTGGGGAATTTATTTTTTGTTTATGTTTTTCTTAAATATGTTATTCTGGTTTCTAACCGATGAGTCCGATATGTACTATCAACCAATATGGAACATATTTATTATCTAATTCAATAACTCATCGTCTTTAACTAATTTTACATCAAAATCTAATTGAGCTGTATCAGAAATTAAAAAACCAGAATAACTACAGTTAGTTTTCAAACGAATAATTGAAAATAATTCTATAGCTCTACGTTTCTGATCTTCATTTTCAAATGGAGCTTCTTCTAAGAATTGTTTTAAACAAGAACAAGTTTGAATTACATCTATAATAGGTTTCCTTCTTTTTCCTTTGAAAACCCCTTCTATATTATCTGAACTATCTCCAAAACAAATTTTATGAAGAATTATATGCTTAAAATTTATTAAACCATTAAATTTTTCTGATAGATATTCTCTACCTCTAAATCCTTTATTAGTTCCAGGATCAAAAAAAGTAGTTCTATAATCACATAATTGTAGAAGATCATTATCTTTACTAAAGATACAGAAATTAGCTTCCGGATATTTATCTTTTAACTTAAATTTCATAGTAGAAATTAAATCATCAGCTTCTTCATCATCATTAGATATATGATATCCCGGAAAGAGCTTAAGAATATCTAGCATCTCTTTTCGGATATTTTTTGTTAGTGGATGACTACGACCTTCTTTATATTGTGGATTAACTTCTTTTTTCTTTATAATAGAATTAATTCCATCATAACAAAATACAGGTAAAATATTTTCATTAGCAAAAAATGAAAAACAAGTTTGAAGCTTACTTTCTAATATAGAGCAAGATATTCTAGCTACTTTACTCTCATTTGAAAGATCTGCTTGATTATTCAGTATACCAGTTGCCGCAAAATAAGACATATATAAAAACGGACTTACATCAAATAATAAAATCTTAATTTCTTCATTACTTAGGTTGGACATTTTTAATGGCTTTTTCTACTGATTCTAAAGTTGATATATAAGGTTCAGAACAACTATCAATTAATTTATCAACATCTAATACTTTCTTAATTTCTTCTTCGTTATTTACTCCAAGTGGATTAGATTTTTTTAATTTTTCAATAGAAGCAAAAAATTGAGTTCTAAAAATATTTAGTACATCTGGTGATAATACTGCTAAACTAGCTAATAAACAAGTTGACCAAGCAAAATTCAATGAATCATTAACTTCTCGTAATGCTCTAGACATAGCCATCTGTGTTAACTGTTCATTAACTTTTTGCTGTTCTTCTTTAGTTATATTTCTAAAACCATTTTGTGGTGCTGATCCTCTAAATTTCATATTTTAATCCTCTTCATCTAAACTATTAATCAAATAATTAATTTCAAAACTGTCATAATCATATTTCAGTGTTTTCGTTAAAAGACATTCAGCTACTCTTTTAGCATCATTAGTTTCTAACCATTCCAAAAAAGCTTTTAGATATCTAGATTTGAGATCTGCTTTATATCTTAATATATCTGGAACTGTATTCTTCTGAAGACTTTTTAGAATAGTTAATGCTATACTATGCGTAATAGCTTTTTTCTTTTCTTTAACTTTTACCCCATTATAAATAAGAGGATAAACTATTTTAGTAAAGAAAGTTCCAACTTCAGATTCTTGAATCTTATCTCTTACAACAGTATCCTCTATTACTTTTAAATGTGGTATTTTATAAGTACATTTGTTTTTTACATAATCTATAAAAGAATCTGGCAATTCATTTAATATCTGAATACCTCTTATGCATTCCAATATCTTAATATAATCTAAAAATATAACTACTTTATATTCTATTTGTTTTTTATTAATTTCAAAAGCATATTTCTTAAAAGCATCGATATTTTGACATATAAGAATTTCTGTAGAAATTAGATCTTTTGGAAAGGATAAAGTTACCTTATCTTTCAATCTAAACATTACATATTGAATACTTTTATCTCTTAAACCAATCAATTTCATATTTATAGTCTACCAACTATTTTACTACCTATATTGAAAACAACTTCATTTTCATCTATTGACCAAGGCTGAGTCTCTTTATCTTCAAAATAATAATCAGTTAAAACTTCTATCCCTAAGATAATTCCTACTACTCCAGCTTGTTGAAAAGCTGTATGGCTTATAGTTTGGAAATTATCACGCCATTTATCAACTTTTTGTAATTTTTTATAAACTCTACTTCCGATTATTATCTGTGTAGGAACTTCGTTAAATTTTTTACATTCTTGCCATAGATCTATTAATAATTCAAATGGATCTTTTTCATAAATTTCATTTTCTTCTAATGATTTTTTATGTTGTAACGGATTATTTAACATTTTATCTAACCTTCGTAATAACTGTTGAATTATTTTCTAAACTTAAGAAATATTCTCTATTACATTCTATATAATACTCTTGACTGGACATTGGTGTAATTATTATTATTTTTGATACCAGATTTTGCAGAACTTTGAAAAAGCCTTGAGTTAATAATTGTCTACCACTTTCTTGTATTCCAGCTTCTAATTCATCTAAAATAACAAAATCAGTTCGATATTTTTCTGGAATAAATGGAAGTAAAGAAAGAAGACACAATAAACAAAAACATCTACTTTCTGCACCAGAAAAAGTAGAAACATCTGCAGCTGGTTTATCATTTCGTTCTGCTAAGATATTGAAATTAGTGCTATCTACATTAACAAAAAACTTAACTTTCTTATTGAAAACTAAATTAGTATATTTATTTAGATTTGCACAAAAAGCATCTGCTAGATATCGAATCTGATCTATTTTAATACCTTTTGCACCATAAGCTTTAGTTAAAGCTTCATAAATTGGATAATCTAATAAGTCCTCTTCTATTTCTTTAATTCTATCCAATTTTTTCTGATATATATCATTCTGACTCTTTCCAATTTCAATTTTAGATCTTAGTTCAGATCTTATTGAATTTAATTGTTCAATTTTAGGACTCAAGTCATTAGCTCTATTATTTAGTTCTTCTAAACTAAGATCTTTGAAATCATCATTTAATTTAGCTAATTCTTTTTGAATTCTCCTATCGGATTCTAAAACATTTAATTTTGATTTACCCTTCTGAACCTTATCTAACATACTATTTAATTCTTGTAGATCCGGAACTTCTACTTGAATAATTTCTGGAATTGATTTGAGTTCTAACTCTAATTGTTCTTTTTTCTGCAAATCTTCAAAAATAGATTTCAAAACTCTTAATTTATCCACTATTACCAACTCTTTAGATTCTAAAGATTTTATATCTATTTCTTCCAGATCTTGAGCTTTCAACTTAATCCATTCTATAACTTTGGCTTTTTCTTGAACTTCCATACCTAAATAAAGCAAGTCATTATTCAAAGAACCTAATAAAGATTTAATTGAATCTTCATTTAGAATCTGTTGACAAGTCGGACAGATCTTTTCTCCATCTAAACTTTCTAATGATTTGATTATAGCTTCTTTTTCCGTTATAGTACCTTCTATTTTTCCAATATATGCTAGATATTTTTCTAATGTCATATCTCTATATTTATCATTTATAGAAGAATCTAATTTTTTGAAGCGCTCTAAATCAACTAATTGTTCTTTAGCTTTGAAAATCTGAACTTGAATTTTTATTCTATCATCTTTAAGATTTTGATATTCCTCTCGAATTTGAGCTGAAGTTTTTCCATAATCTTTATATTTATCAAATTCTTTTAATGCATCTTGTAGTTTTTGTTTTTTAATTATTAGACTTTGATTATTTTCATAAAGACTTTGATCTACCCTAAATTTTTGAATCTTTTCTTCTAATATCTCTATTTTATTAGAGAAGTCAATAATTTTTTCTTCTAACTCTTTTAAATTAAAAGAAGTTTTTAATTGGCTCTTGTAAGTAGCTATACTTGTCAATTTTTGAATATCTTTTGTATATTCCAAATATTGAGTATTTAATTGATTATATTTCAAATTAACTTTATCTAACTTATTCTCTAATTCTTCTATGTTATCTATATAAGTTAGTTCATTTAATTGCTCTGTAAGAATCTCTTTTTCATCTCTTGAACGCTTTAGATTATTGAACTTATCTTTTATTTTATCTAGAACATATTCGCTTATATTGAGATGAAAAAGCTCTTCAAAAAATTCTTTTCTTTGCGGTCCAGTTCCATATAAAAGAACTGAAGGTCTATAAGAAGTTATATGAACTAAACTGTAATATTGAGCATTAGATATTGGAAAGATATTATCTAACATTTCTTTAGCTATAGAAACTGTTCTAGGATTTAAGTTGTTTCCATCTTCTTCAATATCATAACTTAAACTTCCTTTTTTATTTTTCTGGACAACTCTATATTGCTTGTTATTGAATTTATATTTGATTCCAATAGCAGATTCATCTGAAGTATGAATACCTTTAGCATCTTTCTTTTTTGATAATGGAACAGCACCGTCAAAAACATTTGGTAAAGTATTGAATAATAAACTTTTACCAGAACCATTATCTCCTCGTATAACAGTAATACCGGGTTCCAATTCTATAGATGTATCTTTATGAACTACAATATTTTTTAAAGCGATTTTTTCTAATTCTATCATTTTGATTTCTTTCTACCAAAAGGTCTAATTGCTACGGATTTCTTTTGATTTTTTACAAGTCTAACTTCATTTATGTTAGAACTAGGTAATTCTCCTAGATTTCTATAAACTTTATTAATTTCTTCTTTTAGAAGTTCCGTAACTGATGGTGATTTTTTTTCAGATAAATTAGTTTCTGAAATATATCTATCAATTAATTTTTGTTTGGTTTCTCTAGATAGATTACAAGTTCTAAGAGCTATTAACTTAAGTTCTAATTCGTTTAGATTATTAATTTCTTTAGCTAATGCTGACGACTCTATTTCAGTATCAATATTAAGTTCTTTTAAAATATCATTAGCTTTATTAATTCCCTCAATAGCTCCAACTTTTTTAACAACAGAAAGAACTAATTGATTCGCTATATCTATAGAAAATTTTTCTGCTATATCAGAACAAGCTTCAATATCTATTTTATATGCCGAAGCTATCCAATCTTTAATTTCCTGATCTATAAGATTATTATCTGTTTTCATAAAAGTTCTTTTTAAGTTGTTGTCTAATATAAGGTATTTACAGAAAAAAGACAGTAGAAAATATCAATTCTACTGTCTTTTTTAATTATAATTAAGCTTTTTTCTTAACTATAGGTTTCTTTTTAGCCGTAGGTGCTTTTTTCTTTTCACACTTGCCATTTTCTTCACAAGAACATTTAGACTTCTCTTCAGTAAATCTCTCATCTATCTTAAAATATTTACGATCTTTAGCTTCTTGAGTTTTACCTTTATTATATTGAGAACGAGGTCTGAAATAGCCCATTACACGACTCCAAATTTCGCATAAAGTGCGTTTTTGTTCATTCTTTTCTAAGATTTCTTTATCACTCATATAAATTTTCTCCATTAAAATTATAAATCGATTTATAAATAATAATTTGTTTATCTGACCTCGATAGCTATAGAAAAACCATCTAGATCATAATCAGGTACTTCAAAAGTACCTTCTTTAAGCATTAATCTCTGCAAATACCATTTAGAAATATTATGCTCAATTAATACTTTTTCCATTTCCAGTAAATCCTCTTTAGTTAAATCTTTTGCTAAAGTAGTTCTAACTTCTAAGTCTTTACCAGATTTAAGAATTATATCTAAAGCTCTAGACCAATCGGAATAGTCTAAGCCACAAATCTTTTTATATTTAGCCTCTGGCGCTTTGAAGTCTAATCCAATCCAATTAGACTTATTTACTATTTCAATAAATTCTTTCTTATCTGAATGTAAGCCAGTTAGATGTAAACCAATTTCGTATCCTAAATCCCTACAATAATCAATAGCTTTGTTTAGATCTTCATACTGAGCCATTGGTTCTCCACCACTGAAAACTACAGCCTCTAATTGTCCTTTTCGTTTTTCTAAAAATTCAGTAATTTCAGACCATTGAATTGTTGGTAATTTTAATAAAATTTTATTGTAACAATACTTACATTTCAATGGACAACCTTTAGAAAATAACACACAAGCTATTTTATTTGGATAATTAACCATTGAAAATTTATTGATACCAGAAATCTTCATTTATTATTCACCACAAATTTTGCATTTCTCTTTTTCATTTTGAATAATTTGAGAATCACAAATTGGACAATGTTCGTGTTCTCCAGCAATATAGCCATGTTTTGGACAAATACTAAATGTAGGTGTTAGTGTTAGGTATGGTAATTTGAACTTTTCAAAACTTCTACGAATGATATTTTTAGCTACTTCTCCATTCGGACATCTTTCCCCTAAGAACAAATGCAGAACTGAACCACCAGTATATTTTCTCTGTAGATTTTCTTGTAATTCTAAAGCTTCAAAAATATCATCTGTATATCCAACCGGTAATTGAGAACTATTATTATAATAAATATTATCACCCTCACCAGCTTGAATAATATCTGGATAACGTTTTTTATCTTCTTTAGCAAATCTATAACAAGTTCCTTCACCAGGAGTAGCTTCTAGATTATACATATTACCGGTTTCTTGTTGAAATTCTTTTAATCTATCTCTGATATAATCTAAAAATTCTTCGGCAAATTCAATACCTTTTTCTGAAGCTGTTGATTCACCATTAAAATTCAATAACATTTCGTTAATACCATTAACCCCAATAGTATTAAAATGGTTTCTCCAAGTACCTAAATAACGTTTTGCAAAAGGATAAAAGCCATTTCTTAATCTTTCCGTTAAAAATTTACGTTTTGCCTCTAAAGTTTTCTTACCTAACTCTAACAAGATGTCTAAACGCTCATATAATTCTTTTTTATTACCTTTTGCTAAATAACCTAGTCTAGCACAATTGATTGTTACAACGCCAATACTACCGGTTTGTTCAGCAGAACCAAATAATCCATTACCACGTTTAAGCAATTCATGTAAATCTAATTGTAAACGACAGCACATACTCCGAATCATAGACTCGTCTAAGTCACTATTAACAAAATTCTGAAAATAAGCTAATCCATATTTAGCTTCTGCTTCCCACATACCATCTAAATTTTTATCATCCCAATCAAATCTCTTACCAATATTTATAGTTGGAATTGGAAATGTAAAAATACGTCCATTTTTATCACCTTTCAACATAACTTCAAAATAACTTTGAGTAATTAAAGTCATTTCTTCTTCTAAATCACCATAAGTAAATGGACAATCTTTAAATTCTTCTAATTGATTTACTGGAACTCCACCAATCATTGGAATTTGATCTTTTAATTGATCTGGACATTTAATATCAAAAGTTACGTTGGTAAATGGGGTTTGAGTTCCCCATCTTGATGGGACATTCAAATTATAAATAAATTCTTGCATATTCTGAAGAACTTCTTTTTTAAGCTTCTTTTCTACCCATTCTTTCTGTTTTTCAGAATTTAAATAATTTGTATGTCTTTCATCATTACCCCAACAACATTCTTCATAATCCTTCATAAGCTCTAATTTACGTTTACGAACAAATGGAGCTAAATAAGTATCAAATGAACTAAATGCTTGAGCACCGGCAAATTCATTCTGTAAAGCACCTAAGAAATTAACCATCTGTCCAATAGCTGCTGATAAATGTTTTGGAGCTGAAGCTTCTACTTTTCCATCTATTCCATTCAAGCCTTCATTTAATAGATTTTTTAATGACCAACCAGCACAATAGCCACTGAGCATATCCAAATCGTGAATATGAATATCACCATTTCTATGAGCATATCCAGCATCTTCTGGATATACGTTTTCTAACCAATAATTAGCTGACATTTTTCCAGAAGAATTTAATATCATACCACCTAAACTATAACCTTGATTAGCATTAGCTTTAACTCTCCAATCCTCTTGATTTAAATATTCATCAATTGTTGTAATTGGATCAACTTTAACATTACCACGAGCCATTTTATGTTTAGTAGCATAAATAATAAATTTCTGAGCTGTTTCTACAAAGCCACAACTAATAAGAGCTTTCGGAATTGTATTAGTAATATCTGAAATTGTTGGATATCTAACTTCTTTTAATAAAAGATCTAAGATAGACTTACAAATCTGTTCTTTTTCACCTTTTACTTTATATTCCTCCTTTGTTCCAGCGGATGCCTTAATAATACCAGAAAAAAGTTTTTCTTCATTATATTCTTCTAATTCATTTTTTCTATTAAGAATTTTCATAAGTCTACCTCTTGATTATCTAAATTAACTAAATCTACTAAAAATTTACAAATTCATAAGAAAGAAATAACGGATTTAAATCCGCTTATAATTAAATATATTAAAAACCATTTCTTACCATTCTCAACTCCAATTTTTTATTAATTCTACTCTATTTCAAAGTCTAAAATAAATATACTATTTTTAATTTTAATAATTAGATCTATAAATCGCTATATAAATCTTGATTAAATGCTGAAGACTTTTTAACATCTACTGAATCAGCTTGAGTCCAACTTCCTTTTTTAGCATCTGAAGGTCTTTCCATTTTACCGGATTTAAATCTCTTTTTATTATCTAACTCTCCATCATTACCATGCTTAGCTTCATAATTTTGAATTTCTTCTTCAGAAGCATCTTCCATAGACATTTTAGAATAATCTACTCTTAAGTAGAAATTCTTTTGAGCTTGGTTTCTTCCTTTTTGTGGTTCTACTTTGATAATAGTTTTAGAACCATCTAAATCATTTAATTTACCAACATTCCAGGTCCACATCAAGTCTGCGTGCTCTTTCATTGCTTTTGAATAACGAATTACCATATCATCATTTAATTGAGCTAAACATAATACTGTAGTTCCAGTAGTTTCTGCCCAGATTTTTGCATATCTAGCAGCTGCACCCATCTTACGCCATTGATCATCATTATCGAAACCTTTCAATAAACCGATATAGTCAATAATTACTATATCATATTCAAATGGCTTTAAAATCATAAGTAAATCTTCCATAGTAATATCTTCTGGTGGATTAAATAAATCTATAGAAGTTCCGGTTTCATTTAATTGTTGTTCAAATTTCTTAAACTTATCAAAAGCTGTCATAGACTTCTGCTTACTTTCTGCAGAATCATCTAATTTATTTAATTCTGACATATCTAGATCTGTTATATTAGCTACAAATCTTTGTAACATATCTACAGCATTCATTTCCAATGGAACTAAACAAATTCTAACATCTTGTTTACTCATATTAATACAAAGCTGATTAGCACATAATGATTTACCAGCACCAGATGTTGCTGCAATAATACCTAACTTACCTCTTGGAATTCCCCCATTTTCATTATCCCATTGCTTAAATCCAGAAGGTAAGAATCTTTTTATTTCTCCATTAAAAATGATTTTTAATAGATCCGTTGTATTACTATTTTCACCAATTCTAGTAAAACAACCAGATATATCTTTACCAGTTCTAACTTCTGCTAAATCTTCCATAGTAGAAGTAAATAAACCCTCGATATCTAATTCATTTTTAGATAATTCATTTTGTATATTTTCTGAAATTTTCAATAAAGTTCTAGATTTTTTGTAATTAGATAAATTCTTTAATAAATTACTTGGACTCTCTACATTTGGGGTAGATTCATCCATATTATTTAGAATCTCTCTAGTTTCTTCTGATAATGCTGGATCTGTTAATAATTCTCTCCATTCTGCTACTGAAGCTCTTTCTCTAGCAATGAATTTAATTCGTTCAAAGGCTTGTTTACCAGGAGTTGTATAGAAGTAATCTGGAGTTAAAGAGCTTAGTAGAGTAGTGTCTTTCCGATTTAGACATATAGCTCTAATAGCTTCCAATTCCAATTTTTGATTAAATAACTTCATTTCGTAACCTTAATTTCTTTTATAAATATAATTACAGACTTACTTTTGATATTCTTCTCTATTTATAGATTTATTTGAATCGAATTTTTCTCCGTATCTCTTTCGAAGCTTTTCTATGTTCTTTTCCATAATATCTTCAAAGGATAAATGATAAGCTTGACACATAAGATTTAGATACCAAAAAATATCCCCCATTTCTTTTTCTATTTCATTTTTATCTAAAATATGACCTTGAAAACTTGATTTTTTAATTAGATCCACTAATTCTCCAGTTTCCCCTGCTAATCCAAGAGCTGCATTTATCGCTATTATATCTAAATTATGTTTAGCATTTTTGTAATGCTCATTTGATGGGATTGTTTTATTAGCCTCTATTTGATATTCATTACTGTTCATTTTCTATTTCCTCTAAACACTTACAATCTTCTTTCTTGGAGCATCTCCAAAATGAATAAATAAATTAAATGGATTAAAAACTTGAGTTCTATAAAAATCAGGTCCAAATCCACCAGCTATGATAACAAAAATAGGTATATTGTCAAACATAGCAGATAATTCTCTAATTTTATCTATATTATTTATATTTGTTTTAGTATAAGCACCATCAATAACTAAAGCATCTAAAGAAACCATTTCTGCTAAAAAATCTTTAAGACGCTCATCTTCTCTCTTATGATTCTTACTAACATTATACCAAAATACTGATTTCTTTTCTGCTACAAATCTACTGGTAATAGTTTTTGCTGCTAATTGCGGAATAACATTATTACTTTCGCAAGACAATAAAAAAGTATAATATTCATCCTTGAATGGATTTTCCATAAATTTTATAAAAACTTCATTTTGACGTTTATAAGAAACTGGCTTATCATTGAAAGTCACACTAGTAGTATAATTCAGAAAATTTTCTGGATTTTCTCTAGTTCTATATGGAATTCCAATTTTAGGTCTTCTTATCAACTCTTACCTCTTTATTTTTATTTATAAAATTTTTACAAATTCCAATTAGAGCCAACTACCGGATAATAAGGTTTTTGATATATCTTTTTGATTAGAATTTGGTTCTATATCATGATCTGGATTATATTTTCCATATTGTTTGTAATTTCTCATTCCAATTCGCTTCATCATTTGCTTACAATACTCATAAGTTTTTTTCGACATTTTATATTTAGGTCTACCATCTTTAGGGGCTTCTAATCCTGGTTTTATTTCTTTACCAAATAAAGATGCAAAACAACCATAACTCTGAGCCATATCGTCTACAAATATTTTAACTATTGGCTGTTGTTTACCAGTAAATGGAGTACAAACTCTATTAGACATTTGATAGAACATTGGACAACCTTTTGGCTGTGGTGCTGCTGACATACAAATTTGCAAATATAACATAGTTGGAAGTTTCAAATCTATTCCCTGTTTGATCATTGACTTAATAGCTACCACTACCCGATATTTACCATTATCAATTTCATTTAAAATATCTTTTCTATTTTCTACACCTCTATGATAACCTAGAGCTACATCGTCCATATAATACTGATTAATAGAATCTACTAATGCTTTCATATGAGCTTTAGTATCAACTGGAATTAAAATGAGCTGATGTTGTTTCAGATCCTTAATAACTTCTTTGAGAATCAATTTGTTTCGACTAGCTTCTCTTTGTAAGAATCCCATAGCTTTTACGAACATACTATAGCTCTTACGACAAACTATTCCAGTTTCTAAAATTTCTATCTTTGGTATTAATCCAGTAGATTCTGATTTAACCGTTACTGGACCTATTATATTTAATAAAGTAAAATTTAGAGCGTCTTTTCTTAATGGAGTAGCCGACATACCAAGTCGATATCTACAATCTAATTTTCCTAAAAATTTAGCATAAGCTGTAGCTCCAGCTTGGTGAGCTTCATCAACAATTACTAAACCAAAATGTCCTTTGATATAATTTTTAAAATCATCATCACTGGTTTCTCTAATAAATTTCTGATAAGTGAACATCAAAACATCATAATCTTCTTTTCCTAGGTCTTTCTTATCTTCTAATATTTTAACTATTTCTTTACCAGTTTTTTCTTGCAGCTCTAAAAGATTTGTATCTCTCTTAAAACTTTTCATAAAATTCTCTAAGAGTTCCGTTTGATGAGCTATGATTAGAGTCTTAGTTTTTAATTTAGTAACGATACAAGTACTGATAACTGATTTACCAGTTCTAGGTGGTGCTTGAACAAAACCATATCTTTTTTCTAACCACTGTTTAACTATAGTTTCTTGATCTGCAGATTGAACGTCATTAACTATTTCTCCATGTCTTAGTTGTCCACGCCATTGCAAATCATTATCTAAAGGTTTTTTGCAACGTTTATCTGCATAATTAGAAAAATCGATTCCAGTAATTCTATTAGCTCTTTTTAGATTTCCAGCTGGAATAGTATAATAATTATGTCCTTTGACAGTAACTTTACCCCAAAGTCTTAAAATACCTTCATAAGCTTCACAAGCTTCACAATATTCATTCGGACGACCTTCTTTATAAGGACATCTTAAACAAGCCACATCTTTGAAGATTTCTATCTCATAATTATGAGCTAAAAGTTCTTCATCAATATCTTCTTCTGGAATATAGATTTTGTTCTTAATAACGCCAACTGTCATTTTTGGATTTTTTCTAATTCTTCTTTTAACATTTCTAAACGCTTCTTTTGGTCAGCATAGAGATTCATATCCCAACCATAAGTCTTATAGTGTTTTTTGATTTTTTGAAACCAAGTTTTATCATAAGGATTTATGATCTTACGAACATTTATTGAATTTATAAATTCTTCCCATTCTTCTTTAGACGAATAGAAATCTTTTAACTGATTAGCCATTTCTTACTCCGTAAAAATTATATATAAATTTTACAGAGTCTATTTTAGCTTCTTCATCAATTTCTTATAAAATTTTCGAACTTCTTCTTCAGTTAAAGCACCAGGATCTTGACCCTCTTTGAAAGTCAATTGTATTAAATTATTATAATCTTTAAAACTTTCTAAAACTGAATCTGTAGCAGAATGACCGGCTTCATCATTATCAAAAGCTAGAATTATTAGATCTGGGTCTAATAAAGTTACTAAAGAAGCTTTAAAACTAGACCAGTTTTTTGACCCTAATATAGCTAGAGCCGGAAAGCCATATTGCAACATATTTAATGCATCTCTAGGTCCCTCTACTAAAGCTAATATATTTCCGTGATCTTTCATAAATTTTCTAGTATAGTCAAATGGAAACAAAGTCTTCTTAACCCAGGATCCAGCTGTATTAAAATAAGCTGTTTCTTTTCCCTTTCGTTCTAAGATTCCTCTAATACCACCATTTAGTTGTTTATTTTGATAAGCCGGTAAAAAAATCATATTGGTATTAGTATTTCTATTAAAAAATTTTTTAGCACCTATATCAAACAATAACTGTCCATTTATTCCACGCCATATATTTTTCGGATTCCAATCTACCATAGCACTAAAATTAATCCGCTCATTTATATCTTCTTCTAGAAAAGCTGCTTTTTGAGCCGGAGTTAATTTAGCTATTACCATTTCATTATGTTTGATTTCTTCAGAATCCAAAAGAGATAAACCTAATGCTTCTGCTAATACATTCCAGTTTCCATGTTTTCCACAGCCATAACAATACCAAAAACCTGCTGGAAATTTACCTTTAACTAAATCTACACAACAAGATGGAGTTCTTTCTTGTCCATCTCCATGAAATGGGCACCGAATCCAAGCGGTATTATCTGGTTTAACTTTTAGACCTAGATTAACTTTTTCATTTTTATCTGTTAATTCTTGTAGAAAATCAACCATTTAATTTCTCATAAATATCTTTATAGAATTTTATTACTCTGAAATTTCCATTTTCTATATAATTACGACGATCATTATCAGATAATTGTTCTATAACTTCTATTTCTGAACTAAAATCTTTTTCATATAATTCTTTTACAGAGTCTTTGATTTTTCCAAAGTTATTTCTAATCTGTTTCCAGAAAGAATAAAAAGGAGTTTTGAACTTAAACATATAACTATCGGAATCTACAAATACATAACCTTCTATTCTATCTTTTGGATCATAATGATTTATAAAATCAAATAAACTATCTGCGTCTTCAAAAACCTTCATTTTCTTTTTAACCGGACATCCGATTAAATTTATAGCAAGTCCTTCTAAACCAGTTAGATTATCATAATTAACGAATTCTACATTAAAATCGTTACTAACACAATCCAACAACACCACTTGTTCTTCTTTATATTCTATAATATGTGGATCGAATATTGGATCTATAACCTCAAATACTAAAGAAAATTTCTTATTCTCGAACCCTTCTCGTAGAAATTTCTTTAGTTTTTCATTTTTATCAATTTTATATTTAGTTTTCAAAATTCTAGCAAAATTGTCTGCAAATTCCCCTCTATTAGTAGATTTACTAGCTATAAAATAGTCATTTTCTTTATGATTCCAACTTAATATTCCTAAATATCCATTTTCTTTTAAATAGGCTGTAACCGGAAATTTCAAAGTGCTACGTAGACGAATCTCTGTAGTTTCCGGTAATTCATTCAAATTAAAAAACTTATTATAAGATCTAGCTATAATTTCTTTTTCTTCTTTATTTATGAATAAACCTCTAGCTTTAGTTGTTAAATTGTTCCAGCGTTTATCAAAAAAGGCTTCTTTATTAAAATTAAAAGAACTAATACCATTTCCTAACTGTTTTTCTTTAATTAAATCTGAATGTTCTAAATCTTTTAGAACATATTCTACGTCATTCGGATTTTTGAAAATATTATTCTTAATAGAAATAGTTCTTTCCCCAGATCTAGAAATTTCTAAAACTCTTAGATATCCTCCAAATTCTATATGACCTTCTAAATTATAGCAATTGTTTAATTTCTCAAATGGGAGTTTATCTACATTTCTATGTCCATGGATCTGAACAACTGATGAATAGCATTCTGAAAAAGCTTTTTCTACGTCTTGAGCTTGATTATAACTACCGCAACCATTTATAATATCTGATTCATTAGTAAAAATATCTGGTAGACTTGACAAACCCCCATGTGAAATAAAATAACGATTTCCATTGAAAGTAATATACATAAAAGTTTTTAATCTACGAATAAAATGTCTAATAGAATCCAAAGGAATATTTTGAATCTGTGGAATAGTATTATCTCTAAATTCTTTAGAAGCAAAATCTTTTTCGCCCTTATATAGTTTCCGCAACCACCGTTCGTGATTACCCTCTAGAAATGATACATTTTTATAATCTACTAGATTGAATAGAAACTCTAATGTTTCTTTATTCTGAATACCTCTATCTATATAATCTCCTACAAATATATAAGCATTATTCTGAGAATATGGATTTTTTTCAAAAAACTCTTTAAGAGGTTCAAAACAACCGTGAAGATCTCCAAAAACATATATCTTATCAAATTGATCATAACTAAATGGCTTATAATGAATGAAGTCATAAGCTTCTGAATCTAAATCTCTAATTGAAACTCTACGGATCCAGTTTGGAAAAGACTTATTTTCTTCTTTCATAGTCTTCCACATACGAAAAATTACTTCATCTGGAACTCTTTTCCAATTTTCTCTAGAAGCATTAAACTCTAAAGCAGTTTCTAAATGATCTTCTGACTCATCAGTTTCCGGATAAAAATCAAGAACAGTTAAACGATAGTTATAAGTTTCACATAAACTTTTATAAGATTTAATCGAACTCAACTTATAAAAAGTAGCATCTAATATAACAGTACAACCATTTTTCATTCTAAATTCTACTAAATCATTTATGAATTTCCAAACTTGTCTATCACAAGAATCATTTATTGCTAATCCACCACTAACTGTTTGTTTTAAACCACTATATAAACATCTAATTTTATCAGCAGATATTACATTCTGATCTCCGAACTTAGTAGCTAAAAAAGTAGATTTCCCACAACCAGGAAGACCTCTAGTTAAAATTAATTCGCGCATTATTAGAATCTTTCATATTCAAAATCATTAGAACCAAATCGAATGTTATAGAAATAATTGAAATCAGAATAGTCTGCTCCAACATCTCCATAATTTCTATCTTTACATTCTTTAACTTCTAAAATACAACGCTGTATTTCTAGAAGTGTATTCATAGTCCTTGGAACATCACTCCATTGTTCTTTAATGTAATAATGATTAATAAAACTATCTCCATTATTATTGATTGGATCTAAGTCCGCTCTTAAAATACAGATCATAATGGTGCAATGATGAAGAGTAAAAATCGAAAATTTATAATTTGGAAATTTTTTCTTTATAGAATCCCGAATTTTTTTAACATCAAATCTAGAAATATAAGCCATTGATTTTCCCTCTTTATTTCCTTACCTTATAATTATAATATATTTATTATAAGAAATCAAGAATTATTTTATAAAATATATAAATATATTATATTTATCTTATAAAAAAGCTCTTATATTACGTTAAATATAAGAGCTTCTAGAAATAAGGAATTGATATTAAATGAATAAAAGAATTATTTGTTATCTGTTATTTACAAAATTTATTTAATTACTCTCTGAAAATAATCAATTAGATTCAATCTTTCCCAAGAATATTCACCAGTAGCTGGATTAAATTTATATCCAAAATGTCCATAAGCCGCGGTATCATAATAAATTGGATTTCTTAATGATAAGGTTTGTATGATTCCTTTTGGAGTTAAATCTAAACTCTTAATCGCTTCTAAAATCTTATTTTCGTCAACTGTATTTGTTCCGTGACAATCTACAAATACTGACAATGGTTCTGCAACACCAATAGCATAGGATAATTGAATAGTAATTTCAGAAGCAAATCCAGCTGCTACAATATTTTTAGCTAAATAACGAGCCATATAAGCAGCTGATCTATCTACTTTCGTTGGATCTTTTCCTTGGAAATTACCTCCACCATGTGGAGCATAACCACCATAATTGTCTACTATAATCTTTCTACCAGTTAGACCTGTATCGCCATCGGGACCACCAATTACAAATCTTCCAGTTGGATTAATTAAAATATTTTCTTCTGACGGCATCCATCCTTCTGGTAAAGATTTTTGAATAATCGGCAAAACTAATTGACGAACTTCATATTGATCTAAAGTGTAATTATGTTGAGTTGAAACAACTATCTTTTCGATTCCTACTGGTTTATTATCTTCATAACGAACTGTAACCTGAGACTTGGCATCCGGACCTAATTTATTTGATAAACCAGCTTTTCTAGCTAATTTTAGATTTAGAAGAATTTTATGAGCTAAATAAATAGCCATTGGCATATATTCAGTATCAAAACCTTCTTCCTTTTTAGCATAGCCAAACATAATCCCTTGATCACCAGCACCATCATTATCAACTCCCATTGCAATATCTGAAGATTGCTCATGAATTTTATTAATAATTTCTACTTTATCAGCATCAAAACCTGTTTGATGATAACCAATATCTTTAATCGTATTTCTAATTATTATTTCAATTTCTTGTTCACTAGATTTATACGAACTACTAACCTCCCCGGCTACAACAACGAAATTAGTGGTAGCCATAGTTTCAACAGCTACTCGAGCCATTTCATCTTTAGCTAAATAAAAATCTAGAATAGCATCAGAAATTTTATCACAAACTTTATCAGGATGTCCTTCTGATACTGATTCGCTAGTAAATAAGTAATTTTCCATATTTTACCTCTTCTTTAGTAATTTGCAGAATCACCATATTTCATTTTCCAGATTTTCATAGCTTTAACCGCTTCTCTACGTAATTCTGGAACTGCTATAGCATATTCTCCACGTTTTAACATTTTATATAAATTTGCATCTTGAAAACCTATTTTCGCAGCATCTTTTCTAGTAGCAGCATAGTAGATATTTCTAATATTAGCCCATTTAGCTGCCATCAAGCACATTGGACAAGGCTCACAACTAGTATATAAATCTGCTCCAGTTAAATCAAAACTATTTATAGCTTTACAAGCTGCTCTAATAGCTGTAACTTCTGCGTGAGCTGTTGGATCATTATCTATCAGAACTTGATTTCTAGCTTCTGCTATAATTCTTCCATCTTTAACAATTACAGCTCCAAATGGACCTCCAGTTAGATTTCCATCTGAATTTGCTGATTGACTAGAAAGAAAAATTGCTCTTTTTAGATACTCAATGTTTAAAAATCCAAATAATATATTTATTTTTGACATTTTTGACTCTTTTCTATCTCTGATTTTGAAGAATTTCTTTCTATTTTTTACATTTTTGTAAAATTCAATATATTTATTATATAAAGGAAATTTTCTGAAAGGCATTGCTGATGTTCTACATAATTACAAATAATAATAAAAAAATCAAAATAAAGAATTTGATTTTAGATGGAACTGAAGTTTCTTTTGAAGTTAATATGAAATATATTGGAACTTTTAGCTCTCAAGAATCTTCTTTAAAAGAAATTATTTATAAAAAATTATTTTCAAAACCTATAAAAATTAATTTCGATAGCGAAGTAGCTCCTGAATATAAAATTGTAAACAATAAATTAATAATTTCTACTGAAATTGAGGAGTTATAATGGAATCAGCAACTATACACGAATATCTTCCTGTATTTCAAGCCTTAGTTCGAGACAATTTAGAATTTATTAAACTATATAAAAAATTCTATATTCACATTCAATTAGACTTATTATTCTTAAAAGAATTAGAATGTGAATTGAGAAGATTGATGTTTTCTTTTCCAGAAGAGGTATATCTTAATGAAATTTATGACCTATTAATTTCTGAACTAGAATATGCTAAAAAGAACAATATGATTTATAATTTTAAAGTAGAAGAGAAAACATTAACCTCTTTTAAGATTTTTGTAGAATTTGATAAAAATATTGATTATTCTACATACAAAGAGAATTTTATTGAATTACATAAAGATAATAAGGCAATAGGATAATGAAATTAGAGTTCTTAACAGTTGGAGATATACACTACGAAGCAATAGCTAAGTATTTTCCAGATGGAAATTATTTAGACCCAGTTAATAGAACTCTTCAACAAATTTGGCAATATGCTAAAGATAATGCCGTTGAACAAATTATATTATTAGGGGATATTTTTGATAATCCTTATCCTAAAGATGAAACTAAAAAAGCATTTCTAAAAAGTTTAGATAAAAAATTACAATATCATATTATATTAGGTAATCACGATTATGCTAATGTAAATGAAAATAGTTTAAATCTTTGCAAATATTTTATAGAAGATTTAGGTCTTATGGATAATGTAAGATTTTATTTGAGTCCAACAGAAGTTATTCTTAACGGAGTTAAATTAAATTTCTTGCCATATCCGTTCAAAAAAGCAACTTCAGAGGCTCCAGCTATTTGTTTTGGTCATTTTGAGACTAAAGGTTCTATTTCAGATAGTGGTAGAATCTTCAAAGATGGAATCGAATTAGATAATAGATATACTTGGTTCTTAGGTCACTTACATAGACAACAAACAAATATTTATCCAGGTTCAATATTGCAACATAGATTTGGTGAGCCAACAAATAAATATTTCTTTCACGTAAAGGTAGATGAAGATGAAAAAATTACTGTAGAAAAAATTACTATAAATACTCCTTATAAATTACTAGATCTAGTGGTAAATAAGTTAGAAGATATAGATCTAGAAAAGCAAAATGTTTATAGACTCTATGTAGCAGATCATTTAGATCTAGCAGAAATAAACAAAGCTTGTAAAGGATATAATGTTTGGCAAATAAAAGGTGTTTCTAAATCTGGACAAACTGAAGCAGAAATAACTGAAGAAGATCTTAAATTTCAAGAACAGAATTTAGCAGACGAACTTGTATATTTGCGAAAATGGTTAGAAAATAAAGATAATGTGGATCTAACTGAAGAACAAGTAACAAAAGCTATTAAGATAGTTGAAGATATAAGATAAAATGACAGAACAATCGAAGATTATCAGAATTGGAAATAAAGAAGGAAAGAATTTCGAACATATCACTATGCGATATGCCGATTTTCATTATGATGAGAATTCTGAAGAATCTTATGTTGAATATTCTAAAAAACATTCTGGACAATTAGTAATAATTTCTAGTAATACTAATGAACTTCAAGCTACTACAGCTCTAAATTATGACTTTATTAAAACAATCATACCAGAAACTGAAAGAAAGAAAGTTAAGAAAATTGATACTATTTCGGATATGGTAGTAAAGAACAATTTATATTATATGGTTCGCATCTTATTGATGTCTTATTTCATTAGAAATAATAAAGTAGCTATACCAAAAGAACTTCTTTCATTTTATCTGAATAAATATCAATTGGAATTCTTAGACTTCTTAACTAGAAGTAAAGAAGAATTTTGGGGGACTTTATCTAGAGTTTCAGAAAATTCATTCAAAGATCTTTATGAAAAACTAAAATCTGATTATAAAATGTTTAGAGCAAAATATAAATGCTCTGGAATAGCTACACTAGAAAGTTATTTAGGGTGCGAAGAAGAAGATATAGCATTCAAAAATGGAAAATTGAAGAATAATATCCAAAAACAAATTTTTGATCCAAAAACTGGAAAATTCAAACTTCAATATTCTAGAAAATATATGTTAGAAAATTTAAAGTCTTTGTTTGAATCATATTCATTAGATCATGATGTAGTTCCAAAAGATAATAATAGCTATGGATTTAGTTCAGATTTTTGTAAACAGTTCAATGATCCTTATGCTTTATGTTATATTGTTGGAGTAGCAAATTCTAATCTACAATCTTTTGTTAGTTCTGGATTACAGAAAGATATAACTTTAGATATTGCCAAAGAACAAAAAGAATTAATCAAATTAGAAGACTTAATCTATAGATATAATTTCTTAAATTGTTCTTATTCTAAATTTAAAGAAATTTGTGAAGAAATAGATAAGAATAATAGAGAGATTCTTAACAAACAAGAAATTACTGAAGAATTAGACGCTAATATCTTAAAGATTTTATCTACTTGGAACTATTTCAAAAAATTAGAGTTTAATACTAAAGATAATTTATTTATCAATTACAGTGCTGTTTTCAAAGGGATTCGTCAAACTTATTGGCAATGCTTAGATAGAAAAATTTGCGAAAGTTATAATCTATATTTTATTCAAACACAAAATTCAGACTTAAAAGAATTAGAAAAATTAGAAAAGATCTTGAATTACAGATTCGAATATTTGCTACATGATAAAATAAAAGATAAATATATAGCTATAATTAAATTAGAAGAAAAACCTTATAAGCAATTCTTAGAATGTTTACAAGAAATTATTAATACTTATGAACTAGATCTGGATTGTTTGTATTTATATCGTGGTGGTTCAGAAGACCCAAATATGATTGAACCAGCTTGTTATGGTGCTGAGATCGTAAATAGAAATGATATGTCAATAGTTTCTAAACAAGCTTCTGATTTTATATTTAATAAATTAGATCCTCTAAAATTAAAATCTGGATCAGCTTTTGAGTATATTACAAACATATTTAAATATGCTAAGCCAGAAAGTTTGATTGATCTAACTATTCCATATAATGCAGATATCCATTGGTCAATAAATCCTCAAAGAGATCAAAGAAAAAGATTAACAGTTAAATTTGACGAAAAAGGTAATATCGTTCCGGATAAAGCTCAAACTTATAATAGAAATGATTTCTTATTAGGTGTAGATTTACTTCCATATCTAGACGCGATTTATGTTGGAAAGAAATTAAATAAGAAATTTAAAATATATGAGAAAATCAATAAAAAATTGAAAAAACAAAATAAAGCTCTTATTAAGACAATTCCAAATGTTTTACAACATCTAATAACAGCTAATTTTCTAAAAGCATTTACCGATTTAACTATCTGGCATTATAATAACTTAACTAAAGACGAAAACACTATCAGAGCTAAACAACAACAGTTATATATGAGTCCAGAAATGCGAGCTATTTTAGTTAATAACTCTATTAAAGAATATTTAAATCATTCTTCTACAAATGTTTGGAAGTCAGAAGAAAACTTTTTAGATATCATAAAATGTCTAACCAAAGAAGAAACTAATACTGCTATTTATAGAACAATAGCAGAAGTTATAGGATTAGATCCTGTTATATATTCTGGAGATCGAACTTCAAATATTAATTGCTGTATGTCATTTGAAACCAATATCAATAAAATTAATTCAATATGGAAATCTATTAAGAATGTTCAAACCCGATTATATAATGATATAGTTAAACCAGAAGTTTTGAAAAAATGGTATTTGAGCAAAACACAGAATTTCATAGATTTTAAACTTGGTAGATCTACTTTTAAGAACTATATGTATGAAACTAATAATACCAAATTTAACAGTGAAAAATATTCCGAAACTCAAAAAGAACTAATGTTGGTTATAAGAGAATATTGTCAAATTACATTAGATATCAAATTAGCAATAAATAAATTAGTTCGTAAATTAAAAAAAATCGGATGTCTTTATAAGGTTACAAATTACGAACCAACTTCTGAAATTAAAAATGACTCTCCTCCTCCAATTTTCATAGAGGTTTGTCCTTGGGATACGAGTCAACAAATTCTCCATTACATAAGTTAATATAAAAAGTTTTATAGTTCAGTTATAATTAGAACTTTGTTTCTTTTTATCTATTTCTTACTAAAAATCTGAATATATGATCGAATTTTAAGTTTTTCGAATTTTTCCTAAGATAAAAAAATAATAAAAATAAAAAATCATAAGTTCAATTTCAGATTTTATGAAAATTTAAAAATAGATCTCCGGTGTATAAAGTACTTTTTTACTAACTTACTTTACTAGATTCTATTTTTGAAATTTTAATTAAACTATTCTTCGAGGCAGCAAAGCTGACGAAGAAGAGAAAGAATTTTCTATACAAACTTACCCTAATAGACAGTTCATAGTGTTTATTAAAAATAATGTATAAAATTAACAAAAACTAGAACTGATTAAAACTAATTCAAAATAAGTACAAACCATAAACAAGTAAATACTAGAACACTTCGTTCATTCAATCCGTCGGCAAGCTCCGGCTCAAAGAACTACGTTACTAATTCTATTACTAACTTCTTTACTGGATAATGATTTTGTTTATTGAAATAAATATAATCCTTATAAAAATTCTTTTTATAAACAGGATTATACGATATTACAGTGGATATCTTTATTAACTCTTTAAAATTTTCTTAATTTCTTTTCTAATTTCTTTAAATTTTTAAAAAGAATTCTGTAAAATAAAAGTAACATTTACCTTCAAGCTAAAAATCTGTATATATGATCTGTAAGATTAGATTGAAGAGTTCTTTTAAGAGTTAGAAGTTAATTTATGAATTTTATGAATTTTGTAAATAACAATTACTTATAAAATTAAATATTGAAAGATTAGAAATAATGAGTAGTTATAGTTTTGTTAATGCTGGTTATCAAGAAATTCCTTTTGCTAATATGGGTATCTATATTAAATATGGAAATTTTAATAGATTTGAACTAGTTTCAGAGTCTACTTATCATACACATTTAATTTGTCCAGATAGAGAGTTGTTGCTTAGCAACAATACATTAAAGACATCAGGAAATCCACTAGCTAATGATTATGATGAGTTTATAGATTTGAATGTTTTAGGTCAGAATTATGGTAAAGATTTTCTTCCTCAGTTTATGTTAAACTTTACTGATTATGCAGCTGATCCAGATTTCAACACTGCTATGAAAAAGCATAGAGGTCGTGGTTCTAAAATCTATTGTGATTCTGGTGGTTTCCAAATTGCAATGGGTCGTGTTGGTTTGATTAATCCTTTAGACTTAGCTAAGTTTTATAATGATAACGCAGATATTGGTATGGCATTAGATATTCCAGAATATGATGAAGGTGATCCTTTTCAAGATGATTTTGTTATGGATCTAGCTTATATTCAAAAAAGAAATTCAGATTATATGCTAACTATTCTAAAACCAGAAGTAGAATTGATTAATGTTATTCACGGTGGAACTACAGATCAAAAATTAAAATATTTAGATTATGTTCATGATGATAGAATTCAAAGATTAGCTTTACCATCAGTTAAAATTCCTATGAATCTTCCAAGGTTAAATTTAATTTTAGAAGTTTGTAGAAGAGCTAAACAATTAGGTCATTATAAACATTTGCATTTGTTAGGTTCTTTTAATAAAGGAGTTTTATATGTTTTAGCTAAATTAGCTCATTGTAAGATATCAGAAGTTGAAGGTTTTGACTTTACAACAGATGCTAGTTCAGCTCTACAAAATTCAGTTAATTTAACTTATTGCAAAAATATTAATATATGGGAAGGTTTTGATGAATTTACACCTTTGCCTAAAGAAAAACTTCAACAACAAGATTTTCACAGATCTAAATACGAAGGAGGCATGGGTAAATTCAATCAATATGCTGAGCTACCTTGTTCTTGTCCAGTTTGTAGAAAAATCAAATATAGTTATGTTCTAAGGAATATTAGAGCTGGATATTTAAGAAATTTGATATTCTTAAATCATAATGGACCTGAATTGTATAAATTAGGTGCTTTAATTGATAAATTTGCTGAAAATTTAACTACAGATGAATATATCCAGCACGTAACTAGAATTCAAGATGACGATGGATCAGATACAGTTAATTGTTTAAAATATATTAAGAGAATTGAAGAGGTTGGTTTAGATCAAGCTCAGAAAGAATATCAATCTTTAATTATTGATACAGCTAAAGTAAAAACATTTAGAGATAACTTTTTAACTATGGCTAATAAAGAATCTAAATCAGCTAAAAATAAGATAGAAGAACATTTAAGAGAACTTGTTAAACAATATAAAGAGATTGATTTTGAACATTATACTGCTAAGATGAAAATTAGTAAAGGTATTCGTTCTTCCAGCAACTTAACAGCGAAAGAGTAAAAAATGAAGATAATTGGTATTTGTGGTAAGTCTATAGAAGATCTTAGAGAATTAGTTGATACAAATTCTATAAATCTTTCAACAGTAGCAGAATATATGGACTCAGATTTTAGTAAAGACAGTCGAATCATTCTGGTAGATAATATAGCAAAATTAACTGCTATATGGGATCTTGATATAGTAGATGCAGATTATCACGATTCTTGTTGGTCTCGTAGGCATATCAATTATAATATTTTAGATAAATATCTAGAAAAATCAAAAGAAATGAATGAAGTTATATGGCAATTTAAGATTGTTAAAGATTTTAATTTAGGAGAATTTAGTTTTATTACACATATGAATGAATTCAATGCTGGAGCTATTGAGTTCTGTAAGAAAATTCATAATCTTCTAACCAGAACAAAACAAGAAAGTATTATATGTTCAGACTTTTATAAAGAGAAATTAAGAACTTTAATTAACAAAGAAATGTCGGAACTTTATATTGATTATAGAAATAAGAAAACAAAAGAGGTTCCAGAAATTTTTAAGTATATAAAATATATGATAGAAACAGATTATTTAGAAAAAGATAAAAAAGAAGAAGATTAATTTTTGTAAATAATAATTGTCATATTAAGAAATTCTTTCATAGATGATAAAAAGATCTTATTTCGAATTTAAATAAGATCTTTTTATAATTTTAAATATATCAGAAATAAAAGGTTCGCAAAAATGATTACAAATAAAGTCAAACTTCTTGGAATTTTAATAGCTTTTATTCTAATGTTAATTTGTTTCGGAGTTCTTTCTTATTCTTTATATAAGAACGGAAAACAAAAAGCGGAGTTAGAATGTAAAGAAAAAGAAATTCAAGTTCAAACTCAAACAGTAGAAGTTATTAAATATGTTTATAAAGATTCTACGGAAATTTTATTGAAACCTAATAAGACTTTCAAAGAGCTTTTAGAAAGGATGAAAAATAATGAAATTTAAGTCTTTATATCTAATTATGATTTTATTTATATCCGCTTGTACAACCGTAAAACCAGCTCAAACGAATATCTGTCCACCTTGTGCCATTGCTGGACCTAAGGTAGCAGAAGAATTAGAAAAGATTTGTGATGAAAATAAATGTCCAAATACAATTGATTGGATAAATAGACATGCAAAAGTTTGTGATATATTAACTTCAATACAGAAAGATTAAATGGAGAAATAAATGAAGGTTTTTTCTAGATTACAAATAGAAGCAGAGCATTTTAAAATGGTTCGTAAAAGAGGTGGTTGGACACTAGGACCTTTACCAACTATTGAGGAATTTACGGATTACTCGAAACCTTGGGAATTAAATATTTATTGGAATGATAGAGCAAAAAATATAAATATTGTTCAAAAACATGTTTATGATATTCTTCGTAATTATTTAAGATATTCAGAGGATATAGTTCAAAAAGCTATGAAAGTAGCAAAAATTGAACCAATGAAATTACCAAAGATAGGTGATTTTGAGCCTGGAAAAAGATGGGAAGTAATAATTAAAATGGATTTAGAAAAATGAAGGTTTTAGAAAGATTAGGTATAGTTATAGCTGCGGATAATTATGACTGGCTAAAAGTAGGTAAGAATTATAAATTAAAAGAGATTAACAGTCCAACTATCAAAAATAATAAAGATTATTGGAAAGTATTAAAAATAGAAGATCAAACTGTATATCTTCAAAATACAAAAAATAATCGAGTAATATTTGTAAACAAAAAAGATCTTATTAATCCTAATAAGCCAGAAGATAAATATTCTGATTTTGAAATTCATTATAAAGGTAAGAAACTATAACTTATAGATACATAATTGAACAGTAGATTTTTCAAATATATCTTTAATCATTTTTTCTACGATTTTCCAATCTCCACCAGCAAGTCCACAACCAATTTTATATGGAATTGCTACTGAAAAATTGTTATGGCTAGCAAATCTTTCTACTGTTTCTAAGCAAGTTCTTAATGCTTTATAATCTGTTTGTTTTCCGAATCCAGGTCTCTGTTGTCCAAAACAATTTGCAACAATCTTTCCATCGTGAGTATTAACTAGTTGTGTCTGACCAAGAAAATTCCATTCTCCATAGTCTATACAGAAATCTTTATATTTTTTATTTACTTCTGGATATTTTTTTGCTATTTGTAAAGCTAATCCTGCTCCCATAATTCCAAGACAATTAGTTTGGTGACAGATAATCTTTTCTTCTGCTTCAAGAATATCTCCATCTTTATATTGCAACATTTTTAATATCCCTCTTCTGTAGATTTGCTTAAGTATTCTTGGTATGTTTTCCAAGTATAAGTTTTTTGTTTGCTTAGTTTTTCTTGTTCTTCATTGGATAGATATTTTGAACAAGAGGTTAAGAAGTCTCGAACTTGTAAGTCTGATGGAAAAATATCTGCTTCTGCTTCTATTTTTCCAGTTTCTAAATTGACGATTTCTAATTCAGAAGAATTAAATTCATTTATTGGACGAATATAACTAGAACTGAAATTATCTGGAGCGGAAGTGCAACGAGAAAAGTTTGCTAATTCTAAATTCTGCACTACCCATATTGGATTGCAGTCAGTCATTTGTAATAAAAATTCACTGCAATTTTCAACTCCACCTTCATATTCAACTAAGGTTGATTCTACTGTTAGATAACGACCTGTTGGTTTATGTCTTAATGCATAAAATGCCATTTTGATTTCTCCATTAAAAATTTTCCTTACATTATTATAATATAATAATTTGAATCAGAAGTCAAGACTTTTTTCAAAGAAAAAGAGGTAATATATTTCAATTACCTCATTTTATTATCTCAAATGATTAAATTTAGAATTCAATAGTTTCTGCTTTTCCAGCATATTCCTCAAAAGAAACTTTAAGAACTCCATCTTTAAATTCAGAAGTCACTGAATGCAAGTCGTATTTCTTATTAATAGGTAGTTCAAAAATCTTTTCATCGCCATCATCTGTTTTTTCAGCAATTGTTAGAATTCTGGATTCTGGGTCAATCCATTTTGCAATTGTTTTATTATTATGTCCAGGAAGATAAAAATAAATTGAATTATCAACTGTTTCGTAACTATATCTTAGATTTTTGCAAATAACTTGCTTTGTTATTTGTGGAAATTTATTTTCAATTTGTGATTGTTCTTCTCGTCCGTTACATAGAATATCAATAATTTGGTCTATAATATCTAGTCCATTATTGATTCTTCTTTCAATCTGTTCATTTTCTGACATTAAATTTCTCCTCTTTGATTACAAGTTTGTAAATTATAAATATCATTTTATACTTTACAATATAATCGTTAGAGAAGGGAAATTCAAGATGATCATTGAAGAAAATGATTTAGTTCAATTTTATTTCGGAAAAAAGAAACTATATGCTTTTATAGTTGCGGATAAAGTAGTAACAAGTGAAGGAGAAAAAGTATCTATTCGTTTAGCGACTGATCCAGATGATACTAAACTTATTGATGCTTCAGATATCATTAATAACTATGGTAAAGAACCAAATTTAGATGAATTAAAAATTGAAGTTCATAATAAAGAATTTGTAGTTCCATTATTTGGTACTGTAATTCCATATAAAACTCTATTACCAGCGGAAGAGAAATGTATCAAAAATAGCTTAGAAGAAATGGTTTCTAATGTAGAAGATTTTGATATTTATCCAACTAGACTTTTTGTTAAATATAATAAAGGAAAAAAAGTAGGCTGCTATAAATTCAATAATAAAGAAGAAGTTAGTGAAATTACTTTAATGCCAGAAGCTTTTGACAAAGATACAGTTCAACAGATTATGTATCACGAAATTGCTCATGGGATATGGAATAGATCCCTGCCAGAAAAATTAAAAGCAGCTTGGATCAAATTATATGATAAAAATATGGAACGTAAAAAGATTTCCGATGCTGAAATTGAAAGTTTGAAAAATGACTTATTAGAAAGTGGACAAACTATTGCAGAATATGCTAAAACAATGGAAGATGGTAATATTCTAAAGAAAGTAGTTAAACACATTAAAGATTTATATAATCTAAAAGTTTCAGACTTAGATATTTTGATTCGTCAATCTAAAGAAGATATTGTTAAGTATTGGCCCAAAGAAGGCTTAGAATTATCTGAATATAATCCATTTGTAAGTCAATATGCTACTACTTCCGCAGAAGAATTTTTTGCTGAAAGTTTTATGTATTTTTATATGAAATTAAAACTTCCTCAAATAGTGGATAAAGCAATTAGAACTACATTAAAAGTGTTAAATATTCAATTAAGTTCTGAGTATGAAGTGGAAGATGCTGAAGATTCAGAGGATTAATAAATGCCTGGAAATCACACAACAGAATATTCACTTTTACATTCTGGTCAATTAAAGAAGCAGTTAAGTGGAAGTCAAGTGGAGTCATTACTTGACTTCTTCTTATTTCAAACTATAGAACCACTTCTTCAAACTTTATGGTTCAAAAATGAACTAGCTTTGATTGCTAATTCTTTAGTTAGAGATGCTAAAAGAAAAACTACTAGAAATAGTAAAAAAGATACTCTTAATTTTTTAAGTAATATAATAGCTTCTTTGGATAAAAAAGAAATAATTGAACAATTGAAGTTAGCTTCTCTAGATAGAGAATTGTTATCTGATTTAGCAGATTCTTTTAATCAAAAAGTAGCTATTCTTTTAGAAGAAGAAGAAAATTTTTTTAGTAGTCTTAATAAGAATCAATATGATTCTAAAAGTTCTAATACGATTTTAGAGCTAGAAGATTATTTTGGTTTATCTAGAAATTTCTTAGTGAAAGTTGGAAAAGAAGTTAAGTTTTGGTATGATAAATATATTCAATTCAAATATTTGATAATTAGTAAATATTATAGATTGGCTTTCAAATGTGCTAAAATTACTAAATTAAATAAACCTAATACAGATGTTGATTGCTTGTTTAAGTCATTGATCTTAGCAGTAGATACAGCGCTAAACAAATATACTTCGGGAAAAGGAGCTTTAACTAGTTATATTCAGTTATGGTTCAAATCTACGATAGTAAATCCGAAATATGATTTTGAAATGGGCAGACCTTTTAGGTTATCTAACTATGGTAAACAAAAAATTATAGATATCGGATCAAGTCCAAATGCAATATCTATAGACGATGAAGAATTTTCAACTATGGAATTTCATTTAGACAGTCAATTTCTAGATAATAAAATAGAAGATATTTGTATTACTAATTATGACCTAATTAAATTTCTGGATTCCGTGAAAAATCCATACGTAGATCTAGTTAAATTAGTTTTGAATATTCCAGAAATCAATGAAGAATTTTACAATCAAAATTGTAAAATATATAAGACTCAATAGTAGTCAAATATAAATTAAATTATAAACACAATTACAAATCAATTTAAGATTTAAATAAGTTTAAGGAGAATTTAAATGGAATCTTGGACAACAGTTGATGAGAAGAGTCAGAAATCTTATGATAATGACAAAACACCTCGTATTACTGATTTGTATGATTTTTATTCAAAGGATAATTATACAGATAAATATAAAACAATTAGATTAGTTGGACCTATTTACACTAATCATTTTCATATGGTTAAAATTAGAGTTAAGGCTAAAGATGATCCGAGCAAAACTATTGAAAGAGTTTTTTATGCTCCGTGTTTGAATTATATTGCAAAACAAGATGTAGTAGATACATCTAAAAATTGTCCATATTGTGCAGTAGGTCTTAAGCCAACTATTCGTTTCTATCAAAATGCTATCATTAGAGAATTAGAAGAAAATCCACCGGTAGATAAGGGAACAAGAACAGCAGCTGAAAAAGAACTTAAAGTTCTTGGGGATAAAAAATTCTATTGTAAAGAAAGTAAAACTTCTTCTGCTTGGACCCCAGTTAGAATGATAGAAATTCCAAAAGCTTTAACTTCTAAGCTTCGTTCTATTGAAGAGTTTAATAAATATAAGGATGAAGAAACTGGTGAACGTAAATCAGCTTCTCCTTCGGACCTAAAATATGGTGTAGATCTATTTATTAAATATTGTCCGAATAAAGCAGCTGGTGAAATGTATGATATTCAACGTGATGTTGATTCCGGTAAAACACCAGTAACTAATGAAATGCGTAAAGAGTATTTATTTTGGGATTTCAAGATTCCAGAATATGACGAAGAAAGTGTTAGAAGAAACTTTATTCGTAATGCCGCAAATTTGATTGTTCCAGATGAATATCAATCAATTTTGGATAAAATTGTAGCTGAACATACTACAACATCTGAAAAGAAAGAAAAACAATCTAAACCAATTGAGTCAGTATCAATAGATGATGACGATGATCTAGATGATATTGAACCAACTCCGAGCCAAACAGCTTTTGGAGATGAAGATTTAGATGATGTAGAAATTGAAAGTTCTTCGTCACAATCTTATAGTGATGATGAATTTGAAGATCTTTAATTGAAACTAGAGAGTAGGATTCAATTTAGAGTCCTACTCTTTTTTAATAAGGAAAAATCAATGGCTAAGAAAGAAGAATCCACTCCAGATATCAATTCTCTAATGTTAGACTATATGAATGAAGTCTTAGAAGAATGTGAGAAAAAAGAAGCTATTAGTTCAACAGTAGATACTAACTATTTTTTATCAACTGGTTTATTAATGTATGATATGATTTTAAATGGTGGTATTAGAAGTGGTTGGACTACTAGTTTAGGTAAAGAGCAATCTGGTAAAACCAGTTTAGCAGTAAAAATTATGGGTAGTTTAGCAAAAAATAATATACCTGGTTATTTTATAGATGCTGAAGGTTCATTAAATACTGAATATGCTTGTGCTATTGCTGGTATTAATGATATTGAAGAATATTTCGGTCGTAAATCACCAACCGGTAAAGGCTATGAAATTCTACCAAAAATTAGATATACAGATGAAAATGGTATGGAAAAAGTAGCTCGTTTTATGCAACGTATACTTTTAGCTTTGCCAGATAAGAAATATAGACAAGAAACTAAAAAATGGTATTATGTATTTGATGTTAAAAATAACAAGTCAGATAAAGAAAAATATGAAAAACTCAAACTCAAATATGATATGAAGCTCTATTCGGCTACCGGTAAATATTGGTGCGAAGCTCCAGATGGTAAGTTTCAAGTTGTATTCCTATTAGATTCGTTACCAGGTCTAGTTCCAGAAAATGTTGGTGAAGAAGTAAATGATAAAGGTCAAGCTATGGCAGCTGATGCTCGTGCTATTTCGACAGCAATGAAACCAATTAGAGGTTTATTAAGACGTAAGCACGCAGTATTTTTACCAATTAATCAATTAAGAGAAAAACCAGCAGTAATGTTTGGAAATCCAGAATATGAACCAATGGGTAATTTCGTAAAATTTGCTAGTGACGTTAGAAACCAATTAGATTCTAGAGTAGTTCCAGATTGGTTCCAAAGAGGAAAAATAGATGGTAAAGAGGTTTCTACTTTTGGACAAGAGCCATCAGTAGAAGGAGCTGGTTTAGATATGTATTCTTATAAGTTAATTAAGAATATAAAAAATAAAAATGGTGTAGCTTATCGTCGTGGTTGGGTTCGTATTTGGAACGAAGATTGTCGTGGTAAATGTCGTGGTTTTGATGATGTTTTTGATACTTTAGAATATCTAGAATATACAAAACAAATTAAATTGCTAAAAACCGGTGGTAGAAGAGAAATTTCTGGATTAGAAAAATTCATACCACAATTAGAAGGTAAAGTAGTAGCTTATTTAGATTTTAAGCGTTATATTTTAGGTAAATTGACCAATAATGAAAGTTTATTAAAACAATTTATCGAAAACAATAATCTTTCATTGGAAGTTAAAGATCTACCGGATATCAGATCTATTTGTTTTGATCAGATTCAAACTGGTGAAGCTTTCAATTTACTTCTGATAACGGATGAAAATACTGTAAATGAAATTCAAGATTCAGAAGATATTGAATTCGATGAATCAGATAACGTAGAAACGGATTTTGACGAAGATGATTTTGAAGGTTAATTAGATGGATCTAGCAGGTTTAGATAAATTACAATTTCTAGAGGTTAAAAGATTATATAAAGAGGCTTCTGAAGTTTATCGAAATAATTCTAAACCTGCTAATTATATTCCAACTTATATAAAGAAAAGACTCAATTTTATTATAAAAACGGAACAAATTTACTTAATTATCAATGATTTAACTGAAATTCCAAAATGTCCAATTTGCGGAAATGATTGTAAGTTTATAAATCTAACTTCTGGATATAGTAAAACTTGCGGTAATAAAAAATGTTGTGGAGAGTTATTTGGATCTAGAACTAGAGGTAAGACTTATAAAGAGATTTATGGTGATAGAATAATCAAATGCGGATTTCAGAAAGGAGATAGAAATGTTGCTAAACGGGTTGAGGTTAGGGAAAAAATTTCAGAATCAGTAAAAGCTTCATATACTCCAGAATTATTAAATAAAAGACGACAATATCTTCTTTCTAGAGAAGTTCCAATAAATCATATGAAAGGTAGAAAAATTCCAGATAAATATGGAGAATTTTTTAGAAGTACTTTAGAAGCTGAATTTTCTAATTTTTTACATGAAAATAATATAGATTTTGAATATGAAGTTCCAATTAAGATGTTCAATGGACATAAAAAGATTGTAGATTTTGTTATAGATAAGAAAATTTTTATAGAAATTTCTGGATATGCTTGGGAAGGTTGGCAAAAAGATTTTAATAATAAAATAAAAATATTTGATGATTCTAGAGATAAATATGATTCAATAGTTTATATTTTAACTTATCCAAACAATCTAAAACTATTAAGATCTTGTCTTTTAGACTCTAAAAAAGATCTATCTAAAGAATATAGCGAAAGTTTTTGTAAAGATAATGAAATTATTTATTGTAAAAAATTTTATACAGATGAGGAAATCGAAAGTATTAATAAGGTAAAATTGGAGCCTTTAAGTAATATTAATGTATTTTTTAATTCTATTTATGATACAGATGCTATTTTAAAAGATTTGAAATTTTTTAAACAAATATTATATGCAAAGGAATTTTATAATGAAGATACGAAAATTGTTTAAATTTGAAGCTGCACATATAGTTAGAAACTGCTTTAGTGACAGATGTAAAAAATCTGTTCATGGGCATTCTTATAAAGTAGAAGTTTTTCTAACAAGTAAAGGTCTTGATAATGGTCAAATGGTTTATGACTTTGGATTATTAAAACCAACAGTTGGAAAGTTTATTGATTTATTTGACCATTGTTGGCATTACTGGAATCAAGAGCCTCAAGAATTCAAAGATTTTGTCCAGAAAACAAATGAAAGATGGATTGAATTTCCATTTTCCCCGTCAGCAGAAAATTACAGTATATTTTTCTTAAAAGCAATTACGCATATTTTGAAAAATACAGAGTTTGCAAATGGAGAGAAGAAAGTTATTTGCACTGGGATTAGAGTTCACGAAACAGATACTGGCTATGCTGAATCAGAAATTGAAGATTTGAAATGGCATGACTTTTATTCATTTTCTGATATTAAGTTTTCGCCAGAATTAGAAAAAGATTTATCAACCATTAAAACATTAACAGGAGAAACTAATGGGTAAAATTACAACGGATAAATTGCCAGATATGCAGAAGACTCAAGAAGGCTTCTATAAAAAAGGCATTGAAAAAGTAGGTGTTGGTGGTATTTCAATTCTTCTTCCAATTAGAATGAAAGATGGAAGTGTTCAAAAAACAGTAGCTACAGTTTCATCTTTTTGTAATTTAGATGCTGAAACAAAGGGAATTAATATGTCTAGAATCAATAGAACGATTAATTCAGTTTTAGCAGAACATTCTTCTGGTAGTGGTTTTCAAGATTTAGAAAGATTCGTTAAAGAATTAAGGGAAGCACACCAAACACCAGATGTTTATATTAAAGCTAGTTTTCAATTGATTTTAGATGATAAATCTCCAATGTCTGATTTATATAGTCAAGAGCCTGTAGATGTAGTAATTGAAAGTCAATTTAGGGATAATGAATATAAAACATTTTTAACAGTTAAATCTACTGAAATGTCTTTATGTCCTTGTTCTAAAACAATGTCATTATTAACTAATAATATTACTGAGTCTGAAGAAGCAGAATTAAAAACTTTAAGTCCTCAACTTTATGAAAAAATTAAAAGAAGTGGTTATGGGGCTCATAATCAGAAGTCTAGAATTTCTGCTACAGTAGAATTAAATAAAACTAATGATGTTCTATGGATAGAAGATCTTAGAGATATAATTAGATCTTCTAGTTCGTGTCCATCAT
>Ga0247610_10000904_pt1 | contig 38956 bp, 36 predicted proteins | sample 174DNAGHGhighgp2_FD_193483 | JGI IMG/M metagenome (GOLD analysis project Ga0247610, IMG submission 193483) | Sheep rumen microbial communities from Palmerston North, Manawatu-Wanganui, New Zealand - 1742 DNA GHGhigh gp2 | ecosystem: Host-associated > Mammals > Digestive system > Stomach > Rumen...
ATGGTCTGATAAACTATGTGCCAACTGTTACAGCCATCGGACATACCAGTATCTATACCGGTACGACACCGGCTTTTCATGGCATTTGTGGTAACAATTTCTTCATCGATGGTCATAAGGTATATTGTTGTGACGACTCAAGCGTACAGCCTGTTGGCTCCGATAATAAAAAAGTTGGACAGATGTCCCCTAAAAACCTCGTAGCAACTACAATTGGTGATCAGCTCAGACTTCATACAGACTTTCGCTCAAAGGTTATTGGGGTGTCATACAAAGACCGTGCAGCCATCTTTCCTGCTGGGCGTTCTGCCAATGCCGCTTATTGGCTTGACACACAAAACCGACGTTTTATCACTTCTACTTATTACATGCAGCAGTTACCCGGCTGGGTGAAAGAGGTGAATAGGCAGCTTGAAAAGAACGAGGAATTTAAAAAGGTCGGTACAAAGGTTGGACTGTACCCACTTTGTGGACATCTTACTACCGATATGGCAATTGCTGCACTTAAGGGTGAGCAACTGGGTAAAAGAGACGTTACCGATATGCTTTGTGTCAGCTATTCACAGACTGATGTCATTGGGCATGAGTGGAGTACCCGTGGAGAACACACTGACGAGGCATATCTTGAGCTTGACAAGGACATTGAACGCCTGCTTGAAGCACTTGATGAGCAGGTGGGCGAGGGTCAGTATCTGGTTTTTCTGACAGCCGACCATGGTGCTGCCCACAACTGGAAGTTCATGCAGGACCACAAGTTCTCGGCAGGACCTTGGAACAGTGACCATATGAAAGAACGTATATATGAGTCTTTATCTCACGACATAGGTGATGAGTCGGGATATATAAGTGATATTCTTGACTATCGCATTTTTATGGACTGGGACAGTATTCAACTGCGTGGTTTAGTACTTGCAGACCTGGTCCATCAGGTGGTTAACGAAGTTCGTAAAGAGGAAAATGTCATTTATGCTGCGGCATACGAAGATCTGGCTACTGAGGCTATGCCACCTCTTCTTAGGGACAGAGCATTGTTAGGTTACTATCCCGGTCGTTCAGGTGACATTATTTTCTTCCCCAAACCTGCGTTCTATGAGTTTGGACAATGGTCTTCACCTGTAGGTACTACTCACGGAGAGTGGAATCCATATGATGCACATATTCCCATGATTTTCTTTGGTTGGAATGTGCCACATGGTGCTTCACCACGTGAAACGCATATCACCGATTTCGCACCTACCGTTTGTGCCATGCTTCATATACAGCAGCCAAATGCATCTATCGGTGAGGCTTTGGTCTTTGAATAAGATCTTTTTTATTTTTTATTTTTATAATGTACAAATCCGTTTTTAATCATCGCGAAGTAATCGTCTTTAAGCAGTTTACGCATAAAGGATGGTCACTCTTCGCTTGTCTTGGACGAGTTGTCGTCATCGGGGTACTGAGTGCTTCCACGCTCAGAAATGCCGATGCTGCAAGTCAGACATCGGTAATAACTGATGTGCAACCCGACGACTCCACTGCCGTACAGCGAGAGATGACGCTCGATGACATAGATGTCACCGCTTCGCGAGCACCCTTGGCTCTTGGCCAAGCAGCGAGAATGGTAACTGTACTGAGCCGTGACGAAATTCAGGCGGCGCCAGTACAAAGTGTTAACGACTTATTGAAGTATGTGGCGGGGGTTGACGTGCGCCAGCGAGGACCCTTGGGAGCACAGACCGATGTCACCATACGTGGTGGCACACAAGAGCAAATCACTGTTTTGCTTAACGGTGTTAACATCTGTGACCCACAGACTGGACACAACACCTTTGACATTCCAGTCAGCCTTTCTGACATCGTCAGGATTGAAGTGTTGGAAGGACCTGCTGCACGTATCTATGGTACTTCTTCGCTCATAGGTGCAATCAATATTGTCACTTTTTCTGCCGAACCAAACACAGGCAATAAAAGTATAAATGGAAAAGCAATGATTGAGGCTGGATCTTACGGCTATTTAGCAGCTGATGCTGCAATTAATCATACAACAAGTTTCGCTTCTCTACAAACACTAAAACAGGGATTATCACTTGGTTTTTCACGCAGCGACGGATATAGTCGTGCTAAGTCAGGGCAACTCAATAGTGACTACCAGGGTGTCAAGGCCTTCTGGCAGGGACAGGCTATCCTGTCCGATGCAACGTCTGTACAATGGCATGCAGGTACAAGCATTAAAGGATTTGGGGCCAATACGTTTTACAGCGCAAAATTTGATGAGCAATATGAACATACTGCGCGACTGTTTACTGCACTCCAGGCTCAGACGAATGTGGGCGCTTTCCACATCAAACCATCTATCTACTGGAATCGTTCACACGACAGGTTTGAACTCATACGTGGGCAGGAACAGGCCGTTCCTTTCAATAGACATAGAACCGATGTCTTTGGATTAGCGGTCAATGCCTGGTTCGACTCCCCTATAGGACGTACCGCACTCGGAGCAGAGTTCCGTAATGAGGATATCCTCAGTACCAATCTCGGAGAGCCTATACAGTTTCAGACGGTTTCCCCGTCTGATAAATACAAGTGCTCTCTCAACCGGTCGAACCTCTCCCTACATCTCGAGCATAATGTCGTCACCAGTCATTTTACTTTGTCAGCTGGTTTCGTTGCTGTAAAAAATACCTGGAATCAAATGCCTTTTACCATTTATCCAGGCATTGATGCCAGCCTACGCTTAGGTGACTATTTTAAGCTTTATGCTTCCTATAATGCATCCTTGCGAATGCCAACATTCACAGAATTGTATTATAGTGTAGGTGGACATAAAGCCGATAAGTATCTTAAACCTGAGGAGTTACAAGCAGTAGAGGCAGGAGTGAAATTCTATTCGACTAATGTCATAGCACGCATCTCTGCATTCCATCATCATCAGACCAATACCATTGATTGGATCTTGGATACTCGTATGGAGGAACCAGTTTGGCAGAGTGTCAATCTCACCAAAATCAATACACTTGGTCTGCAGGCTGAGCTCACAGTCAATCTACGCCATTCGGCATTCAACATCTCTTACTGCTATCTGAATCAACAGAAGGACGTCAATGAGTTTCTGCAGTCACGCTATTCCTTGGAATACCTCAGACATAAACTCGCTGCAAGATGGACACTCCAGTTGCCCGCGCAGCTGAAACTCGTCCTTTCCGCACGTTACCATCACCGTACTGGATCTTATACCGATACCCAAGGCAACGTGTGTCAATACGATCCTTATGTCGTTTTCGACTCAAGGTTACAATGGGACAGAGAGAATTATGCACTCTTTCTTGAGGCATTAAACCTCTCCGCAATACGTTATGTTGACTATGGAAATGTACCACAGCCAGGACTTTGGATTAATGGGGGAGTGAAGATCAGTTTCTGACCGTCGTCTCTACGTACGCACCAAGCATCTCTTTCCAGGAGCGTAGGTACGCAAACCATTCTTCAGCTGAGTGAAAACCGAAAGACTCATTGGCAGAACAAAACGTGATGCCATAGTGCAACTCCGAACCTTTCGTTCCAACTACGAAAGCATAGTTACGCTTGTCTTTCGGCTTTTCACTTATCACGTGTTCACTCGGAATGCAAATACCCAGCCCCACCGTCTCACGCTTGTGACCAACCGAGTCCTTCGCAGAAACAGGCCAGTCGGTGCCCCAGCAGCCTCTCAGACCACTATGGTCGCTCCATTCCATCGAGTTCTTCACATTGATCATCCCGGTACAAAACTCATAGTCGCCGACCTCTCGGTCGAAACTTATATCCACCATACAGTCACGACGACCGGCATAAAGCGTATAGCGAGTCGTCATAGTGATACGGCTGCTGTCGCTCACACTCTCTGAGCGTGGAGCATTCCAGCCCCGGTCCTCAACCTCTACGATGGTGCGAAGCGGACCCGAAGCCACAATACTTAATGTCCGCTCCATTACGTCGTCAAGCATTACAGGCTCACTGCCGTTCCAGCCACGAAGCGTCCCTAAGCCTAAAGTCGAACCTACCCAAAGTACATCGTCACCATAACCTCTCGATTTCTGAACACTGTCCGGGTAGAACTGCGTCTCCTTCAGTTCAAGACCTTTATGGTATTTGCCATATATATCTACAGTCTGGCGGTGGTCAAAGTAAATACGGTAACCTACAAGACGGTTCTCAAAAGCAGGACCGTGGTGGTGCAACTGCCAGTACGGATTCGTACCCTTCTTCACTGTCAGACTACTGATATAAAGGTCTTGCTTGTTCTCCTCCTTTATCTTTGGGTTCTTCAAGAGCATTTCGGCATATACCTCAGAAGCATAGTGGCAAACACTGTCCGCATCAACAAAACGAACACTGAAGTCCCGCTGCTCGTTGCCCTTCAAGTCGGTCAGAAAACATAACTCATCCGCTACTCCGTCACCGTTCAGGTCATCCAGCTGATAAGGCACCTCAACACCACCATGCTCAATCTTTATTGCACGGTTACCGTATTCCCACGACAATACAACAGGATGACGCTCAATACCTATACCGCTCCTGTTCCTTACCGCAATCGTAAAACCTTCCTGACTCATACACAAACCAGACGATAACGATAGCATTGTCAATAACACTATTAACTTTTTCATCATTCTATACTTCCCTATTTTCTTTCAGTTCAACCATGTCCGCTTTGGTTACAAATACATACACTTTTCCACAAAGTTAAATAAAATTTCACGTCTTTTCACGATTTCTACCTTCAAAATTTGGAATTAATTAGATTTTTTAGTAAATTTGCAAACGTTTTTAACATCACATGCCAATTATTATATATTATAAGTGAAAAAAGTTTATCTACTACTCCTTTCAGTCCTCATACTTTGTATCGGCTGTCAGTGGCGTTTCAATTCTCAACAAAACAACGAGGATTCTTACGCACCTGTTGAGCGGTACGACCGCATACAAGCGCTTTATCTCGCAACGGGAGATAGGTCGGCACTGCAGCAGCTCAATACAAAATATCCCGAACAGACAAGAATTCTCATTGAGGACGTGCTCAACATTGGAGCAGTAAACGAACCACTCATTAACAAAAAATTCCTACAGTTCTACCAGGACTCCATGCTTCAGGTCATCATTGCGGATGTACAAAAACAGTATGCAGACATCAACGATATTGACAACGACCTGAACAAAGCGTTCAAAGAGCTCCAAAAACTCCTGCCAAACATTAGCCAACCCGTCGTTTACACACAGATTGGAGCACTAACACAAAGCATCATCGTTCGTGACACCACACTCGGAATATCACTCGACAAATACCTCGGAGCCGATTATCCCATCTACAAGACCTTCTATCCCACAGAACAGAGAAAACTCATGACAAGGAGCATGATTGTTCCTGACTGCATATGTTTCTATATACTTAGCAACTACCCACTGAACGAAAACGACACAATATCATACCATAGACAGCTACACATGGCGAAAATACAATGGATCGCCAATAAGGTCACACACAAGAACATTTTTAATAGCAAACTCGTCAAAATTGTAAACAACTATATACAGCAACACCCAAAAACAAAAATCGACAACTTCTTGGCTGATAACGATTCCATTAATTAATACTATAATACAACTATTTAATAAGTATTAATTAATACCCCTTTTTGGGACATATTGATATATTTTTTGTACCTTTGCCCCAAAACAAAACAGGACCTTAAAAAGTTTAATAAAAAAATATGAAACGTCTAAAAACATTTATTTTGCTTCTCTCATTGGCTGCTAATAGTATTTACGCTGGTGATTTGCTTAATCTTAAGGATATAACCAGAGGCACGTTCCGCCCCCAGACAATGGGCGAAATCGAAAAATGTAGTGATGGAGAAAACTACATCCAAATCTCTCCTGATGCACAACGAATAGAAATGTACTCCTTTAAAACCGGAGCACTCACTCAAACACTCATCGACATCAAAACCGTAAGAGGTGATAAGGTCAATAGAATAGATGGCTATATCATGAGCCCTGACGGAAAAAAAATGCTCATACAAACTGCAACTGAATATATCTACCGACGCTCTTTCAAAGCCAATTATTATATCCTCGATATCAAAAATCAGAAAATACAACCGCTTTCAGAAGGAGGACCACAGCAGGCACCATTATTCTCACCCGACGGACAGCAGATAGCTTTTGTTCGTGATAATAACATCTTCTTGGTCAAGCTGTTATACGATAATGCTGAAAGTCAATTGACAAAAGATGGAAAACCAGGAGAAATTATCAACGGAATACCAGACTGGGTTTATGAGGAGGAGTTCTCTACTGCTCAAAGTATGGCTTTCACAGCCGACAGTCGGCAGCTCTGCTGGATCAGATATGATGAACGAAATGTACCACAGGTCTCATTACCGCTTTATAAAGGTGCATATCCCACCAGAAACGAATATGCTACGTATCCGGGCCTCATGTCTTACAAGTATCCTGTACCAGGAGAGCAGAACTCTAAAGTATCCGTTTTGAGTTACGACATCAAAAGTCATAAGACGCGTACGCTTGACATCCCGCTCGAAAACGATGGATATATTCCTCGTATCTTAACGAAACCAGCTACGGTAGGCGAGGGGAATGAACCTGCACCTGAGGTCATCGTTATCACACTTAACCGACATCAAGACTTACTCCGGCTTTATGCCGTCAACGCGCTCTCAACAGTCAGTCAGCTGATTCTTGAAGAACAAGCAGACAAGTACGTCAAAGAAGAGGTGCTCGAAATGATGCAGATTACACCGTCACACATACTCCTGCCAAGTCAGCGTTCGGGATATATGCATCTCTATCTTTATACGCTCAACGGACAACTGTTGCGACAAGTGGAAGATGGTGAATACGATGTTGCTCAGGTTTACGGGTATGACGAGCAAACAGGGGATACTTATTATGCTTCTCATGCTGTCAGCCCAACTCAGCAACATATTTATGTGACCCACAAAAACGGTAAGACAGAACAGCTGTCTGATAATCGGCCAGGATGGAACGACGCTATTTTCAGTAGCAACTTCAAGTTCTTTGTATGCACTTGGAGTGATATAAACAACCCTCCTGTCTATACGCTTCATGAGGGCCGAAAGCTAATCAAAACACTCATCGATAATCAGCAACTGAAGACAAGATTGGCTTCTTATAACATCGGTCAGCGTGAACTCTTTACCCTTAAGACACTCGATGGCGTAGAGCTCAATGCTTGGATGGTCAAACCTTCAGACTTCAATGCCTCAAAACGCTATCCGGTTATCATGTATCAATATGGCGGACCTGGAAGCCAGCAGGTTAAAAACGCATGGAACATCGGTATGTGTGGACAGGGAGCAATTCTCGAGCAATACCTCTGCCAACAAGGATATATTTGTGTTTGTGTTGATAACCGCGGTACGGGCGGACGAGGAGCCGAGTTCGAAAACTGTACCTACTTGCAGTTGGGAAGGCTCGAGAGCCGTGACCAGGTTGAAGCTGCACTCTCTCTTGGAGGACTATCTTATGTTGACAAAGAGAGGATAGGCATTTGGGGATGGTCATATGGCGGATTCAATACGCTTATGGCAATGTCTGAGGGACGCGATGCATTTGCTGCAGGAGTGGCCATCGCACCTCCTACAGACTGGCGATTCTATGACTCCATCTACACCGAACGTTACATGCGTACACCAAAGGAGAATGCTGGGGGGTATGACCTCAACCCGATTTCCCAGGCTCAGAAACTGCATGGTTCACTTCTTATCTGTCATGGACTTGCCGATGATAACGTCCATTTCCGTAATACGGCTGAATATACCGAAGCGTTGGTGCAGGCTGACAAGGATTTCCACATGAATATTTATACCAATCGTAATCATAGCATTTATGGCGGAAATACTCGCTACCATCTCTTCAGACAGGCTATACAGCATTTCAACAGTCATTTGTTAAACAACTAAAACCACTCTGCGTTATGAAAAGATATTTCATCACACTCATCATTCTTCTATCACTCACGATTGACGTCAGCGCACAAAAGCTTAACGTCATCATTTCTAATCCTACTAACGAACAGCGGCATGAACTGGTCGAGATAGACGCACAAGAAGTATTTGACCGTTGTCCTGCTTTGAAGGCACAGTTCAAGGTCATCAATGCACTACGTCAGGAAGTAGCATATCAACTGACACATGATGGTAAACTACTCATCGATGCCAGCGTTAGACCAATGGGACAGGCACAATTCACACTTGTACCTGGAGCACCACGCCCTGCTAAAACGTTCGTCTATGGACAACAGTATCCTGAACGTGTCGATGATATCGCGTGGGAAAACGACCGAGGAGCATACCGTCTATATGGGCCGGCATTACAGCGTTCCGGTGAACGCGCATTTGGCAACGATGTATGGGTAAAAAACACACCTGACCTCGAGGTGCAGAAACGTTATCAACTTGAGCTAAGCAATCATCAGGCCATTAGTGACTTAAGAAAGGCTGGACAGGTGGCTGCTGCCGACTCTTTGGAAGAGCTTACCACTTATCATTTTGATCATGGCTATGGACTTGATTGTTACAAGGTCGGACCATCGCTTGGATGTGGTGCACCAGCACTCCTTGATAATGGTACGATCGTCTTCCCTTACTGCTACACCGACTATCAGATTCTGGATAACGGACCACTCAGATTTACCGTCTCACTGACTTATGAGACAAAAACTTATCATGGAGAGTCCATTACAGAGCATCGCATTCTTTCACTTGACAAAGGCTCAAACTTTAACCGACAAGTCGTATGGTACCAGGGCGCTACAAAACCACTCGACATTGCATCTGGAGTCGTTATCCATCAAGAGGACACAACAAGCATTTGTCTGCAGTCTAATTATGCGTTATATGCCGATCCCACAGACAACCCCTCTGGACAAAACTTCCAGATATATGTCGGAGTGCTCTTCCCGTATGATGACGCTGAGACTTTGCTGCTTCCTAACCCAACAGCAAACAATGGCATTTATGGCCATGCGCTCGTCGTAAAAAGACAGGTAAAGCCTGGCGAAAAAATCACATACTACTGGGGATCAGCATGGTCGAAAAACGACTGCAGGAACTTCGCTGAATGGCAGTTACGCACTGCTCAACTCGCAACACGTTTGGCGCAACCACTCAAAGTCACCATACAGTAAGCTATCTTGAAAATAAAATAGGGGATGGACATGTCCATCCCCTTTATTTTACTACTTAGTCATAAACTCTTTTACTCACCATCTCTGCAATGGCTTCGAGATACTTCTTGTCTGTATCATCAAAACAGCCAAGCTCTGTAGAGTCTATGTCCAGAACAGCACGCACTTCGCTACTGCTGTCAAATAACGGTACTACAATCTCACTGCGCGAAAGGCTGCTGCAAGCTATGTGACCAGGGAACTGCTCCACGTCCTCTACAACAATAGTACGACGTTCCTTCCACGAAGTGCCACAAACGCCTTTCCCATAACCAATATGAAAGCAGGCAACAGGACCTTGGAATGGTCCAACCAGCAATTCGCCTCCTGTCACCCGGTAAATACCCGTCCAGAAAAAGCCTAACTTCTCATGAAGAGCAGCTACCACATTGCTCAGTACCGAAACTTCTTCTTTCTCTTCGCCTATCAGCGACCTTAACTCCAGCAGAAGCTCCTCATACCTTTCGTCTTTATTCATTAGTAGTTCTCTGCCTTGATCTGGAAATAAGCCTGGGGATGATCACATACAGGACAGATCTCTGGTGCCTCCTTGCCAATGACGATGTGTCCACAGTTAGAACACTGCCATATCGTGTCGCCGTCCTTGGAGAAGACACGTTTCTTTTCTACATTCTCCAAAAGCTTTCTGAAACGCTCCTCATGAGCACGCTCTATAAGAGCAACCCCCCTGAACTTCTCGGCTATCTCAGCAAAACCTTCTTCCTCTGCCTCTACAGCCATACGCTCATACATGTCAGTCCACTCAAAGTTCTCACCTGCAGCAGCTGCAGCAAGGTTCGCAGCAGTATCCTTTATACTGCCACCTTCCAACAGCTTAAACCACATTTTGGCATGTTCTTTCTCGTTTGCAGCAGTTTCCTCGAAGATAGATGCTATCTGAACATAGCCATCCTTCTTCGCCTTTGATGCCCAGTAACTGTATTTGTTACGAGCCATTGACTCACCAGCAAAAGCTTCCTGCAAATTCTTCTCTGTTTTTGTTCCACGTAATTCTTTCATCTTTTCTCCTTTTTTATTGGTTTATTAATATATACTTATTACAATGCGATGCAAATACAACCGTTGAATCCAGATTATATCATCAACATAAGTTTGATATGGGTTAAAAGCAAATTCCCATAGGTGGGAAAAAGAATTCCCATTGGTGGGAAAAACAATTCCCATTGGTGGGAAAAAGAATTCCCACTAATGAGAATTTGAGTTCATGATAGGTCAAATACTTTATTGTCCCAGTTTTTCTTTTAACAAGTTCTCAATTTCAGCACCGTGAATATCGCTTTTGACAATGCGACCCTCTTGGTCAAGGACCATCATGTGAGGGATGGCACGTATGTTGAAAGCTTGAGCAGCGGCATTATCCCAACCCTTCAGATCCGATACCTGTGGCCATGTCATACCTAACTCCTTGACTGCATCTGTCCATGCTTGCTTATCATTATCGAGCGATATACCGATGATGCCCAGACCCTTGTCCTTGTATTGAGCATAGAGACGGACAACATCAGGCATGGCTTGACGACAGGGGCCACACCATGAAGCCCAGAAGTCAAGGACGGTTAGTTTGTGGCGTTTCACCTCAGCTAAAATACTTTGCTCTTTACCGTTCATGTCAGCCATGAGAATATCGTTGATCTGAGAACCAGCTGCTGTGCTTTGTAATTGACTCAGTTCTGTCTCCATCTGGCGGATGAGAGGACGGCTGCGTAACTCTTGCGGCATGAGTTGGATAAGCTCCTTGCGCTGGTCGGCAGACAGTACCTCACCTTCAAAATAGTTGATGACGAAATAACCGAACTCGTTGGAGATGTTCTTCTTCGCCATGCGATAGATAAAGTTTTTGAAATTATCGTTTAGCTGTTCAAACTGAGCCTGTTTTTTCGACTGTTCTTCTATATTCAACTCGCCGGAATATAGTTGCATGGCAATCTGATTTACCTTTTTGCTGAGTTCGGTCAATGTGTCGCTCACTATTTGCCACTCTTGGTTACAGAGAGTTCCTGAGACACGTTGAAGTGCCTGGTCCTTTGGCAGTTCTATTTTGATAGTACCAGGCTCAACAAAGAACGGTACGGCTAAGTTGTTGTCAGAAGAGGAGTACAGCAAGCAGAAATATGTGGTGTCAGTTTCTCCGCTGATAGTGAACCGTCTATCCTTGACAACGATAGTGTCAGAGGGTGTCAACTCTGTTAAATCTGTAGTTATGAAGAGCGTGTCACCCTCTTTTAGTGCTTCGCCACTGCCTTCGATTCGGTAGCCGTTGGACGTGCAGGATGCTAACATCGTCATGGTGACAGCTAATCCTGTAATCAACTGTTTCTTATTCATAGCTATGGGATTTATAGTATTTCAACTATATTAAGTACTGGTTGGAGATGCTCTTGTTCTCGATGACCAGACGGATAGTCTCTGCAAAAAGGTCTGCAACAGTTAGCTGCTTGACTTTAGCACAGCGTTGAGAGTAGGGAATAGAGTCGGTGAAGACAATCTCCTCGAGGGCTGAATTCTGCACTCGCTCACTTGCAGGACCGCTCATGACACAGTGAGAAGCACAGGCACGAACCGTTTTGGCACCAGCGGCTTTCATGATATCGGCTGCCTTAGTAATGGTGCCTGCTGTATCGACCATATCGTCAATGATGACAACGTTCTTGCCTTCAACATCACCGATAATCTGCATGGTAGCTACTACATTAGCGCGTGCACGAGTCTTGTTACACAACACCAATGGACAACCCAGGTACTTGGCATAAGTGTTGGCACGTTTTGAACCACCAACATCGGGTGAGGCAATGCACAGGTCGGGCAGGTTTAAGCTCTGAAGATATGGAAGAATGACGTTGGATGCATAAAGGTGGTCAACAGGAACATTGAAGAACCCTTGAATTTGGTCGGCATGTAAGTCCATGGTGATGACACGATTGACACCAGCAGCTGACAACAAATCGGCAACGAGCTTGGCACCAATGCTAACACGTGGTTTGTCTTTCCTGTCCTGACGTGCCCATCCGAAGTAAGGAATAACGGCATTAATGGTTCGTGCGGAGGCTCGCTTTGCAGCATCAATCATGAGCAGCAGCTCCATAAGGTTGTCGCTGTTGGGGAACGTGCTCTGTACGAGGAAGACGTCACGACCTCTGATGGATTCTTCGTAGCTGACGGAGAACTCTCCATCCGAGAACTTTGTAATTTGTAGTTGACCTAACGGACAACCTAAACTCTGGCAGATTTTCTCTGCAAGGTATCTCGTGGCTGTTCCAGAGAATACCATGAATGAATTATTCATCTTTATATTATAATAATGTATGATTCGTTTAAAGATTTATCACATTCTCTTTCTCCTTTTATGAGATTGCTTTACGCAGTTTCTCAAAGTGGGTTATAAGTTCCTTGAAGTCGGTCTGCTGGTGGATGTTAAAGCGGTTCCAAAGGTCACCGCAGATGACGACGCCACCGAAACCTAAGTCCTTTGCCATGTATAGGGTGTCTATGTTCATACCACTGAGGGCATAGACCTTTTTGTCAATGAGTCCTTGACGAGAGGCCATACGCAGCTCTTCCTCCGTGAACGACTGGGTGTCGTTAGGATTGGACTGACTGTCAAGGATGTTCTGTAGAAACACATAGTCGGAACGTTTCTTAGCCTCACGTAGCTCGTCAAGATGGCGGCAGGTACGGCTGACACGTCCTTTATAACCAACAGGAACATCATCAGTTGCATTGTTTAAGTGAATGCCTCGCAGATGATATTCATCTTTTAGGTAGAAATGGTCGTGGACAGTTATCTTTCCATAATAGTCTGGAGATAGCAAAGTTAGCAGGCGCTCGGAGTACATAGGTTCTGCTCCTGGCTTGTAAAGATGCAGGTTGTCCAGGCCTTCCTCAAAGAGTAATGAGAGGATCTTGTCTTCCTCCACGAAGAACGTGGATTGGGTCATGACGATAAGTTTCATGCGCAATGTTTTCTTTTCTACGTGCAAACTTACACATTTTTTTTTACTTAACGGCTACTTTATCCTAAAATTTTATTCTATTCGCTATTTTTTATAACTATTCGTGGTGGTAAGGCTCACCCTTGATGATGGTGCAGGCACGGTATAGCTGTTCGGTAAACACCAGACGTACCAACTGATGTGAGAATGTAAGACGTGAAAGTGACAGCTGTTCCTGAGCACGTTGATAGACCGAAGAGGAGAAACCGTAAGGTCCGCCGATGACGAAAACCAAGCGACGGACGGACTGTTGGCGCTGCTGGAGCCAGCGTGCCAGTTCAATGCTTCGTGGCTCTTGTCCATGTTCGTCTAACAGTACGACATGATCGGTGGTCTGTAACTGTCGTAGGATGAGTTCTCCCTCAGCCTCTTTCTGTTGCTGAGTACTGAGGCTCTTAGTGTTCTTGAGCTCAGGTATAATGACAATACTAAAAGGCATGTAATGACCGATGCGCTGAACGTAATTGTCGATGGCAGTCGAGAGATTACGGTCGGTGGTCTTTCCTACGAGTATCAGTACTGTCTTCATCGGGTAGTATGGAATCCGTCTAAGTTTTCGTAACGTCGTTTCATCATTCTATGGTAGATGTTCTTCATCCACAGGCTATGAGTAAGTGTGAACAACAATCCAATGATGATGAGTAGTGTATAGCCGACTGTCTCTCCGAAGAGTGCTGTGAAGAGCATAGCTGTGGCAACAGGTAGGAAGAACACAATGAGTTCAATGATGAGCTGTAGTGTGTTCTCGAAATTTCCCTTGCCTGTAATCTTTTCGTTCAGTGGCAATGTCTGTTTATTATAAACAGCCAGCTGGAACAGCAAACAGTACTCTGGTCCAGAGGTGATGAACAGATAGGCTAAAAGCATAAGTATCGAATAGCGTCCAGTCACCACTGTAGGTATAAGCAAAAGAAGTGGCAAAATAAGAATAGCACAATAGAAATAATACTTGGCACGTAAAAGTGTGTAAATATTTTCCTTGTGGACCATCAACAAGTCGATATAGTTTCCTTCAGGTCCCATCACTTTTACAAGGTTGACAGCACCGAAGAATACGAAGCAGTATAAACACCAAATGTTGGTGGAGAACTGACCATCGTAAACGTCAGTAAGTGAAAGCATGAGACTGAGCATGGTAATAATGACAATGCCTTGAATGAACCGCTGCTTGACAGTCTTGTTGCGCATGGTGCTTTTCACTTCAATCTTTAGATATTCGCCTATCAGACCGAAATGATTGAGGAATGAGAAATGTACAACAGGAGCTGTGTCAGACGTGGTACGTGACACCTCTTCACGTACAAAGTGGAGTTGTAAGCGGCGGTTGATCAGCAGCAGGGCAAGGAACAAAAGTAAAGTTACAAAAAAGCTTGTCCATGTGAATCCGTATTCTTCGCAGAAGTCTAACCCTACACGTGCCCATTTCTCCACATCGATGATGGCATAACCATATATTGCGAGATATACTATACCTGGTAATATCCACCACCATATACGATGGTTGACCAATGTTCGAACCAAAAGGTACCACTGGCTATTAGTGGTAATCATGAGCCACAACAATAGCAACATAGCTATTGACTGCAGGAATGTCAATCCACCACAAAAAGCGATGAAGACATAAGGCAGGAAGAGAGCCATCCAGATAAGGTTGCCTGTTGACAGAACAGTAGATGCAAGAAAGCAGTCAATGACCGAAGCACACGACATCGGCATTGTCAGATAAGGCTTGACAAGCATTGCTGGGGTCTGCTGCATGCTGAAACGCATGAAGAAGTCGATGGTGAGCAGGATGGGCATCACACTGAAGAGCAGCGTGAAATCACCACCACGCGTTCCCCATCCAAGCATGGTGCCGATAACAATGAGGTATAGTAACAGGAAACCTGTGCCAAGATATAAGAAGACCTTGCCCACCATGTTCTGTTCGAACATAGGACTGCGCCGCTCGCTGAGCTTAAGGTTTCGCCTGATGGCAAGATAAAGCTGTAAACGGTTCATCGGAGGTCAATAATTTCTGCATGAGGATAATCTGTGGCCTTGAAACGGAACAGTTCGTCACTCAGTTTTGTTGATTTGAAATTGCTGATATTGATGGTGGTCCAGCCATTCCTTTGTTTCATTTTTACCTGAGTAGGGACGTAATTAGACTTATTAATAGTGATATACATCTCCTGAAGATTACGCTTTTTGTTTGTAGCTACCAGGTGTATCTGATATTTTTGAGCTGCTGTAGTCATGGAAGTTGTAAAACCACTCTTGTAAAGATTGATGAAGTTATAGGGGTTAATAGCCTGCAGCTCTGCCTCGGAGGGGTTGCTGACGTTGACCTCATTATTATTCTTCATATAGGTCCATTGCGTTTTACCGTCAAACCATATCGTTGCAACTGGAGTTGTTGCATGGAATTTCTTGCCTTTTACAGAAATGGTGCCACTGGTGGTGCCAATTCCAGCACTACTGATGGAAAACGATGCAGTAATACCTTGACGGTTACTCACTACTTTAGCAGCCTTGTCGAGTACCTGACGAGCTGTTTGTCCATAACCCATCATGGCCGTCATTGCAAGCATTATCAGAAAAACAATCTTTTTCATATTCATGTTATTTTAGTTGGGAAATAAGGTTTTCAAGACTCACCTCGTCTTGGATAAGCACCTCACGAGGCTTACTGCCCATAGCAGCTCCGACGATACCAGCTTTCTCCAACTGGTCCATCAGACGTCCGGCTCGGTTGTAACCTATAGCGAACTTTCGTTGTATGAGACTGGTAGAGCCACTTTGAGACATGACAATGTGATGGGCAGCATCCTCGAAGAGCGGATCAAGATGATTTAAATCTACGTCATTGCCATCACCATATTCGCCTTCGCTGTCGTTTGTGGGTTCTGGTAGCTCGAAAGTGGTAGCATAGCCTTGTTGTTCAGCAATGAAGTTATTAATAGCCACTACCTCTGGTGTATCTACGAAAGCACATTGTACGCGGATAGGCTCATTACCTTGCAGGAACAACATATCACCACGACCAATCAGCTGGTTAGCACCCATGCGATCGAGGATAGTCTTCGAGTCTATGCCTTGTGCCACCTTGAATGCGATACGTGCAGGAAAGTTTGCCTTGATTGTACCAGTAATGATATTCGTCGTTGGACGCTGTGTTGCTATAATCATATGGATACCTACTGCACGTGCTTTCTGGGCGATACGGGCAATAGGCAACTCAATCTCTTTACCAGCTGTCATGATGAGGTCGCCATACTCGTCGATAACCACAACAATGTAAGGCATGTACTTATGGCCTTTCTCTGGACTAAGCTGACGGGCAATGAATTTCTTGTTATAGTCTTTAATGTTTCGCTCACCGGCTGCCATAAGTAACTCATAACGGGCATCCATCTCTACACATAGGGAGTTGAGCGTACGTACTACCTTCGTAGTATCTGTGATGATGGGAGAAGCTGAGTCATCAGGAACTTTGGCAAGGAAGTGCTTGTCGATGTTCGAATAGATACTGAACTCAACCATCTTAGGATCGACGAGCACGATTTTCAGTTCTGCTGGGTGTTTCTTATACAGTAACGATGTGAGAATAGCATTTAAACCAACAGACTTACCCTGACCCGTTGCACCGGCAACGAGTAGGTGTGGCATCTTGGCAAGGTCAAACATGAAGACTTCGTTGGTAATGGTCTTGCCCATCGCACAAGGCAGGTCCATTGTTGTTTCCTGGAACTTCTTACTGTTAAGAACACTCTCCATAGATACTATGCTCGCCTTGGCATTAGGAACCTCAATACCAATAGTTCCCTTACCAGGAATAGGTGCTATAATACGGATACCCATAGCCTTAAGACTTAGGGCTATATCGTCCTCAAGATTCCTGATTTTTGAAATACGTACACCCTGGGCAGGTGTTATTTCGTATAGCGTAATAGTTGGTCCGACTGTTGCTTTAATGGCATCTATCTCAATGCCGAAGTTACGAAGAACCTCGACGATACGATTCTTATTTGCATTCTGCTCCTGCATGTCGATGTAGGGCTTGCCATCGTCCTCGTATTTCTTCAGAAGGTCAAGAGTGGGGTAGCGGTAGTGCTCTAATTCCAGTTTTGGATCGTAGGGCGTATCAATGCTGCCACGCACATTTGTTCCGCTGGCTGTTGCCTCACTCTTGGCGATGGTAACTTCCATGCCCACTTCTTCAGCAGATGTGGTAGGTGTTTCTTTCTTGACACCAACATCTTGGCTTACCGATGTCTTTTCGTCATGTTGATTATCCTTAGTATTCCATTCTACAGTTTCTGTATAAGGATTATCGAAGACAAGAGGCTCCTCCGGATTGTTGGGCTGTTCAGTATCCTCGTCTTTTTTATTCGACGTATCATGAATGGTGAATTTTACCCGATTAAATATTTTCGAAGGATTCAATATTTTGCGTATGAAGTAAATGGTCTCGGCACTGATGTAGGTAAGAAAGCCTATTGCAATGAGAGCCAACACTGCTGTCAGACCAGGAGAACCTAAATAACCTTCTATCTGTTGGCAAATAAAAAGTCCATGGTCACCGCCTGGTGAGAAACTGCTGTCTATAAAGAATGGGGCGAGGAATTTTGCAAAAGTAACTGATAGCCAAACCATTATTATAGCGAGTACCATAAACCATTTTAGTAGGTTCACATTGGTGTAAGCTTTCATCATGCGCAGTGATAGCAATATCAGGAATAGAGGTATGATGAATGCTGGCAGACCAAAACATTGCTTGATAAAGAAGTAGGCAGTATAAGCCCCCAAGGAACCGCAACTGTTGGCGAACTCACCATTTTGGTTACTCATTTCTCCGTCTCGTGGTGATTCGATGAGTGTCTGGTCGGCAGCACCAGTAGAGAAGAATGATACGAAAGACAATATGAAATAGATAGCTACAGCAAAGATTACCACTCCCAATATGAAATTGATTTTTTCATTCTGGAAAAGGTTTTTTGCTCCAACTGCCTCCATGAAAGAGGTGTTATTATTTTGTTTTTTCTTTTTTGCCATTGTGTGTAATACCTATTTAAATAGTGAGTGCAAAGATAATACAATTATATAGCACTAACAATTATTTCAGTAAAATTTAACATTCCCTCAGAGGGTACCTTTGGTCGAGGGAAGTGCAAAATGAGTGATATCTCTGCGAACGGCCATCTTGAGTGCACGTGCCAAAGCCTTGAAGATACCTTCTATCTTATGATGTTCGTTAGTGCCTTCTGCTTTGACGTTGAGGTTGATTAGCGCAGCGTCAGAAAGCGACTTGAAGAAATGGTAGAACATTTCTGTTGGCATGTCACCTATATACTCACGCTGGAAGGAAGCATCCCACACAAGCCATGGACGACCACCAAAATCAAGGGCTACCGTACACAAACAGTCATCCATGGGTAGGGAAAAACCATATCGTTCAATACCTCGTTTGTCGCCCAAAGCCCGTCGGAGACATGTACCCAGAGTGATGGCTGTATCTTCTATAGTATGATGTTCGTCAACATGCAAGTCTCCGTTGGCATGAATGGTCAGGTCTATCATGGCATGACGGCCTATTTGTTCGAGCATGTGGTCGAAGAATCCCAGACCAGTGTGAATGTCACATTGTCCGTTACCATCGAGATTAAGACGTACCAAGATATCCGTCTCTGACGTCTGTCGGTGCTCTTCTGCTTTACGCTCACCAGCATAAGCGAGTTCAGTTACTTTCTGCCAGTCTCCAATTTCTAAGAAACGGCATCCGATGTTTTGTGCAAACTGTCGGTCGGTTGGGCGGTCGCCAATAACATAGCTATTAGCAATGTCGTAGTCAGGATTATCAATAAACGGTTGTACTAAGCCAGTGTTTGGTTTACGCGTTGTTGCATTATCTTCGGGGAAATGGCGGTCTATCAGTATGTCATCGAACGTCACGCCTTCGCCTTCTAAGGTCTGTAGTATAAATTGGTGAACAGGCCAGAATGTTTCTTCAGGAAATGATGGTGTACCCAGACCGTCTTGGTTTGTAACCATGACAAAAAGGTAGTCAGTATGCTGACGCAGAAAGGCCAGTGAGCTGATGGCTCGTGGTACAAACTGTAATTTGTCAAAACTGTCTATCTGTTCGTCGTCTGGTTCACGAATAATCGTGCCGTCACGATCAATAAATAATATTTTTTTCATAATCTTTTAGCGTTCGTTGTTTACTCTCAAAACAAAGCTTTCAATACTGCCATACAAATAGTATAGTATAAACAACATTGGCAGCCATACGTAAAGTTGTAAAAGCGTGACAATCATACACGTACCGAAAGTCAGAGCAGTGATATACGATGGCATGCCAAGCGGGTCGCCACCGATGACGCCTGTACGTGCTTGCCAATTGGCTTCTGCTAATAAATAAACGGGCAGTCCAAGAAGCAGATGTAACACACCAATAACGATAATGCACACCACGAGAACAACAAATTGTCGGAACCAGTAACGAAATGATGTGGTATATTTATGGAAAAGCAAAGGGAAAAATCCCTTGTCGCTCTCTATCACGTATTTCGTGGTGATGTAAGTTAAGGGAACTGCCAAAATACCTAAAGACAGGACACACAGTGGCAAAAGTAACACGAGAAAGAGTAAAGCCTTGACACTGTGTGTTATCGTTTTCTTTTTCTTGCCAGTCAGCGTACTTGCTGCAGCTCCAGTAAAGACAGCAGTCATGATAAGTGTTATCAGGCATAACGTCACTATGGTAGCTAATAAGAATATGTAGTCACCTGCATAGTTAGCTGCATTCGTCAGGTCTTGGTATATATGCGTTATCAGTTCAGGCCAATATATGTAAAATGCAGTTGATGTCAGCGCAGAAACGATGGCTGTTAACGTAGCAATCGGCCATGTGGCCTTTACGATTGTACGGAAGTGACTAATGTAATGGCGCATGCCTGTAGCTATGCTCGACTGGGGGCTGCGGTCCTTCAAAAGGGGTTCTTGAGTGGTTTTCTGCATGTTTTTTTCGTTTATCGATGCAAAGGTATGGATTTTTTTCGTATCTTTGTGCCCAAATTAATACTTATTATGAAAATAATCAATTGGGGATTCATCGGTTGTGGTGACGTGACAGAACGGAAAAGCGGACCTGCATTCAATGAGGTGTCTAACTCTCACATCGTTGCAGTGATGAGTAGAAGTGAACAACGTGCACGTAGCTATGCAGAGCGACACCATATAGAACGGTACTATACCGATGCACAAAAACTTATTGATGACCCCGAGGTTAATGCTGTCTATGTGGCTACACCTCCGTCCAGCCATGCTACCTTCGCCATTATGGCCATGAAAGCTGGGAAACCCGTCTATGTGGAGAAACCGTTAGCTTCATCCTATGACGATTGTGTGCGCATAAACCGTGTGGCAGAAGAGACGGGAATGCCTTGTTTTGTAGCTTATTATAGAAGATGTTTACCTTATTTTATAAAAGTAAAAGAACTTATTGACAGTGGGGTTATAGGTAAACCTATTACTGTACAGGTGCGTTTCTCGGAACCTGCACATGCGTCGCTCCTCAATGGAACTGAGCGCAATGCGCTTCCTTGGCGTCTGCAACCAGACATTGCCGGTGGTGGACTGTTCTATGATTTGGCACCTCATCAGTTAGATCTGCTACAACAATATTTTGGAGTAATTGTAGAGGCACGTGGTTTTAAAGACAACCGCAAGGGACTTTATGAACCCGAAGACACAGTAAGTGCCTGCTTCCGATTCGAAACAGGATTGACGGGTAGTGGGTCCTGGTGCTTTGTGGCCCATGAGTCAGCCCGTGAAGACCGTATAGAAATAATAGGAGACGAAGGACTGTTGAGTTTTTCTGTCTTCGACTATGCACCTATTGTTGTGCATACCAGTAGCGGTACTCAGACCATTGCCGTACCTAATCCTCCCTATGTTCAGCTGCCATTAATTAGAAATGTTGTTGAGCACTTGCAGGGATTGGCAGTATGCGAATGTACAAGCATATCGGCAACACCCGTCAACTGGGCATTGGATCGTATATTAGGGAAATTCTGACATCATGCTTAGACGGCTGCAGTTTATCATTCTTATTACCCTAATGCTCGGAGCATTTCCTGAAAGGGTTGAGGCAAGTTCGGCAATGGGCTCGCCCGACTCGCTCAGTTGGCTGCGACGTACCATACGTGGATTTAGCAAGATAGATACGACGTACATAGAGCCTCAGCATTATGAATTCTCAGCCATGTTGCAAATGACCCATGCATATGATGTCTATCAGTTAAAAAGTAGCAGTGGACAGGCCATCACTTTCGCACCTTCACCAACGGTTAAGTTCGGTCCTTATTTTGGTTGGCGATGGGCTTTTGCTGGTTATACCTTCGATTTGAAGAATTTAAGCATAGGCAGAAAGGCTCCCAAGCAGGAGATTGATCTAAGCTTTTATGCCTCACAAGTGGGTGTCGATCTTTTCTATCGACGTACAGGTAGCGATTATAAGATACGTAACGTACACTTGTCACCAGACACAAATGAAGACTTCTTGGAAGATCGTGAGTTCGACGGTCTGAGTGTTGGCATCACAGGCTTTAACCTCTATTATATTTTCAATCACCAACGCTTCTCTTATCCTGCTGCGTTCGCACAAAGTACACGCCAAAAACGATCTGTTGGATCGTGGATGGCCGGACTCGGTTATACACGTAACAGTCTGGAATTTGACTACCAGAAATTACAACATATGATTGCAGCATACAGCACTACACCTGCAGCCCAGCTGGACAGTGGCTTGATGTTCAATTCAGTCAAGTATTATGACTATTGTTTGTCAGGCGGGTACGCCTATAACTGGGTGTTTATGAAAAACTGGCTTCTCGGTGCCAGCCTTTCTATAGGACTGGGCTATAAACATACTATTGGTGACGTGCAGTCCGAGCGTCGATTCCGACTTAACAACTTCAGTTTTGATGGTATAGCACGTTTGGGACTTGTCTATAATGACAACACTTGGTACGCAGGTGCCAGTGCAATCTTCCATGGCTATACGTATCGTAAGTCGCGTTTCTCGTCCAATAATGCTTTTGGCAGTTTGAATATTTATGTAGGTTATAATTTTTTGCTGAAAAAGAAATATAGAAATAAACAATAAATAAAAGATATGGAACTTCCCGATTTTATGAATCATGCCGGCTATTTCTCAACTGCCGACTTCCTTGAGAAAATATCGCGTGTAGGTAAACGTGCAGGTGCAAAGTTCGTCTATGCAGCACTAATCCTATACTATACTCTACAGAGTGACCGTGTCAGTACGAAGGACAAAGCACTTATCATTGGTGCTTTGGGCTATATGATTAGTCCTTTAGATATTCTGCCAGATGCATATCCCATTGTGGGACTTTCTGACGATATGGCTGTCCTGCTCTTTGTGCTGCGTAAGGTGTGGACCAATGTTGATCCAGAAATACAGCAAAAAGCTCACGACCGACTGTCCACTTGGTTTGACGAAGATGAGCAACAGGAAGCTGGCAATCTTTTTGATGACGAAGAATGATGAAAGAGAAGGACTATACTATACCTATATATATAATAGAGGAGGAAAAGTTGCGCAGAAACTTACAACTTATCCATGACGTGGCACAGCAGACACAGTCAGAGTGGATTCTTGCCTTTAAGGCATTTGCACTTTGGCGCACCTTTCCCATTTTTCGTGAATACATCAATAGTACTACGGCCAGCTCTCTCAACGAGGCATTGTTAGCATGTCGCGAGTTTGGGGCGAAGTGTCATACTTATTCGCCAGCTTATATTGACAAAGAGTTTGATGAAATTGTAGCTTGTTCGTCTCATCTGACCTTTAACTCTTGGACACAGTACGAACGTTTCCATGACAGAGCCGGCATTTGTTCTATAGGACTACGCATTAATCCTGAATATTCCGAGGTAGGTACATTATTATATAACCCATGTTCGCCTGGCACACGTTTTGGCTTGACAGCTGATCAATTACCAGAAACCCTCCCTGCTGATGTCGAGGGCTTCCACTGTCATTGTCATTGTGAGAGTGGGGCGGACGTCTTCGAACGAACGCTCCAACATATTGAGGAACGATTCGCTCCATGGTTTAGTCAGCTGAAATGGATTAATTTTGGAGGTGGTCATTTGTTGACACGCAAAGATTATGACATCGATTTGTTGGTACGACTCATTAACACATTCCATGAGCGTTATCCACACTTGAAAATTATATTTGAGCCGGGTAGTGCCTTTGCTTGGCAAACAGGTTCACTGGTGTCTCATGTTGTTGATGTGGTGGAGGATCGTGGTATTAGGACAGCTATTCTTGATGTCAGCTTTACCTGCCACATGCCCGACTGCTTGGAAATGCCATACACACCCGAGGTAAAGGGAGCTCAGATTTCTGATTCAGGGAATTTTGTTTATCGCTTAGGAGGCAATAGCTGTCTGAGTGGGGATTTTATGGGAATGTGGTCTTTTGACCACGAGTTGCAGGTTGGTGAGGAGATTGTTTTTGAAGATATGATACATTACACTACCGTAAAGACTAATATGTTTAACGGTATTTCTCATCCTTCCATTGGCATGCTTCATACTGACGGAACGCTCGAAATACTTCGAGAATATGGCTATGAAGACTACCGAAATAGGATGGATTGAAAAAAATCGCAAAAAAAAATGCTGAAAAGTTTGTCAGTTCAGAAAAATATATTACCTTTGCATCCGCAATCGAGAGAGATGCTCCTCTTCAAGAGGATATCAAGCGGAAATAGCTCAGTTGGTAGAGCACAACCTTGCCAAGGTTGGGGTCGCGGGTCCGAGTCCCGTTTTCCGCTCAACATATTGAACAAAAAAGAGCGTTAGGGATTGGCCCTTACGTATAAATGCCCAGGTGGCGGAATTGGTAGACGCGCACGTTTCAGGTGCGTGTGCCGCGAGGCGTGCAGGTTCGAGTCCTGTTCTGGGCACTCTTTTTTATTCTTTATGATTCATGTTGGAGAGGTGGCGGAATTGGTAGACGCGCTACTTTGAGGGGGTAGTGTCAATTGCGACGTGGGAGTTCGAGTCTCCTCCTCTTCACGTTTTATTTTACTAAAAGGCGGAAATAGCTCAGTTGGTAGAGCACAACCTTGCCAAGGTTGGGGTCGCGGGTCCGAGTCCCGTTTTCCGCTCTCCTTTTTTATTTTTTAGGAAAACATCGACTTAAATGAATTTATACTTACGTTATTTTGACAATGAGACATTAGTATCTAATGTTGATGATGCTATTGCTTTTCTTGCAAATATTGACGAAATAGGCATGGATCCTGCTTTGGAAGCTGACATTCGTGAGTATGCTGCTAGTGACGTCTTTTATCCCAAACGTTATAAGATACGCCCGCGTATCTATTTTATTATTATCAAGACCGAGGCGGCTACTATGCAGGACTTCAAGGAAAAGAAAGCTTTACATGTCTCGGCTGATGCTCCTCGTGAAAAAATGGCATCACCAGTTCTCGTACGTCTGAACGAACCTCTTTTTGGATGGTACGAAGGTGCTATCGATTTCAAACGTGTTCTCCTCGTGCCTGGCACAGGTAAGTTCCAGTATCGTGACACCCATTTCGTTGCACGTTGTAAAGCTAACTCCGGCATTGACTGTTATAACCGCATTGTGGAGTATCTTCGTTCACGTGTCGATGACCGAAGTCAATTCCCCTCCGCAAAGGGTAAGAATTTTAAGTTCCGCTATTTGGGTGCAGCCAAATAACAGATGCATCCTTAACGTTCTAAGTCCATGAATAAAGTAATGCTCATAGGTAATGTAGGCAAGGAGCCTGAAGTGCGCTATGTTGATACAGGCATGGCTGTTGCACGTGTGTCTCTTGCTACTACAGAGCGTGGCTATACGCTACCCAATGGTACACAGGTACCAGATCAGACCGACTGGCATTATGTTATCTTCTGGCGCCGACTGGCTGAGGTGGTTGAGAAATATGTTCACAAAGGTGACAAACTCTATGTTGAAGGTCGCATACGCTATCGTACCTTTGACGACAAGCGAGGCGTTAGGCAACATGTCACTGAGATATGGGCTGACAACATGGAAATGCTTACACCACGTGCTGCTACGTCAGCTGCTACAACATCACCTGAGACCAACAATCCTGCCAGTGATGATGATAAACAAGGTAGTCCATTGCCATTTTAATCTGTCATGCAAGAATTCATACAGCTGTTTACCGAAGTTCAATTTTTCCCACCGTCAACAGGCAGTATTGTTGCCATTGTCTTGGCATGTTTGTTGCTTGTAGTATCTGGTTTTGCTTCAGGTTCCGAGATTGCTTTTTTCTCTTTGTCTCCCACAGACTTGAATGAGTTGGAGGAGAGCAAGGATCAGCGTGACCAGCGTATTATGGCTTTACGACAAGATTCCGAGCGTACTTTGGCCACCATTCTCATTACCAACAATCTGGTCAATGTTACCATTATCATGTTGTGCAACTATTTCTTTGCCCACGTAGTTCGTTTCGGAAATGTATGGATTGAGTTTGTGTGTATCACTGTTCTGCTAACTTTCCTTTTGTTGCTGTTTGGTGAAATCATGCCAAAAGTATATTGTAATCAGCATGCGTTGTCTTTCTGTCGAAGGGTGTCCGGTGGCATCCTCTTCTGTCAACGACTATTTTATCCGTTCGCTTCAGTACTTATTCGTTCTGGTTTGTTAGCCGAGAAGGTGGTACCACAGGAGAACCATGTACTTAGTGTCGATGAGCTTGAGCATGCATTGGAACTTACAGACAAGGACGACATTAAGGAAGAACAGCGTCTTTTGGAAGGTATAGTACGTTTTGGAGACGAGACTGCTAAGGAGATTATGACGAGTCGCCAGGATGTGGTAGCTCTTGATTCTTCTTCAACCTTTGCTGATGTCCTACGGTGCATTGTTGAAAATAACTACTCTCGTATCCCCGTCTATCAGGACAGTATAGATAATGTACGTGGCATACTCTACATTAAGGACATGCTTCCTCATTTGGACAAACCTTCCACTTTCCGTTGGCAGTCACTTGTCCGTCCGCCATATTTTGTGCCAGAGACGAAGAAGATTGATGATCTCTTACGCGAGTTTCAGGAGAACAAGATTCATATTGCTGTGGTGGTCGATGAGTTTGGCGGTACAAGTGGTATTGTCACTTTAGAGGATGTGTTAGAGGAGATTGTAGGTGAAATCAATGACGAGTACGATGAGGACGAGAAGAATTATGTCCGCATCAATAGTAATACCTTCGTTTTTGAAGGTAAGACGCTTCTGAGTGATCTCTATAAGATTCTGAAGTTGGAAGATGACATCTTTGAGGATGTCCAAGGCGATGCCGACACGCTGGCCGGCCTGTTGTTGGAGATTAAAGGCGACTTCCCAGAGTTACATGAGAAACTTAAATTCCAGCATTTCACCTTTGAGGTCTTGGAGATGGACGAGCGTCGCATCGCGAAAGTCAAGGTTATTATTCACCAACCATAATTATTCCATTCTACCTTCCAGTACCATTGTGTCTTCGGATAGTTTTCGTTGAAGAAGAAACTGTAAGAGTAATGGTCGTAATATTCACGTGGAATAAACATTGACATTCCTCCGAATTTCTCCTCAGTCACAGTGAAGTCATTGAAATTCACATGACCAGCAGTCTGCCATGACGTCGCCAGCTTCTTATAGATAACGGCACGGTCAAATGCCTGTCTCCATTGCTTGTAGTTTTCGGTTGTGGCATAACGAAGCAGAAAATCGTTCATGTCATAATGTACACGTAGATTGCGTGGCTTCGAACCGTCATAATAAATCAGCCCGCTAAAGTCCAATTCTTCATCCTTTGTAGGTGATATAGTCTTTAGTATAACGTTTGTGGCCTCAGCCAACTGCTCCATTTCACTCGTCTTTATCACCGTCATGGGAAGTTTGTCATTCACAGAGGTGCAGTACGTATCAATTATCTTCTGATAACTCGCGACATCACCAGGAAACAAATAGGGCATTATCTTGTCGTAGGGAGCTCCCTGTCCAGGTATCTCTGCCGGCGAAGCTATCAGGTAGTCTGTGACGTTGCGTAGTTCGTATGCAGTCTCGGCATTCGACATCAGACAGATGTCACAGAAGATGTAGTCGAGATGATAGTCCAGATGCTTCAGTACCAAAGACAATGTAGGCATGTTTAGCCAGTTTCCCTTGTCTAAGTTTCGAGAGTTGTCACCCGTGTCACGACCATAGGCCTTGCGGAGAGGACTTGTCGGAGCCACCTCCACCGAGTCATTATGTATGACCCATCCTGTAGCATGTCCCCATAACACGAGACCATAGTTTTTTGCTGGATACTCCTTGCCTATCCATTCCAGTATATCGTACATCTTATCTGGGTCTGATGCGTAGAAGTCGTTATCAAACTGCTTCACCAGTTCTTTCTTTCCTTTATCTATACGCCAGACTGCTGGTTTTGCTGACGTGCTTGCTTGGTCTAAGAACACGATGAGATTGTTATGACCAGACAATAGTTTGGAACCTTCTATCATCTCTGTAGTGTCTGCTGCTGCAAATGTTGATAATTCGTTCTCAGCCGACATATATACTATGACAGTCCGGTCTGCAGGTCCGGTATAAGTATCCTCTTTCTCTTCGTTTTTCTCACATGATGTCAGCACGAGCAACATCCCCATAATAATAAGTAATTGTTTCATTGCATCAAGATTTTGAGGCAAAGGTAAAAAAAACTTGTGAATTATAGGTTATGAATTATGAATTATTTGTACCTTTGCATTCAAAATTATTGATAAAGTAAGTTTTTCAGTGTAAATGGCAATCATAAAGTGTCCCGAGTGTGGTCATCAGGTAAGTGACCACGCTAAAACATGCCCCAGTTGTGGGGTTGATATCGCAGGTAATATTCTTCGTTGTCCCGAGTGTGGCGAACTGGTGTTCGCTTTTCATGATGTATGTCCTAATTGTCATCGTTCTCTCGCACAGCCTATTGTTGTCAAGCCTAAGTCTGTACGTTACGACGACGAAGATACGCAGCGCACTCCACGAGTTCAGACTTTGAAATCGTCACCCACAGAAGCTCCCATAGAGCCAAAACGCAGTCGCCATCCTGTTGCCATTGCATTTGTTGTTGCTATGGTAGCTGCCATGGCTATAGTCTTCCTCGCTATCTATATGAATAATAAGATGGAACAACAAAATGAGGTCGATGCCTTCGAACGTGCCATCAGTAGCGCCGAGCCTGTTATCCTTCAGGACTATCTGCTGCGTTATCCACAAGCTCCAAAGGAACGTCGTGACAGCGTACAGTCGGTTCTTAATCGACTGCAGCAAATAGAAAACGACTGGCAGAATGCCTATGCCAGCAAGAGCCGCTCAATCATCAAGGCCTTTATTGATAAGTACCCACAGAACATACACGTTAAGGAAGGCCGACTTACCATTGATTCTTTGGACTGGGTGCAAGCCACTAATGCTAACACCATAGAGTCGTACGAGGCTTATCTGAAACTATATGCTAACCAAGGTGAGCATTCCGACGAGGCTTCTATGAAGATTGATGAGATACGCATCCGTATAGAAGCAGAGGAAAAGGCAAAGCAAGATAGTATTGCACAAGCCAATGCAGAGCCTAAACCAGAAAGTAAGGCAGAACCTCGTCCAGTTAAAAAATAAACAAAAGAAAAGCCACCTGCAAGGGTGGCTTCTTTTGTTTATTCCTTTATTCGTTTCTTTCCGTCTATTATGTATATGCCGTGTACCAGTATGCCTTATCCACCGTTTGAGGCTCTGCCTGGCCTTCCATGTTCGATTGTCCGAAACACAAGTAAATGTAGAAGTTCGGATCGACGGCTGCCTGGATGTTCAGTGTGGCAGTCAACACCATCAGAAATAGTAAAATTCGTTTCATCAGTTCATTAGTTATTTGGTTTTGCGGGCAAAGATAATGAAAAGAGTGGAAAAACAAAACAATTTGTCTTTCTTTTTTTAGTCATAGTAGTTCTGTCAGTCGTTTGAAGGCAGGAGCCAGAAGGGTGGTTTCCACCTCCTGTCCAGTAGGTGAACGGAAAATACACCGACGCTGTCTGGGCATTAAGTTGCTGATGTAATGAATGTTTACCAAGGTGCTACGGTCTGCTCGGACGAACATGGCAGGGTCAAGCATCTTTTCTAATGCACCAAGTCCTAACAATACAGTGCTTTGATTATGGAAAGTAACAATCAATGAGTAGTTGCCGTCGGCCTTGAAGTAAGCTATGTCCTTCACATCAACCATAAGTGTACCACTGGCAGTGCGCAGCGTCAGACGCTCATCGAACGGTTTGTCAGTCATCTTCACAATGTCTTTTGCCAGTTCGCTGGCTCTGACCTCTTCGATGGCTTTCTGACGAATGGCTGCAATGAGTGCTTCGCGCTGCTGTTTGTCGTGTTGCAGACGTATCAACCTCCGACGTGCCCTACGTTTCTCATACCATCGGGTAACTGACCATATGACCACAGACAGCAGTAAAATACCTATCAGCCATACCCACCAATGCTGCCACCAGCGGAGTGGAGGATTGATATAGGTGTCCTCTTCGTGATATGCCAGCAAGTCAGCAGGACGGAACGACATCATTTGTTCTATACCAGGTAGCCATATTGTGCCGTCAGCTTGCTCTGCCATGGTAGCTTTTAAGGGTTCTGTCATCGTAAAACCATTCAGATGGTTGAAGAAACGGAAGTCACTTACACTATAGTCTTTACTTAGGTTTCCGACAAATAGTCCGTCAAGCACTGCCACTACTAAATATCCTTGCGGTGATACATGAAGTGAACGCACTTCGTGACCAGCCAGTTTGGGCAACTGTGGATTGAGAGACTCTATTTGTTCGTCATGTATCATAAACACCGAATCAGCAGAAGCAAAGAAAACTGTTCCTTTATCGTCAGCTATCATTGTGGTGATGATGAGTTTCTGATTGTCGTATGTCTTTTTAATGACTTGATGGTCTTGAGTGATACAGAATAGCCCAGAACTGCTGCCCACCCATAGCCTGTTCTTGTTGTCAGGTGCTACACACCATGGGTGCAGAATGTCGGTGGTCAGTGTATCGACGGTTAGTGTCTGAGGATTGACAGCTATAATGCTGTTGCGATTACCGGTGATGAGTTGCCCCCATGCCTGCCCAACAAACTGATATCGGTCGCGTGGCAACCCTAACCATTTCAGTTTTTCTCCAGTTATACATGCTATGTCTCCATTGCCAGCCATGTAAATGTTTCCTTGAATATTGACAGCACAGGGAGCAAAGAATTGTTCGGGATTGTCACTGATAACATGTGATGCTGTTAGCACTTTGCCATTGAGCGTGCCTGTCACCGGTTGTCCTTCGTCGTTAATGGCTATTGCTCGTACAATGTCGTTCTTGTCGGTTAGGGTGTGGTTAGTGAAACAGCGGTTAAAGAAGCAATACACTCCCTGATAAGTTGCCACCCAAAGACGGTCCCAGCGGTCAACCAATAGGTCACGAATAAGATTGATGCCAGTGAAGAGTTGACGTACCGAACGGCCATCATAAACATAGATGCTGTGTTCATCGGCTATGACCAGCGAACCTGAGCGTAATGGTCTGACAGTCAGACCATAGCTGGCAGATGTCCAATTGGATGTTGCAATACGCTTAAGTCGTTGGTCTGTTACTTTGTAAATACCGTCAGAGGCAAAAGCCAATAACTCCTGCCCGTTGCGATGCAGTGTGAAAATGTCGTGTTTGCGGGTGAGAAGAGTAATCTTGACAGTAGCCTGAACAGGCTGACGCTCTACCTTGTAAAGACCTTTCTCTGTGGGCACATAGGTGACATCTGCGTCAACATAAAGCTTTCGGTCAGGCATCATCTCATCGAGCACGCTACTCGAAAGAATAGTAGTGAAGCCATGGGTGGTCATCCGACACAGACGACGATGCTCTTCTAAGCTGTCTTCCAATATCACATAACTATTGGGCAGACTACCGGCATTGAAGTTGTTAAGCAGCCAATGACCATGTGAGTCGAGGGGTAGGGGCGATGCTTCGTCATAACTGACAGTCCATTGACGGAAGAAACCCAAGGCTCGCACCTCATTACCTATCTCCTGAAACCCTACGATGTTCAGGCGACGTCCTTTCAGAAAGGGCGTGAAGTCACGACCGTCGAAACGGACGAAACCGGAAAGCGTACCTATATATATGTACCCGCGTGAGTCTTGCCATACACGTTCTGCCTGCATTTGGGGCAGACCGTCCTGTGTGGTGTATCGACGAAAAGAGAGTTGGCTCGTTATTTGTGCTTGCGTACAAAGACTCAAGCATAGTACAGAGAATGCGATAACGGTTCTTTTTAGTGCTTTCATAACACAAAGATACAACAAAAAAACAAATAGTCAAATAATTAACGCGAAATATTTTTTATGCAGGCTTAGTTCATCACTCATAAGGGGCAGTTCGTCAAAATCATTGGTTTCAACGCAGTATTTCTTGCTCATTATTGTTATTTTTGCGTAAAGAAACTATAAACATTTATTATTATGAAACATATTAACTATTTGAAAAGACATGCACAGGCGACAACACTGTTGCTTGCATCCCTATTTGTCCACCTCACGGTATGGGCACAGAACGGCGTCAGTACTATTACCACATCTGAAAACATCGATAAGAGCTCCACGGTGTATGCTGGTGAGGTTGTCGTGGATGGCGTGACGAAGATTAAATATCTCTATTCGGGCGATATGAGCCGAAATGAGGAAGTGATCAAAAACCTGCTCAACGGTCTGCAAGGTATGTCTGACAACAGTTATGCGACTCTGCTCAACGGACTTCAGGCTGATGCAGAGGTTAGTGGTATTACTCTTTGCTCTGATGCCGGACTTGTTGCAGCGATGGATGCGAACTGGAAAAGTGCACAGTATGTAGGAAAGAGGTATTATGCTGACAATACGGTCACGTCAGAGTCCTCTGCAAACCTGTATGATACCGATGCAGGGTTCAAATCTGCACTTGACGCACAAACCACAGCAAGAGCGGAAAGCATAGAAACACTTGCCGATGTGGAAAAGTGCATCGTCAGCCATATTGATACGCGCACCGTGACGGACGTTTGGTATGAAATCGTAGATGGTCAGGTTGTTCGTCACAGTGACATAAATGTTGTCTATGATTCCGAAGCGACAACGGTGATTTACACGAAGGTGGAACTGGAATCGTCCTACGACCCCTATACTACGCCGCTGACTTTTGAAGCAATAGAGGATGCGACAACCGTGACAATCAGTAATCCCCAGGAACTGACCATAGAATATAGTATGGATGGCGGTAACACATGGACAGCGACAAGCCTGGCAAGCTTTGCCATCGACAATCTTTCTGGCGGCACAAAGGTGTGTTTGCGTGGTAATAATGCGGCGTATGGCATGCCTGGAGATGTTTCCAAAGCCACAAATATCCAGTTCGACAAGGACTGTTACGTCTATGGCAACGTGATGAGTCTTATCAGCAGCACCGACTATGCTACTTTGACCACGCTGACAATACCATACGCTTTCCAGAAGCTGTTTGAGAACAACAAGCATTTCGTCAGCCACAGCAACAAGGATTTGGTATTGCCAGCAACAACACTGACGCAGGGATGCTACAATATGATGTTTACATCGTCAACGATAAGTCGTGCACCCCAACTGCCTGCTACTACAATTGCCCCATGGTGCTACTATTATATGTTTCTTAATTGTATGAATCTGAAAACTGCACCCGAACTGCCTGCCACCAAGATGGAAGAAGAGTGCTATTATGGCATGTTCTATGGCTGCATTGCGCTTGAAGAAGCTCCCGACTTGCCTGCTATGGAGTTGGACTACCACTGCTACGACAATATGTTTAGAGGTTGCACATCACTGATTGTGGCACCCCAACTGCCTGCTACTACACTGGCTTATGGCTGTTATGAATATATGTTTGCAGAGTGTACTAAACTGGAGACAGCTCCCACGTTGCCTGCCACCACGCTGGCTGAACGATGTTACGAATGTATGTTCTTTGAGTGCTCCAGTCTGGTCAACGCCCCAGAACTGCCAGCTACTACTCTTGCCGACCTCTGTTATACAGATATGTTCTTTTCCTGCACCAGCTTGGAGAAAGCCCCCGTTCTGCCTGCTCCCATACTGGTCACCGGCTGCTATTCGTATATGTTTGCTAAGTGCTCGAAACTGAACTACGTGGAATGTCTGGCTACCGACCTTTCGGCTAATGACTCACCTAACGACTGGGAACGTGCCACCCACCAGTGGCTCTACGGTGTGGGAGCCACGGGAACATTTGTGAAGGCAGAGGGAATAAACGACTGGACGATAGGCACCAGTGGCATTCCCACCGGTTGGACGGTAGAAGAAGTATCGACTGGCATTGGAAACCTTATTCCAGACCAAAACTCAGGAGTAGGAGCCTGGTACTCCATCGATGGTCGCCGACTGCAGGGAGAACCTACCACATCGGGTATTTACGTGAAGGACGGTCGCAAGGTCGTAATAAAGAATCATCAGTAAGATGCCTGATATGAAATTTCTTCCTAAAAAGCTTGCATTTCGGCCGAAAATTTTGTATCTTTGCAATATGGTAAGCCATGGTCTATGATAGTCCCTTTTAGGACTATTAAAAGCAAAAAAGGGAAAGACACGGGCGCTAAAAAACATTATCACGGGCGCGATAACATTTTATCACGGCCGTGATAATGTTTTTTCACGACCGTGATAATCCCCATGCATCCATATAAAACTCCCTTTTATCATATTTGCTTCTCCCTTTCAACATATATGTAATTCCCTGTTGTTATTATTCATTTTTCGTAAAGACTCAGCTTGTCAGTTCTTTTGGTCACATTCTCTTCTCAGATTCTTCTTTGCCTCGGCACAGTTCTCCCAGATAGCACCAACCTTTCTGCAGGTGTTCTTGTCCGGGCAATCGGCACAGGTTTCATAGCCCCTGGCGGTAACAAAAAAACATTTGAAATCCTCTGTAAATCAGTGATTTACAGAGGATTTTCTTTTCAAGGGCGTTAATTAGGTGTTAATCTTAGCCAAGAATAAGAAAAGCGACCAACTGTTAATCTTTTCTTCTTTTTCTCTTGTTTGTTCTTATTCTACTATAATTTGAGTTCCTTTGCACTCTAAAAAGATTAAATACAGGATAAGATGGAATCACAGAATTGTTGGGAACCAGTCATACATGAGAAGGAAGGAGTGATTAATGCTTTTGTAAAAGAAGCACTCAATAGTCTTGAAGAACGTCTGACGCGAACAGCCGAGGGTGCATCAGACGAATATATGGTTAAGTTGGAAGAGGAAGAATATGCAAAAGCGGTAAAGAACCTTACGGACACCTACGCTGAATGCCCTCATGTGAAGCATATCCAAGATGCTCTCGATAAACCTGATTTCATTTGGGACAGTCTGTTTATAGAGAACATTGGCCCTGATGCTGTTAATAAGTGGTATCGTAATCCGTTAAAAGCAGACATTCAGGCATTCAAGAAAGACAATACCATCTATGATGCCGAGAATCCCTATTTCTCTCAAACAAAAAGAGCAAGCAGAGCAGGAGTTGTCGAGAATCAAGTCTGAGAAAAAGACGGAGGAACTGAAGAATACCGCTGCAAAGACTGCCACTACAGCCCTTAAAGGCATCAACTCTCTTCTTGGCAGCAATAAGATCAGCCGACTGGAAAAAGAGAATGAGCAACTGAAGGGGGAAATCAAGCAGCGTGACAGTCAGATTGATAAGTTAAAGGCTGACATGAAACAGCAGAATGACTACCATGCTGATGATATGCGCTACACCAAGTTGCAGATGCAAGGTGCCATTGACGACAAGCAGCGTACCATTGACAAGATCCTCCGTTGGTTCCCCATCGTTGGTGAGTATCTTCGTGTTGAAAAGGAATGTCTCATGCATGGGTTTAGTGCAGACCAAACCGATAAACTTGTTTATGGTCAAACGCTAAACTTCAGAGGCTATTTACAGGCAGACAAGCATAGTCCAAGAGTCTGGGCTGAAAGTGTTACAGCCAATATCATCAGAATAGCAAAGGATAAACTGCAACTTACTGTTGAGCGGTCGCCCATCGTTCAATGGATCCAGCTGCAACTGGAACACAACAAGCAAGAACGATTCATTGATGAACAAAAAATATCGAATCATCGTGGATTCCATTTGTAGTTTATTATTTGAAAAACAAAATCGGGATGAATTGTGTAAAACACAAATTTCATCCCGATTTCTATAATACCCTTGGAGATTAATAAGGGGAAACTATCTTTCTCCACTCGTATGGATCGTCTTTAAAGGTTTGAGAGATAAGCCTTGCCAAGCATCTTGTAAGATAGGCGACAATAAATATGATGACAAACATTAAAGCAATGTTCAAGGGAAACAGGCTGTTCATCTTGTCGGTAAACAGGAAGTGTTGTACCACGTAGATTTCTAGGCACAAGCCACCGACAAACCTGATAAAGAAATTACCCACCTTGCTCTTGTATAGCCTTTCGGCCCAACCACTTGCCCCGACCTTATAGAAATAATACATGGCACAGAGCAATGGTATGAAGCTGAAATATTGAATAAAAGCGATACTTTTTATCCGCAAACCAGCAATGAACAATGCATAGAAAAATGCGATACTCACCATAAGCAGACATATGTCAAAAGCTGGTTTGCTTTTGATCTCCCTTGCCATGGTTCCCATCTTTGCGCCGAGTAGCATGAAGTCAAAGAACAGCAGCCAGCGGATGTAATGTCCGCCATACATACTGAAGCCAGGTGTTTTATAAACAAAGTAGAACCACACAGCAGTGCCCAACGCAACTAATATGCCAATGGGAAGAATGCTATTCTTGAAATATGATCCGACAAAGAAGATGGCTATGTAATAGAGCATGATACAGGAAACGAACCAGTATCGTTTGGCGAGAACAATGTCAATCATGTCCCAATGAACCTCGAAGAAAAGACAAGCAAGGATGGCTACTGCTATCAGCGTAGGGTAAATTCTGTTGATTCGTCGCTTGTACCAGTCGGGGAATTGCCGAATGCCATCCATTGGTTTTAAAAATAGGGTAAAACCCGAACAGAAAAAGAAAAGTACATCACCAATACAGCCACCTGTAGCAAGAAAGCTATAATTTCCATACAACGTTCCCATGTGAGAATTTGTGATTAATAGGGCTGCAAAACATTTTAAGAGGTCGATACTGATATTTCTCTCTTTCATTTGTAGTAAACAAGTCCGCCAAACACCCAGAATCGGACTGGTTAAATTGATGGTATATTGACAACAAAAGAAAAGCGGGGTATCTGGCTTCTGCCTGCTCGACTCTTAAGGCCCTGAGAAAGCCTGTGTAAATGAACAGACAGAGTGATACCCACGCCGTTGGTATATATAATACGCCCCTAAAGGTGTGCGTGATGGCATGGTTAGCCATCGGCACACCAACGGGAACGGTATATACCTACCCGCAGCATCTACCTCTGCAATGTCTTTGAGATACACGTTCGAATTTCTCAGGTTCTAAGAGTCCAAAAACAAAGCGTCAGCGACGCATTCCATAATGTTGTGCTCCCTCCCTATAGCCGCACCGACCTCTTACAAGGTGGCTCGGCGTGAGTTAGCGATTGCAAAGGTACTCAATTTTTCTCGAATAAGATTAACGAATAATGTTTTTCTGCACTTTGCGATAAAAAATTGACCAAGAATTATAAGAATAACCTTATTCTTGGCACCTTTATACAAGCAAAACAGGACTTGAAGATTGATTGCGAGTCCTGTTTGTATTGGGACGTTTTTTTTATAGAGGTTCGTACTTTCTGTCCGTGTGGACAAGTTGCAGGTGATCAGGCTGCCACACTTCTCCCCGTATACCTCTGTTATTCATCAAGCAGATCACTAAACATCAATCGTGTCCTGAGCTTTCGAGGATTCTTTATTCGCTCTTCACGTTCCTCATCATCCTTAGGCGGCTTCGTATAGAAGTCTTCATCTATCTCATGAGGAAATAGAGCTTTGAAACCATTATGTTCATAGAAACGCAAAACTTCAGGCTCATTCTTGGCATCAACTATGGCAAATCGACACCCAGTCTTATTGGATTCATCGAGGAACCACATTCTGATAAAGTCAAGAACCTCAGAACCAATCCCTTTACCTGAGAACTGAGAGGCCACAGCCAAACGGCCAACAAGTACTCCTGGATAGCGGGTCAACATCTTTTCTCGATTAGTGATACCCCACATGGCATTGCGACGGCTACTTGGCAGGTCATAAATACGGATACTGTCATTTGATACGGTAAAGCACGCAACGATGGTCTGCGTATCATCTTTCATACGGAAGCAATATGACTTTCCCATACGGTAACGGGTATAGTCCAGCGCATCCTTTCGGAAGAACTCATCCATATCGTCATCGCCACACACAAAAGGATGACACTCTTCAAGAATGTCATCAGTCAGTATGTTGAGTACGCAGTTTTCTTCGAGAAACGCCATTGTGGAATCAGTAGTTGATGTTCGACCTCTCAAGAATCGTGCGCATAGCTTTATAGCGAGGATCTGTTGCAAGATCTCGCTTCGGCCGCATGTCAAACTTGCGCTCCGTTTCGTCTGCCATCTCACGGAAACGACGAGCTTCGTCACCGTAGAGAGTGGGAATTGCTTTGATTGCTAATGCCATTATTGTATCTCCTTTGACTTTTCTGCTGCAAAGTTACGATATTTTTCTTAATCGGCAATGCTTTTGCCAAGAATAATATAATTATTTTGAGTTTAGTACATCTCTTTGCTATATATACGCAACACAAACTAAACTTTCTTTTCCCTTAAGGTTGATATTAACTTTAAGGGAAAAAGATAAGTTCTGAGTATGTCAATACTTGGCATGCTGTTGATTGCCTTCTTCTTTTCTTCATCGACAGCACGAACATAGATCTCTGTGAATCGTAGGCTACTATGACCTAACAGACTGCTTACCACCTTGATATTGGCACCGTTATTCAGCAACTGAGTGCCGAAACTATGCCTACCACAATGCCAGGTTATGTGCTTATCTATACCAGCCTTCTTGGTCCTTCTGCTCGGCAACCTGTACAATTGATACTCTCTGGTGTAATCTGATCGGTGTGATTCATCTCGCACCATTTCTTTGCTACCTCGACGCGCATCTTGTCGTCGTTCTTCATCGTGGCGATGCGAGCCTCACAGGTCGCGCAGTTGATGCCACAGCATGCAATCATTTTATCCATACTACAGAGTTGTTTAAGTTCAAAGAAATAAAAGTCCGTCCAGCCGGTATTCTCAGCATAGAGGGATTCCAATGATTATAGAGTTACATGCGTGCTTTCTGTTTGTCACCAGCACCGGAGCTGCGATACTTAGAGCGGGCCTCGTTGAACTTCCATGTCAGGTCAAGGATGAAGGTGCGGCGGGCTATTAGTGCCTTCAGTTGCCATCCTATTTTATTATAGTGTCTAACAGTTGTCTGGCAATATTTGCTATCACTGCCTCAGATGATGAGTGCGTGGTGAAAATGGCGATAATGTCGTGGCTTCCATTAGGCATGAGAATGATACCTGCATCGTTCATGTCTTGCAATCCTTCAGCAGAGGGGAATCCCGTACCTGTCTTA
>Ga0247610_10000905_pt1 | contig 38947 bp, 35 predicted proteins | sample 174DNAGHGhighgp2_FD_193483 | JGI IMG/M metagenome (GOLD analysis project Ga0247610, IMG submission 193483) | Sheep rumen microbial communities from Palmerston North, Manawatu-Wanganui, New Zealand - 1742 DNA GHGhigh gp2 | ecosystem: Host-associated > Mammals > Digestive system > Stomach > Rumen...
ACCAACAAGAATCTCATCGGCATGCTCCATCATCAGACGAAAGTCGGCGGTGATATAAGGCTCGCACTCGACAGCATTGATAATCACACACTCAGCCTTAGCTGTAGGAGGAGGCGTGAGTTTGATAAACGTCGGGAAACAGGCACCGCCCATACCAACGACACCAGCATCCTTGATTCTGCTGACAATCTCCTCAGGCGTGAGTTCTGGATGGGCCTCTACCGTTTCGAGCTTGTCGGAGCGATCGATGCTATCCTCCCACTCATCGCCCTCGACATTGATGATAATCACGGGTTTACGATAACCTGTAGCATCGATAGCGGTATCAATCTTAAAGACGGTACCACTAACGGATGAGAAGATAGGAGCCGACACAAAACCGCCTGCCTCGGCAATCATCGTACCTACCTTCACCTTGTCGCCTTTCTGGACAACAGGCTTGGCAGGAGCACCGATATGCTGGCTCAACGGGAAGATGGCCTGCTTGGGTAGGGCAGCCACCTGCGTTACAGCCTCGTGGGTGAGTTTATTCTCTTCAGGGTGGATACCACCTATTCTAAATGTTCTGATATTCATGCTTGGGCCTCCTTTCCTTCGTTAGTTTCCGGAATTTCCGGTTTGGGTTTTGGCGCCGGGAAGTTCACAGCGACAATCGCTTGCTTCGGACAAACCTTCTCACACTTACGACACAGCCGACACTTCTCGAAATCGATGTAAGCCAGATTGTTCTCGACGGTGATAGCCCCGAAAGGACATTCCTTCTCGCACTTGCCACAACCGATACAACTGACTTGACAAGCCTTCATCGCAGCTGGGCCCTTGTCCTTGTTGACACAGGATACAAACACTCTCCTACCCTTCGGACCTTTCTTTCGAAGTTCGATGATACCACGCGGACAGGCCTTCACACAAGCGCCACAAGAAGTACACTTCTCCTCGTCGACCTCAGGAATACCCGTCTCGGGGTTTACCTTGATGGCATCGAACTGACAGGCAGCCTCGCAGTCGCCACATCCTAAGCAGCCGAAGCCACAAGCAGTCTCACCAGCACCACAGGCATGCATCGCCGCACAGGTACGAAGACCCGCATACTCTGCTATCTTCGCACGATGCTCACAAGTACCATTACATCTCACGACAGCCACCATCGGCTCGGAGTTGGCAATCGCCATTCCTAACAGATCGGCTACCTTACCCATCGTGTCAGCACCGCCAACAGGACAAAGAAGTCCATCGAGACTTCCAGCATCAGCCCCTTTCACGAGGGCGTCGGCCATACCGCTACATCCCGGGAATCCACATCCACCGCAGTTGGCGCCAGGCAGCAACTCACCCACCTGGGCAATACGGGGATCCTCATAGACAGCAAACTTCTTGGAGGCGGCAAACAGTACGACGGCTGCTATCAAGCCGATAGCTCCCAAGACAATTACTGCAATCAAGATGAAATTCATAAATGCTTAATATTATTTAGTTATGTATTCTATTCTTCAATATGGAAGGAGATACCGCGCTGGATGCGCTCACGAAGAAGCCACAGCGCAAAATAGTAAGGCACCAGCGAACCCAATGCAATGAGTGCGGCAATTCCTTCGTTAGCCGTCAACCGCAGCGCTATCATCAGTACACAGACCAACAGCAGGAAGGGAACACCAAAACCCAAGAGCAAAGCCTTATTCGCCACATCTTTCGAAGCCCACACCGTCACCTCCTGTCCAGCAGCGTACTTGGTTGCATCACAACCAAAGACATCCACGATCTTCACCTTCGACTCAGCCGCATTACAATGCGATGCCACCTTACAGGCAGCACACGCAGACGTCTGGACGATTCGCACCTGGATGCAATCACCCTCTATGCGTTCTATCATGCCTGAATGTGAGATGATCTGACTCATGGATTTGTAATGTAGACTTTACATTTTGCAAAGGTACTACATATTTATTAAAAAACAAGCGAAAACAAATATTTTTTCCGAAAAAAGGCCGTAATCGTTTGCGGTTTCAAAGTTTTTTTATTAATTTTGCCGTGAGAAAGCAGAAATAAGATGAAAGCTACAGAACAGACATTAAAACAAATCGAGCGAACAATCCGCAAAACTGCGGACAAATTCCCAGCTGATTCCGACTCGTCGGTCATGACCGACATCCACGTGCGGGTTTTCCAGGATTCGGGCGAGTTGATTACCTTCGACGACAGCGATGAGGAGATTACGCGTGGCCTCGTAGAGGAGTGGATAGGCAATACCGACGATGATTTCTACACCGGCATTCCTCCCATCATCCGTAAGTGTATCGAACGTCAGAAGGCTTTGGTGGAGTCGATGGGTATCATGAAGCCCTTCACGTTTGTGCTAGAGAACGACGAGAAGGAACCCGTAGAGGAACTGTATATCGTGGACGACGACCTGGTGATCATCGACGATGACATGATGCAGGACTTGGACAAAGACCTCGACGATTTCCTCGACAAGCTGCTGAAAAACGACTAAGTCCTCATCATTTATTCCGCCATTTCGCCGGAACCGTTCTGCTCGTAGTCGATTTCCTGAACCTCAGAGAACTTTCTTGACATATCCACGTGGTACACTCTTTGTACCTCCGCCTCGAACTTACCGGAATAGTCGGTAAGGCGAACCTCATAATCACTAGTGATAACAAAATCCTGAATGAGCTTATCCTCAGGTTCTGCGAGTTCATCCTCCTTCTGTTCCTCCTTACTGGTGGCATACAGACAAAGCTTGTCGACAGGCATATAATCATCGTCGAGCGAATAGAGCCATAGTGAGTAAAGCCCGTCGCCCTCGTCAGCTGCGAGTATCATCAGCCGCGCACCAGCACTCTCGGGCAATGCAATCGCCTTGGGATCGGTACGTCCCTCGAAGTTCATAAACTTCACCAGTTCATAAGGCACCGACGTATAGTTGGGCAGATACTGTACATACTCAGCAGAATAGCGTACAGGCAGCGGCTGGATGTTCAGACTGTCGAAGAAAAGCTGGATAGGACTGATGTCCTTACCGAAATGAATACCCTGCATCTCCAACTGCTCGATGTTCTCGAGTCGTGCAATGCTGTCGAGTTTCTGCTGCATCTCAGCGGGCGACATCTGTTTCTTGCCACAGGCGACCAGCAACACGATGCCTACTAACGAAAGAAATACGAACCTTACCTGCTTCATAACTTCACCTTCTTTTTCACAACCTTACTCTCATTCTGCAAACGGTTGAGCGCCGTTACCACATAAGTATACTTCTGACGACCATCCTGATAGGGCAGCTTATAGAATGGCTGGCTGGTGATAGCCACAATCTTCGTGGCATCATCCACATTCACCTTTTCGCCCTTTATGAAGCGATACACGACATACCGTGTGGCCTCGTCGCGCCAGTCTTTGCTCTTCGGGGCTGTCCAAAAGAGGATATAGCCGTCTTCTGTCCAGACGGGCTTCACCTTACGCACCTTTCCCGGTGTTTTGCTGTCGATAAACGACATGTCAGGTTGCAAGGAGGGATAGCGCCAGTAGGTATTGCGGAGAGCTGTGCCGTAATTGCCCACATTGTCGACTGCAGCTTTGGCATACCACAGCACCGAGCCCTTCACACCTGGCAACTGCTGATGGAGACGCATCTTGGCAGCCAGCTGATGAGTGTTGGGATTCTGCAGGTCGGCATTCTTCACCGTACGCTCCACATCCTCGCCGATAATGAGCGGACGGCTGGATGCATGTTGGTTCCACCATTTGATGAGCGTATCGTAATCGGCGGCCTTGTTGCCAATCTCCCAATAGATCTGCGGCACGTTGTAGTCGAGCCAGCCGTTGTTCACCCACAACAGGATGTCGGCATAGAGGTCGTCGTAGTTCTGCAGGCCATTCGTATTGCTCCCGATCTCCGAACTACGCTTGTTGCGATAGATACCGAACGGCGAGATACCCACCTTCACCCAGGGTTTTGTCTCGTGAATGGTCTTGTAGAACTTCTCGATGAAGAGATTCACGTTATAGCGACGCCAGTCGTTGATATCCCTGATGCCATTGCTATACTGGCGGAACTGCTCGGCATCAGGTATATTCTCACCCTTGACGGGATAGGGATAGAAGTAATCGTCCATATGGATACCATCGACATCGTAGCGGCTCACGATATCCTTTGCTACCTCGCAGATGTAATCGCGGTTCTCGGGCAGACCGGGATTAAGGATGAACATGTCATCATAGGCGAAGCAGCTCATGGGCTTCCTAACGGCGATATGACTGGAGGCCAGTTGCTTGGTGGTCTTTGTCTTGGCGCGATAGGGATTGATCCACGCGTGGAGCTCCATCCCGCGTTTGTGGCACTCGCTGATCATCCACTGGAGGGGATCCCAGTAAGGCTGCGGCGCCCTACCCTGCTGGCCTGTCAGGAACCGGCTCCAGGGTTCGAGCCTGCTCTCGTAGAGGGCGTCGCACTCGGGGCGCACCTGAAAGATAATCACATTCACACCGTCCTTCATCAACTCATCGAGCTGATAGGTCAGCGTCTGCTGCATCTTCTGGGTGCCCATACCCTGAAACTGTCCGTTGACACACTGAATCCACGCACCGCGCATCTCACGCTTCGGCTGGGCTGAAGCAAGGATCGCACAGTGTAAGGTGAAAACCAGCAATATCGTCTTCACCACACTCATCATCACAACTGATTTCTGATTCTTCATATTCCTTATTATATTAATTATCGAACAAATTCAACTTCTGCTTCCGTGCCTCCTCGATACTCTGCAGACGGTCCTGCTCCTGATGGTACTCCTCACGCATATGCTCGTATTTCGCCGACAGTTCCTGTTCCACCTGCTGCTCCTCGCTCATGAGACGTGCTGCTACGAGGGCGTTCTGTGAGGCATCCTTGAGCCATACGACCGGCCCCTCGTAGACCGGTGCAATCTTCAGGGCCACATGCAGTTCGCTGGTGGTAGCCCCACCAATCATAATGGGGATGTTCAGACGGGCGCGCTGGAGTTCACGGGCCACATTCACCATCTCCTCCAGGCTCGGGGTGATGAGTCCGCTCAGGCCGATGATGTCTACTTTCTCCTCCTGGGCCTTGCGGACAATCTGCTCGGGGGGCACCATCACGCCCATGTCAATGATCTCATAGCCGTTGCAGGCCATCACCACGCCTACGATATTCTTGCCGATGTCATGCACATCGCCTTTCACGGTAGCAAGCAGCACTTTGCCGGCACTCTTGCCACCCTCGGCCTTTCCGGCTTCGATATAAGGCTGCAGGATGCTCACCGCCTGCTTCATGGTGCGGGCCGTCTTCACCACCTGAGGCAGGAACATCTTTCCCTCGCCGAACAGCTGGCCGACGGTGTTCATGCCCGCCATTAAGGGACCCTCGATGATGTCAACAGCATGAGGATATTTGGCGAGGGCCTCGTGCAGATCGCTCTCGAGGTAATCGCCGATACCCTTGACGAGGGCCTGCGAAAGGCGCTCCTCAACTGGGAGCGAAATTCTAGATTCACTAAGATCTCTAGAGTCTCTAGGATTTCCAGTGAGAGCAAGGCCGCCTGGATGGCCGGGGACGCCAGATGCCTGTTCGGCGGCTAGCTGGTTGGCCAGCTCGATGAGACACTCCGATGCATCGGGTCTGCGGTTGAGGATAACATCCTCGATGATATCTAATTGCGCCTGCGGAATGTCGGCGTAGGACACCTTGGTGGCGGGATTGACAATACCGAAGTCCATGCCCTTCTGAATGGCATGATACAGGAACACGGCGTGCATTGCCTCGCGGATATAGTTGTTGCCCCGGAACGAGAAACTAAGGTTGCTCACTCCGCCACTCACATGGGCTCCGGCAAGATGCTGGCGTATCCAGCCCGTAGCACGAATGAAGTCGGCCGCATAGGCGTCGTGCTCTTCCATACCGGTGGCGACAGCCAGCACATTGGGGTCGAAGATGATGTCGTGCGGGTTGATGCCAACCTCGCCGACCAGCAGGCGATAGGCCCGTTGGGCTATCTCGATGCGTCGTTCGTAGCTGGTGGCCTGACCTTGCTCGTCGAAGCACATCACCACGACGGCAGCACCGTATCGCTTTACGTCGCGGGCATGATCGAGGAACCTGGCCTCGCCCTCCTTCAGGGATATGGAGTTGACGATGCTCTTGCCCTGCACGCACTTCAGTCCTGCCTTGATAACCTCCCAATCGGAGGAGTCGATCATGACCGGCACCCGAGCGATGTCTGGCTCAGCAGCGATGCGGTTGAGGAAGTTCACCATCTCGGCCTTGGCGTCGAGCAGTCCGTCGTCCATATTGATATCGATGACGAGGGCGCCATCGGCCACTTGTTTGCGGGCGATGCTGATGGCCTCGTCGTAATTCTTCTCTTTGATGAGGCGGAGGAACTTTCGCGAGCCAGCAACGTTGCAGCGCTCGCCGACATTGGTGAAGGTAGAGGTGAGCAGTGATGGTTGAGTGGTGATTGATGCGTCATGCCGGCCGATTTCGAGCAACTCCAGGCCGGAGAGCCAGAGTGCCTCGGGCTTCGGGGCTGGGATATGTGGCTGTTTTGCGATGACCAGGGGCTCGTAGAGTCGGATGAATGCGTCGGTGGTGCCGCAGCAGCCGCCAATAATGTTCACCAGTCCCTCGTCGACGAGTTCGCCCATCTTCTGGGCCATCGACTCGGGTGTCTCGTCGTAGAGTCCGAGCGCGTTGGGGAGTCCGGCATTGGGGTAGCAGCTGATGTAGTACGGTGCCTTTCTGGCGAGTTCGCGCAGGTAGGGCTTCATCTGTGTGGCGCCGAATGAGCAGTTAAGTCCTATGGAGAAGATGGGATAGGTGCTGATGCTGGCCAAAAAAGCTTCGAGCGTCTGTCCGCTGAGCGTGCGTCCAGCCAGGTCGCTGATGGTTACGGATAGCATGATGGGCAGCTCGGTACCGCTCTCTAGCATGGCGGTCATGGCGGCGTCGATGGCGCATTTGGCGTTGAGCGTGTCGAAGATGGTCTCGATCAGGAGGGTATCTACACCGCCCGCGATCAATGCTGCGATCTGTTCCTTGTAGGCGTCGAAGAGCTCGTCGTAGGTGAGTTCGCGTACGGCGGGATTGCTCACGTCGGGCGACATCGACAGGGTCTTGTTGGCCGGTCCGATGCTGCCGGCGACGAACCGTGGCTTGTCTGAGGTACTGTATTCGTCGGCCAGTCGTCGCGCTATGCGTGCGCCTTCGTAGGCCATGAGGCGGGCTTCGTCCTCCAGATGGTAGTCGGCCTGTGAGATGCGCTGACTGCTGAACGTGTTGGTCTCTATGATGTCAGCCCCAGCCTGGAGATAGCGCCGGTGGATGGTCTCCACGACATCGGGGCGAGAGAGGTTGAGCTCGTCGGTGTTGCCGACTTTGCCCATCACGACACCAACCATCGTGCCCATGGCTCCATCGAGGATAAGCACCCGCTGCTGGATTAATTCGTTAAGTCTGTTGTCTTTCATTTCTCTGCTCTTAGGTCATGCCTATCACCTTACTTATATACTTTCATGGCGCGATCCATCTCGCGGCGGTCTTCCTTCTCCTTGAGGGTCTGTCGCTTGTCGTACTCCTTTTTTCCCTTGCAAAGGGCGATATCCATCTTGGCTCGGCCCTTGTCGTCGATGAATACGAGCAGCGGTACGATGGTGTAGCCGGTCTGCTTAGTTGCACTCTCGAGCTCGCGTATCTCCCTGCGGGTGAGCAGCAGTTTGCGGTCGCGCTTCATCTCATGGTTGTTGTAGGAGCCGTAGAAATAGGGGCTCACGCTCATCTGCTTGACCCATAGTTCGCCGTTGATCACGGTGCAGTAGGTGTCCACCAGGCTGGCCTTGCCTAGGCGTATGCTCTTGATCTCCGTGCCGGTGAGTACGATGCCGGCGGTGTAGGTCTCGATAAAGAAGTATTCGAACGAGGCCTTCTTATTCTTGATCTGAACCGGGCTTTTCTTCCGGAGTAGTTCTTGTTCCTTGTTCATTTGATGGTTGCAAATTTCTCGAGATTGTCGTCGATGTAGTGTGCGATGTCGTCGGTCCACTGCTCCTCGCTCTCGATGAACCTGTCGTCGAGGTCGTCGAACTCAGGGAACTGCTCGAAGAGTGCCATGAACTCCTCGTCGGTGCAGTCCTTCTCGATCTCGTCGCGGTGCTTGAGCCACAGGGTATGGCCCTCGTAGATGAGTTTCGACAGGTCGCGTAGTCCCCAGAGCCTGAGGGCCTTGGCGAAGGGGTTCTTGAAGATGAACTGGCCGAGTCCGTTGTGTATCAGCTGCACGAAGCCGCCGTCCATCACCTCATCGTGGAGCATGTCCCAGGCCAGCAGCGTGATCTGGTCGCTGTTCAGCTGGCCCATGTTCTCAGCGGTGAGTTCCCCGCCGATGGCGTCGCGGATGGCGGTAGTGAACACTTTCACGAAAGCGTCCATACCCTCGATGGCTGCCTGCTGCAGCCGTGAGTCTTTGACAATCACTTGTTTCATAACAGTTTGCAAAGGTAACGTATTTTTTTGTAATCCCCAAATAATTGCGGATAATTTATCGATTTGCCCGGCATTCGCTCCGGGGCCCGGCAGATGCACCCTCGGCGGCGGGGATGACTACGATCCCAACGTATAGGCTACAACAAAAATCCCCGCCGTTAGCATCGGCGGGGATTTTCATTCATCCTAGATGGGATTCAGAGATTCAAACTCTTCTTGATTGCCTCAATCTTGGCCTCGGCATCCTTGGTGCAGCGCTCATAGCAGCCGGCGCACTTGAACGACGGGTCCTTGACCTCGGTGTAGAACTTGATTTTCGGCTCAGTGCCCGAAGGACGGACAGACACCTTCGTGCCATCCTCGCAGAACCACTGCAGCACGTTCGACGTGTCGGGCATATCGAGCTTAGACACGTTGCCGGCAGCATCCTTGGCCTCGAGCGTCTTGTAATCCTTCCACAGGCACACCTTCGAGCCGCCCAGCTCCTTCGGCGGGTTCTCGCGGAAGTTGGTCATCATTTGCTTGATCTCGTCGGCACCACTTTTTCCTGGACGTACTACATTGATGGTCACCTCCTTCGAGAAGCCGTACTCCTCGTAGATCTTCATCAGCAGATCGTAGAGTGTCATACCGTTGTCGCGTGCCCAGGCGGCAATCTCACAGATCAGACAGATAGAGGCTGGGGAGTCCTTATCCCTTACCTTATCAAACGGCAGAAAGCCGAAGCTTTCCTCACCACCGCCGATATACTTCTTCTTGCCCTCATTCACGCGAATTTCATTAGCAATCCACTTGAAGCCCGTGTAGCAGTCCTTATACTCTACATTGTTCTTCTTGGCAATCTCGGCAATCACTTCTGTAGTCACGATGGTCTTCACGAGGAACTCGTTGCCCTTGAGCTGCCCCAACTTTTTCTTGTTGGCGATGATGTACCAAGAGAACATCATGCAGGTCTGGTTACCATTCAGTATCTCCCACTCACCCTTAGGATTGCGGCAGACAATAGCCAGACGGTCGGCATCGGGGTCGGAGGCTATCACGAGGTCGGCATTCAGCTTCGTACCGAGCTTCATACCCAGCGTCATAGCCTCAGCATTCTCTGGATTGGGGCTGACCACCGTGGGGAAGTTACCGTCGATGACCATCTGCTCGGGCACTACGTGGATATTCTGGAAGCCCCAAGAGCGCAGGGCCATCGGAATGATGACACGACCTGTGCCGTGCATAGGCGAATAGACGATGTTAAGGTCTTTCTGCCGCAGGATGACATCCTGATCGACCATCGCCTCCTTCACAGCCTGGATATAGTCCCAATCCATCTCACCGCCGATGATGTCGATGAGGTCCTTGTTGCCCTCGAACTTCACATCGCTGATTTTCACCTTGTTCACCTCGTCGATGATGCCTTTGTCATGCGGGGCCAGAACTTGGGCACCATCATCCCAGTAAGCCTTGTAGCCGTTGTACTCGCGGGGGTTGTGCGAGGCAGTTACGTTCACACCAGCCTGACAGCCCAGCTGACGGATGGCGAACGATATCTCCGGCGTGGGGCGCAGACTTTCGAAAAGATACACCTTGATGCCGTTAGCCGAGAAAATGTCGGCTACCGTCTCGGCAAACATGCGGCCGTTGTTACGACAGTCATGACCCACCACGACCGAACACTGCTTTCCAGGGAAGGCTTTGTTGATATAGTTGGCAAAACCCTGTGTAGCCATTCCGACGATGTACTTGTTCATGCGGTTGGTGCCGGCACCCATGATGCCGCGCAGGCCACCTGTACCGAACTCCAGGTCGCGATAAAATGCGTCGATCAGATCTGCTTTATCGGGATTATCCAACATAGCCTGAACATCCTTACGTGTCTCCTCATCAAAGGCGGGAGCTAACCATTCTTTTGCACGTGTTTCGCACTGAGCAATCAATTGAGCGTTATCTGCCATAATTCTTCTTAATTTTATTTGTTTTAGATTATACTATTTAATTGCAGAATACAAAATTAAGAAGAATTTCGCAAAGATGTTCAAATAAGCGCTAACTTTTTTGTTTCTTTAAGATTTTATCTATTTCATCAAACTGTTTCCCCATGTTCAGGTTGAAATAGATACGATAGAGTGCCGGGCCCCATTTCTGCTGGGCATCGGGAACCATCAAACGGTATTTTTCCATATAGGGCAAGGCATTCTGATACATCTTCCTGATCTGTTTCTTATGGCGCTGTGGGTCCATTCTCAGCGCGATGTTCAGATGTGCCGTCCCTGCATTATAATAGGCTTCAGCCATATCTGGATAACGCTTGATGAGCTGGTTGGAATAGTCAAGACATTCTGCGAACTTTTCGAGTTTGAGGAGTGTTACCGACTTGGCGAAGAGGAACAGACTGCTCGTAGAATCTGCCTCGAGAGCCTGGTCAGCCACCTTCAGCGCCTCTTCTGGCTGGTTCTGATAATGGTCCATCAGTCGTGGGAAGAAATAGGTGGATAGTGGATAGAGGTTGAATCCCTGCCAGAGTGTTGCCACATACATCGAGTCATCCTTCAGCGCCTTCCACGACTCGGCTACATATTGTAGTGTCCAGGCACGCTTGGCCGTATCGTTCAGGGCAAGGTCGCGATAACGGAGTGTCATGATCGGCTCCTGCATCCGATAGCCGCTATACGTTGCCCAGTAGGCAGCCTCCGACATACGGGGTTCTTTAGAGATGTCATAGCCCGTAAACAACGGCTGGCGACGGCAGTCGATATAGGTCTCGAAATAGTCGAAAGCCTTCTTGAAATCGCCTTTCCTCACAAAGAAAGCCCCACCATTGAAAAGGTTGTTGCGATAACCCATCATATCGCGGGCCACATCCTTACGCAACTCAGGATCCACCCTGCCTTTCTTGTCAGGACGGGCATCTAGGGAATCCAGACGGAAGGAAATGGTAAAGAGCCGCCGGACAATCGAGAAGAACTGCGCCGTATCCTGCTGCTTCTTCATATAGAATTTCTCATTGGCCTGATCGTACTGTCTCTGAACGCTCTGCAACCAGATCTCATAAATACGCTTGTTCTCACGGTTGGCGGAGTCTTTTAACAAGTCGGTCATCAGTTTCTCGGCCTTATCGAAATTCTTGCCGCTCTTCAGGAAGGTGCGCGCCTCGCCGATCTGCTTGCGCTGAGCGCCGACAGTCAGCGATACAAAGAGTAAAGCAATACAAATCGATATTTTCCTGAATTTCATCTTCCTTACCTTATTAAAAAAGAGAAAGCCATCAGACTTTCTCTCTTTCTTGTGATTCCGGCGGGATTCAAACCCACAACCTTCTGATCCGTAGTCAGATGCTCTATTCAGTTGAGCTACGGAACCCCTTTTGCTTCTCAGCAGGTTTCCCTTTTCTGTTTGCGGGTGCAAAGGTAAGCACTTTTTTCGAACTGACCAAATGTTTTCGTCATTTTTTTCGAAAAACCTGCAATTTTTACACGATTATACGTGTTTTGTGATAATTCTCTCTGAATTCTGAGGGGCTACACCCCTTCTTTTTACGGAAAATGCGGTTGAAATTGCTCAGGTTGTTGAAACCGCAACCATAGCCAATCTCTGCTATCGAATGGGTGCTATCGACCAGCATCCGGCTGGCATAACCCAGACGCATATCAATAATATAATCTGTCAGATTGCGACCGGTATGCAGTTTGAAGAAACGACTGAAGGCGCTAGGACTCATGCCTGCGATATCGGCCATTTCCGCCAGTCTGATCTCGTTCATATAATTCTGATTGATATAGTTCTTCACCTTCAGCACCCGTCGGCTGTCGCTCGCCACCTCCACCTTCGCAAAGCTGCTGGTGGCCAAGGCTCTTGCTCCTGGACATAGCGAGAGTTCATAAAGAATGGTCATGAATTGCATAAACGCATAAAAGCCGTCCTTGACGGTGCTGAGGGTACAGAGCATCGGATACACCTTCAAGATGGCATCCATCGGGAAGCAAAGCCCTTTCTGTGCCTCAGACATCATCTTCTGCAGGGTCCTGAATGGATTCCGTCCGAAGATGGTGTCTTCAGAGAAGTCGATGTCGAAGTGAATCGTTATCTCATGAATATCCTCGCTGACACAAGTGTTCTGTTCCCACACGTGTTCCAGATCGGGACCTGTAATAAGCACAAGATCGTAATCGCCAATCACCTCGTTGGAATCGCCTACAATACGGCGAACACCAGGCGCATGCTCTACGAAGTTCAGTTCGAATACCTGATGGTTATGAATGGGATAAGTAAACTCCTTCTTGCGACGTTCCGCAATGTAGAGCACATCCTTACCCGTCAGCTGAGTGATTTCATGTATGACCTTGCTTTCCAAACTCTAAACTATAAACTCTAAACTATAAATTAAATCTTCAGTTCTTTCAGGATCTCCGACATGCGCTGCATATTCTTGATGCGCATGGGCACAAGCGGCAGACGCAATACATTCTCGATGAAACCCATCTCTGAGAGCATGGCCTTCACACCCGCAGGATTACCGTCGACGAAAAGCAGGGAGAACAAATCTGTAAAGCGATGATGTATCTTACGCGCAGGATCGTACTCGCCACGCATCTGCAGACGGATCATCTTCGAGAACTCCTTTGGCAGGGCATTGCCAATTACACTGATCACACCAACAGCGCCACAACTCACCATCGGGAACGTCAGCGAGTCGTCGCCAGAGATTACGTCAAAGTCATTAGGCTTGTTCTTGATGATTTCATCTACCTGCTCCAAATTACCGCTGGCCTCTTTGATGGCCACGATGTTCTGACAGTCGCGGGCCAGACGAACGGTGGTAGCAGCCTGCATGTTCACACCTGTACGGCCAGGCACATTATAGAGCACCACTGGCAGTTTGGTGGAAGCAGCTATCGTCTTGAAATGCTGATACAGACCTTCCTGCGAAGGTTTGTTATAATACGGACACACACTTAATATGCCGTCGATACCCCTGAAGTCGCCATTCTTGAGCTCTTCTACCACAGCCGCCGTGTTATATCCGCCACAGCCCATCAGAATAGGTACACGCCCCTGAACATAGTCCACGATGGTGTCCTTGATCTTCTGCTTCTCGGCAGGTGTGAGCACAGGTGTTTCTCCAGTAGTGGCGAGGATACAAAAAAAGTCGGCACCGTTGTTGAGCTGATAGTCCACTAGACGTATCAGAGCCTCGTAGTCAACGGAGCCGTCTTCCTTGAATGGGGTTATAAGGGCGATGCCCAGTCCCTTGAATATATTGTGTACCATACAGTATGAATTTGCTTTGCGATGCGGCAAAGTGCCGAAATCGGGTGCAAATTTACACAATTTTATTCAGAAACGCATCATTCTGCCCCTATTTTTTGCAAAAAAGTATTATTCCGACTTGAACAAGTCCTTAATTCCACCAATCGAGCCGAGCAGGTTCGTGGCCTCGTAAGGCAGGTAGACCGTCTTGGTCTTGTCGCCCTCGGCCAGTTCCTGCATCATCTGGATATACTTCTGTGCGAGCAGATAGTTGGCCGGGTTCGTCGACTTACCCACAGCCTGGGTAATAAGTTCGATGGCTTTCGCCTCTGCCTCTGCTTTGCGGATACGCGCCTGAGCCTCACCCTCAGCCTGAAGGATGGCTTCCTGCTTAGCAGCTTCAGCCTTGTTGACAATAGCTGTACGCTCACCCTCAGAGGCCAGGATCTCTGCAGCTTTCTGTCCTTCAGAGGTGAGAATCTGGGCACGCTTGTTACGCTCAGCCTGCATCTGTTTCTCCATAGCGGTCAGCACTGAATCAGGAGGCGTGATGTCCTGCAGTTCCACGCGGTTCACCTTTACGCCCCACTTGTCGGTGGCATCATCGAGCACAGCGCTCAATTTCTTGTTAATGGTATCACGCGAGGTCAGCGTCTCGTCAAGTTCTAACTCACCGATAATGTTACGCAGCGTGGTCTGTGTCAACTTCTCGATGGCGTTGGGCAAGTTATTAATCTCATAAGTAGCCTTGAATGGATCTACAATCTGGAAATACAACAGGGCATTGATTTCTGTCTGCACGTTATCCTTGGTGATCACGTTCTGCTTGGGGAAGTCGTAGACCTGTTCCCTGAGGTCGATGGTAGTTGAATACTGGTAGCGGCCGTGATTGAGCACCACAATCGACTTGGCGCGGTCGATAAACGGGATAATGATGTTGATACCCGGTTTAAGAGTGGCGTAATAGCGTCCGAGGCGCTCTACGATTTTCGTTTCCGACTGAGGGATAATCACAAGGGCCATCTTTGCGAACAGTATCACGCAAACTACGATGGCAATCAATACATAACTCATAATGTCCATAAATTTAAGTTGATTATTTAATTATTTGATCACTATTCACTAACAACTGTGATAATGGTGCTTTCTCGTCCGACCACCCTCACATTCTTTCCTTCAGGGATATCCTGTGGCTCGTTGGTCACAGCCTTCCAGATATCGCCATCGATCTGTACGCGACCAAAGCCGTCGGCCTTAACTGTCTCTATTACCCTACCCTGACGGTCTATCAGAGCATCGGCATTACTCACGCGCTGGTCTTCCCCCTTGTGCAGATAGCGCTGGGCAAAGGGGCGCACCCAGAAAAGGCTGATGAGGGTAAAAATGGCGAACATCAGCAGCTGCAAATAGATTCCGCCACCCAAGGCTGCCGTGATGGCGGCAAAGACCGAACCAATGGAGAAGCAGATGATAAAGAAATCGCCTGCCATCAGTTCCATAATCAAACAGATAACGGCCACTACGGCCCACATCTGCCACAAGTGTTGTGCTAAATACTCAATCATAATCGTATCGTTTTTATAATGATAAGATAAAGTCGTCCCAATCTTTCGAAGAACCTTTCATGCCGAACACCTTCGAATAGAGTCGGCTGCGAGTTGTGGCCACACTCTCCTTTGAGTGTGCCGTCAGCATGGCGATGTCCTTTGGCTGGATTCTCACCTTGATGAGCAGACTCACGTGGTAGTCTTGTTCAGACATCTTGTAGAGACTATAGAGCTTCTCGGTGAAACCCGTGTAAATGCCATTCACTACCTCAGTCAGTTCTGTCCAGTCCTGGTGCGTCATACTGCGCCCGCTGTTCAAGCAGGCCTGAATCCGCTGATAGACATCCGACATGAAAATCATCGTCTCAGCATGCTCGCGTTTTTCGTTTTCCAGGCGCGCCACTTTATTATGATAGTCGAGTGTCGCCTTCTTTTCCTCGAGTTCCAAGCGCAGCAATGAGTTCTCATCACCCAGTTTCTTCAGCAGCGTCTCCAGCTCCACAATTTTCGCCTCGTTTTCGGCGATGCCTTGGTGGCTCTGTGCCTGCTGGGCTTCCTGAAGCGTACGGATCTTTTTGTGCATGGCCACCATCTTACGACGGCTGTTCTGTACAGTCACTACAAAGAGAACTGCGTAGACCACCATACCTATTATTAATAGGAACCACTCACGATCGGTGAGGCCGAGGCCGGATGTCATCATCATTGTCTGAATCATGGTGCAAAGTTACGACTTATAAACGATACTTCCAAATATTTTCGTTCGCAATAGTTTGCATCTCTATTTGCAATAGTTTGCAGCCCTGTTTTCAGTTCTCAAAAGTTTGCATACCCTTCATCACCTTCACTATCTTACCATTGTTTAACCGCATGATATTCAATCCCTTATGCGGTTTTGAAAGACGATTACCTTCGATCGAGAAGATGGTCTCAGGCTGCTCGTTGCTAGATGACTGTTCGAAGTCGGTGATTCCCTTGATGTGAGTGGTGTAATCTGAATAACTGAACGCAACATCCATCTTTTCACCCCAGATATATTCTTCCAATCCGGGATAATCGATAAAGGGATTTCGGTTTTTCTGAATACCATAGACTGCTTTGTTTCGGTTGGTCTCCTTCTTGCTAACGGGATCGTTCTTAGCCCACTTCATCAACATTTCCAATTGCCAGGCGCTTAACCCCGGATAGGCATTACCGTCGAGTGTGGGCTGCGATTCAGGATAATTCTGATACCAATCTGCTATCTTCTCTTCATAGCAGGTCACCATATAGAAAAAAGTACGAGCAAAGTCACCTTTGTACTCGTCGTTAGGCTCGAACACCGTTCCCGTATAGCCAGGATAGTTACAAGGGCCAAGCTTACTGAAGTCATTGGCCGACTTATAGGTAGGATTGCCGGTCTCGCCGAAGGGATAGTTGGCACGTTTGTTATTCACCAGTTTATCTGTGGGATACACGTGATGCAAGTCTGTATACATGGGCATTACTTTACCACCAAACCAACTATTGGGGAAAGAGTGCTCACGGTTGTAGTATTCGCCCTCATTATTTCCGCCGGAGCCCTTGTCCTGGTCGTCACCAAAGGTCATCGCACGCATATTGGAGTACATATCCCACACCGATCCGTCAGCCTGTTTGTCGGTCGTCTGGAAATGTGTCCATAAGGCCTTATATGCCGCATTGAGGTCAGCGCCCTCTTCGTCGCGGTTATAAATCACCTCACAAAGTGCAGTCTTCAACGCCGCCCCCTTCTTTCCGTCTGCAGCCTTATAATACTCACCGGAGTCGTTCGGCCCTTGTGCCCAGCAGCCTACCGTCCCAGATAGCATAACTATTGTAACGACTAATAGTTTCTTCATAAGCGACAATATAGGTATTTATTGATTCGATACTTGAGGCAGCAAAGTTAGGCTTTTTTTTCTTAATATGCAACTAAAATATACAAATAAATAGAAATCCCCGCTGGTTGGCGGGGATTAGTTCTATTTAAAAATGAGTTGTGCGAAGTTGTAAAGGCCGTATTTCCAGACCGTAAAATCGTGACGCCCCTCAGGGTACTCGATGAGAGTGCAAGGAACACCTTTTTCATCACAGAAAGCTTTTAGGCGCGAACTGTTGAACATCAGTCGGTCATTGCCGCCGCAGACCATCCACAGCAGTTTGTTTTTGCTCTTTGTAGCCTCAACATCGGGAATGAGTTCATCGGGTTGCTTTGTGTTGGGAGCTGAAGAGAAACCACCGACATAAGCAAACTGGTCAAGATTTCCCAAACCGAAGTTCAACGACTGTCCACCACCCATCGAGAGACCAGCTACAGCACGGTGGGTCGCATCGGTGTAGGTGCTGTACTTACTCTGGATAAAGGGGATGAGATCGTCTATAAGGTCGCGCTCGAAATTAGCAAAACCCTGTTGCATCTGCATGCCGTAGATGTTGCCTTCAGGCTTATCGTTAGGGAGGGCACGACCATTAGGCATGACGATAATCATTGGGGTAGCTTTCTGGTCAGCATAGAGGTTGTCCATGATAATGTTGGGCACGCCCTGCAGCCACTCCTTGTGGTCGCCACCGATACCGTGCAACAAGTAGAGCACAGGGTATTTCTTCGACTTGTCGTACTTCGGAGGCAGATAGATGGTAACTTTACGGGTGGTACCGACAGTCTTCGACTCATAGGTCGTCTCCTCGAGAATACCGCGAGTAATATCGGCCCGTTCTTTGTCGAAGCCTTCGGGGGCTGCAACATAATCATTAAACTTCACGTTAATCTGTGGCATTTGGCCGAACATGGGCCTACCACCACCTGGCTGTGCATTGGCAGTTGCGAATGCCAGAGTTAAAAGGCAGGATAATAATAGCTTTTTCATTGTTGTAATTAATTAGTAATATTAATAATGTAAGTTGATGCTGCAAATATACAAAATATTTTTGAATTATGTTCTTTTTAAAAGAAAATTTGTAACTTTGCACCATCAAATGAATCAAAAAAATGAAACGACTACTATTAGGACTCATCATGACCGTCAGTCAAACGATGGTCTGCAACGCACAAGTCATTGATACTGTGCTCAACAAAACAAGTAACAAACCCTTTAACTTCTCGGTTGCTATTCCCGACGGGAATTATCGTGTAACGGTGATTTTAGGAAACAAGAAAAAAGCCGGACAAACAGTAGTGCGTGCTGAATCGAGAAGACACTATGTGGATATGGTTACAACCAAGAAGGGAGAGTTTGAAACAGTGTCATTTATAGTGAACAAGCATAGCCCTATAATCAAAGGTGATGTGCGCGTAAAACTGAAGCCTCGTGAGGTGGATTATAAGAATTGGGACGATTCGCTAAATCTTTCATTCTGCGGTTTAAATCCTGCCATACAACGCATTAAAATAGAACCGATTATGGATGTAACAACCGTGTTTCTTTGTGGTAACTCAACGGTAGTAGATCAAGAGAATGAGCCATGGGCGTCTTGGGGACAAATGATTACCCGTTGGTTCGAGCCTCAGGTGGCTATTGCCAACTTTGCCGAGAGCGGTCTGAGCTGCACATCCTTCCTCGCACAATTGCGTTTGGACAAGATTCTATCGCAATTGAAAAAAAACGACTATGTAATTGTTGAATTTGGACACAATGACGAGAAGGAAAAAAAGGCTGGAGATGGAGCATGGTACTCGTATTCGAGAAACCTGAAAATCTTTATCGACCGTGTGAAAGAAGTAGGCGGAAACATCATTTTCTGTACACCGACAGCCCGTAGATCGTTTGACAACAACGGCCGTATCATCAACACCCACGGCGACTACCCTACAGCCATGAAGGCCGTAGCTATGCGCGAGAATGTGCCCGTCATCGATCTCACGCAAATGTCAACGACCTTCTATGAGACCCTAGGTGTGGAAGGTTCAAAGAAGTCACTGGTACATTACCCAGCCAACACATTTGCTAATCAGGATAAGCCTTTGGCCGACAACACCCACTTCAATCCTTATGGAGCCTGGGAAGTTGCTAAGATGGTAGTGATGGGGTTAAAGCAGATACACTCGCCCTTGGCCGACTATCTGCGCCCGGAGTGGCAGGACTTCAATCCTGCGCGGCCTGATGATCCTGATGCGTTTGTCTGGCAGATGTCGTCAGGTAGCAACCTTACCAAACCCGACGGTAATTAATTTTAATCGGATCCATTTGAGATACCTAATTACTCAATTTATTGAGTATAATCCTTATTTTTTTCGGAGTTTCCATCAGTTTTTTATTTTTTTTGAGTACCTTTGCACCTTGAATTCAAAAAAGACGAAAAAATCAGATGGAAACGACCGCAATTCTACTTCTGCATTGTCCTGACAAACAGGGCATTATTTCAGAAGTGACTAAGTTTATCACCGACAACAAAGGTAATATTGTCTACCTAGACCAATATGTAGATAAGGTGGAAGGCATGTTTTTCATGCGTATTGAATGGGAGCTTGAGGGATTTCTCATCCCCCGCGACAAGCTCTACGACTATATCACCACACTTTATGCCCAGCGCTATCAGATGAAGTTCTCGCTTTACTACAGCGACAAACGACCAAGAATGGCCATCTTCGTGAGCAAGATGAGCCACTGTCTATACGATCTTTTGGCTCGCTGGAAGGCTGGTGAGTATAACTGCGACATCCCTTGTATTATTTCTAACCACGAGGATCTGCGTTATGTGGCCGATCAGTTCGGCATTCCCTATTATGTGTGGAGCATTAAGAAAGATCACACGAACAAGGAAGAGGTAGAGAAGGCAGAGATGGAACTTTTAAAGAAGGAAGACATCTCATTTATAGTGCTGGCCCGCTATATGCAGATTATCAGCGATGAGATGATTGCCGAATATCCGCATCATATCATCAACATCCACCACTCATTCCTGCCCGCATTTATTGGTGCCAAGCCCTATCACCAAGCGTATGAGCGCGGCGTAAAGATTATCGGTGCAACCAGTCACTATGTGACGGCAGAACTCGATGCAGGCCCGATTATCGAGCAGGACGTAACGCGCATCACGCATAAGGATACCCCCGAGAGTTTGGTGCTGAAGGGTAAGGACCTTGAGAAAATCGTGCTTTCTCATGCGGTGTCAAAGCATATCCAGCGTAAAATCCTCACATATAAGAACAAAACCATCATCTTCTCATGAACGTTGCGATAGTCAAATATAATGCAGGAAATATCTACTCTGTAGTGAATGCATTAAGGCGCATGGGTATTGAACCAACGCTCACCGACGATGCTGAACTATTGAAGAAGGCCGATAAAGTGCTGTTTCCCGGACAAGGCCACGCAGGTAAGGCGATGGACTATCTGAGGGCTCGTAGGCTGGATGAGGTCATTAAAGACTTGAAGCAACCCGTATTTGGTATCTGCGTGGGGCAACAACTACTTTGTAAGCACTCGGAAGAAGGCGACACCTCATGCATCGGTATCTTTGATGCAGAAGTGAAGCGTTTCCAACCACAACGCCATGAGGAGAAAGTTCCCTGCATGGGATGGAACCAGCTATTCGATCTCAAGTCACCCCTTTACGCAGGTTTCGACAACAGCCAAAACCCTTACGTCTATTTCGTACATAGCTATTATGTGCCGGTATGTGAGGAGACCATTGCGACGGCGGACTATATCCTCCCCTACTCGGCCTCGATGCACAAAGACAATTTCTACGCCTGCCAGTTCCATCCAGAGAAGAGTGGCAAGGTGGGCGAGCAAATCCTTAAGAATTTTCTGGAGTTATGATAGAATTAATACCCGCAATAGATATTATCAACGGTCAATGCGTGCGTCTGACTAAGGGAGATTATGACCTGAAGACCGTTTACCGCGACTCCCCTCTCGAAGTGGTCAAGGAGTTCGAGGCAATCGGCTTCAGACGATTACATATGGTGGACCTCGACGGTGCTAAGTCGAAACATATCATGAATAGTTCAGTGCTTCGTCGCGTCACAATGGAAACCCACCTTATGGTGGATTTCGGCGGAGGCATCAAGACTGACGAGGATATCGAAAAGGCCTTTAATTCTGGCGCATCGATGGTAACAGTAGGTTCGATCGCCGTTACAAACCCAGAGATCTTTATGGGTTGGCTTGAGAAATACGGCGCTAATCGTATAATTCTTGGTGCAGACGTCAGACATGGGAAAATAAGCATCAATGGGTGGAAGGAAGATTCTATAGAAGACCTGCTGCCCTTCCTTAAGAAATACATTGAGGCAGGCGTAAAGAATGTCTTATGTACAGAGATTTCGAAAGACGGAACACTCTCAGGGCCTGCCATCAATCTTTATCGAGAGGTAATGAACACCTATCCACAACTACACCTTATCGCCAGCGGTGGTGTGTCAAGCATAGAAGATATAAAGGCACTTGACGCTGCAGGTATCCCTGCCGTTGTCTTTGGAAAGGCCATCTATGAAGGAAAAATTAATCTGAACGAATTATGGGACTGGCAAAACGAATAATTCCCTGTCTGGATGTCAAGGACGGCGAGACTGTCAAAGGCACAAACTTCGTGAATCTACGGAGTGCAGGCGATCCTGTGGAATTGGGTAAGGCCTATAGTGAGCAGGGCGCTGACGAACTCTGCTTCCTTGATATCACCGCCAGCTTCGAGGGACGCAAGACTTTTACGGAAATGGTAACTCGCGTGGCTCAGGAAATCAACATACCCTTTACTGTAGGTGGCGGCATCAACGAATTAGCAGATGTAGAGCGACTGCTCTATGCTGGTGCTGACAAGGTGAGCGTAAACTCAGCCGCAATCCGCCGACCAGAGTTGATTAACGAAATTACAAGCCGGTTTGGTTCTCAGGTATGTGTCTGTGCCATCGACGCCCGTATGGATGAAGATGGTTGGCATTGTTATCTGAAAGGCGGTCGTGAACGTACAGAGCGCGGACTCTTCGAGTGGGCCCACGAGGCGCAGGAACGTGGTGCAGGAGAAATACTCTTCACCTCAATGAATCATGACGGTGTGAAAGAAGGTTATGCTAACGAGGCCCTTCGCCAACTGGCAGATAACCTTTCGATACCCATTATCGCCAGCGGTGGTGCGGGTTGTAAGGAGCATTTCCGTGATACTTTCATCGAAGGCCATTCGGATGCCGCTCTGGCAGCCAGCGTCTTCCATTTTGGCGAGATTCCCATACCCGAACTCAAACAATATTTAAAAACAGAAGGAATTAACGTACGCATATGAAGATAGACTTTGAGAAAAGCGGCGGCCTCGTGCCTGCCATCATCCAAGATGCCAACACAAAAAACGTGTTGATGCTCGGCTACATGAACAAAGAGGCTTTTGACAAGACAATGGCAACGAAGAGGGTTACCTTCTGGAGTCGCTCACGTAATTGTCTTTGGACTAAGGGAGAGACCAGCGGAAATTTCCTTAACCTGGTAAGCATGGCTGTAGACTGCGACAACGACACCCTGCTTGTGAAAGTTCTTCCAGACGGTCCCACCTGTCACAAAGGTACTGACACCTGCTGGGGTGAGGAGAATGAGAGCAATCCTCTACTCTTCCTAGAGGAGTTACAGGACTTCATCGACAAGCGTCACGGAGAGATGCCTGAGGGCAGTTATACTACCTCGCTATTCAAGGATGGTATCAACCGTATCGCTCAGAAGGTAGGTGAAGAGGCACTTGAGGCTGTAATCGAGGCCACTAACGGCAGCAAGGAGAAATTGGTCTACGAGGCATCTGACATGATTTACCATCTGATTGTCCTACTCACTAGCAAGGGGCTACGTATTGAGGATATAGCATTGGAACTCCGCAAACGTCATGATCCCAATTGGGACAAAAAACGTCGCGAGGCCAAGGCGAAAGGAGAAATGGATTAAATAAATTGTGATTAAAGATTATTGATATGCTGATTGATTACAAGAAGGCTAATATCTGTCAAAAAGAGGGTGAAAGCGTATTGAGAGACGTGAATTTTCGCGTGAACGAAGGCGATTTCATCTATCTTATCGGGCGTGTGGGTTCCGGTAAAAGTAGTCTTTTAAAGACCATCTATTGCGAACTCGATATCGATGAGGCCGAAAAAGCTGAGGTATTAGAACATAATCTGTTGGAGATACGCCGTAAGGACATCCCCGCCTTGAGAAAGCAGATGGGCATTATCTTCCAAGACTTCCAGCTACTCACCGACCGTAGTGTTTATAAAAACCTACGTTTCGTACTGAATTCGACAGGCTGGAAAGACAAGGCAGAAATTGATGCCCGAATACACGAGGTGCTGGAGGCTGTAGATATGGCCGACAAAGCAGATAAAATGCCCCACGAGCTCTCTGGTGGTGAGCAACAACGTATCGCCATCGCCCGTGCAATTCTGAATCATCCAAAAATGATTGTGGCCGATGAACCCACTGGTAATCTCGATGCCGAGACGGCTGACAACATCCTCGAACTGCTGAGGAAAATCTCACAATCGGGGACCGCTGTGATTATGACCACCCACAATATGCCTTTGCTCGATAAATACCCCGGCATCGTGTATCGTTGTGAGGACGGTTTGGTGATTGAATTAAATAATTAAAAATATAAAGCAACATGAAAGTAATGAAATTCGGCGGTACATCCGTCGGCACTCCACAGAGAATGAAAGAGGTGACTCAACTCGTCACCAAGTCAGGAGAACCTGTCTTTGTTGTACTCTCAGCCATGTCAGGTACCACCAACTCGCTGGTGGAGATATCAGACTATCTGTACAAGAAAAACCCAGATGGTGCGAATGAGGTTATCAACCGTCTGGAACAGAAATATCTGAAGCATGTAGAAGAACTCTATAGCAAAGACGAAACAAAGCAGACCACTCGCGAGTTTCTGAAAAGTGAGTTCGACTACCTGCGCTCGTTCACCAAGGAGCTGTTCACCAGCTTCGAAGAGAAGAGTATTGTGGCTCAAGGCGAGATGATGTCAACCAATATGGTGGTGAACTACATGAAGGAAATCGGTATCAAAGCTGTATTGCTAAATGCCCTCGACTTCATGCGTACCGATAAAAACTCTGAACCCGACCCTATCTACATCAAAGAGAAGCTGAATGCGATTCTCGAGGAGAACGATGGCGCACAGGTATATATCACCCAAGGTTTCATTTGTCGTAATGCCTACGGCGAGATAGACAACTTACAACGTGGTGGTTCCGACTATACTGCTTCGCTCGTAGGTGCAGCCATAGGTGCTGAGGAGATTCAGATCTGGACTGATATCGATGGTATGCATAACAACGACCCACGTGTGGTAGATCACACAGAGCCCGTCCACCAGCTGCATTTCGAAGAAGCTGCTGAGTTGGCTTACTTCGGTGCCAAGATTCTGCACCCCACCTGTGTGCAACCTGCTAAATATGCAGGTATCCCCGTACGATTGCTGAATACTATGGATCCTGATGCAGAAGGCACTACCATCAGCAATGCCACTGAATACGGCAAAATAAAGGCTATTGCCGCTAAGGATAATATCATCGCCATCAAGATCAAATCAAGCCGTATGCTCCTTGCTACAGGTTTCCTGCGCAAGGTGTTCGAGATTTTCGAAAGTTATCAGACACCCATCGATATGGTCTGCACCTCAGAGGTGGGCGTATCAATGAGTATAGATAATTCCGCCCATCTTGGAGAGATTGTCGACGAACTGAAAAAATACGGTACCGTCACCGTTGATACAGGTATGTGCATTATCTGTGTGGTGGGCGACCTCGACTGGTCAAACATTGGTTTCGAGACTCTCGCTCTTGATGCCTTGAAGGATATCCCTGTACGTATGGTAAGCTATGGTGGCTCAAACTACAACATCTCATTCCTCATTCGTGAGGAAGACAAGAAGCGAGCCCTACAGAAATTGAGCGATACAATATTTAATAAATAGCTAGGGAAATAAGTAGACAGGAAACTATTAGGCAAGACTATGGGAAAAGGGAAATTTCCAGTAGAGAGGTTTCATAAAATCCAAACGCCTTTCTACTATTATGATAGCGAAGTGCTACGTCAAACGCTGAAGACTATTAATGAGGAAGCTGGCAAGCACGAGGGGTTTGTGGTGCACTATGCTGTGAAAGCCAATGCAAACCCTAAAATCTTGCGTATCATCCGTGAGGCCGGATTAGGTGCTGACTGTGTGAGTGGTGGTGAGATAGAAGCCTCGATCAAAGCAGGATTCCCCGCCTCAAAAATTGTCTATGCAGGTGTGGGTAAAAGCGATTGGGAGATCAACATCGGATTGGAGAATGATATCTTCTGTTTCAATGTGGAGAGTATCCCTGAGCTGGAGGTCATCAACGAGTTGGCTGCGAAAAAAGGCAAGGTAGCGCGAGTCGCTTTCCGTCTAAATCCCAATGTAGGCGCCCATACCCACGCCAATATCACCACAGGACTGGCAGAGAACAAGTTCGGCATAGCCATGCGCGACATGTTGACCGTGATTGACGAAGCCTCAAAGATGGCAAATGTTAAGTTCGTTGGGCTACATTTCCATATTGGCTCACAGATACTCGATATGGGCGATTTCCAAGCCCTCTGCAATCGTGTAAATGAGCTGCAAGACGAACTGGAGCGCCATCGCATTCAAGTGGAGCATATCAATGTGGGCGGAGGACTAGGCGTTGACTACGAACACCCCAATCGTCTGCCGATTCCCGATTTCAAAGCTTACTTCGACACTTATGCTAAAAAACTCAAGTTGCGCAACGGACAGACCCTACACTTTGAGTTGGGACGTGCCGTTGTAGCACAGTGTGGTTCGCTAATTACGCGTACATTATATATAAAAGAAGGGGCCACAAAGCGCTTTGCTATCGTCGATGCTGGTTTCCCAGACTTGATTCGTCCCGCCCTTTATCAAGCCTATCATAAGATAGAAAACATCACGAGTGAGGAGCAAAAAGAAACTTACGACGTGGTTGGACCCATTTGCGAGTCAACCGATGTCTTCGCCAAGCAAATAGACTTGAACAAAACCCGTCGCGGTGATTTGCTGGCCATTCGCAGCGCAGGCGCATATGGTGAAATTATGGCCTCACAATATAACTGTAGGAAACTACCAAAAGGATATCTCAGTGATGAATAAATTCTCTGTCATCATGACCGTCTTCGATAACGGCAACGACTTGGAACAACATCTGCCAGCTTTTCTGACGCAGACCTATGAACCAGGTTACGAAGTTATTGTCGTTGACGAGTCATCGACTGATAACACCGATGATGTGCTGAAGCTGATGAAGCAACAGTATTCTCATCTTTACTCTACATTTTTGCCAAAGCCTGACATCCACGTTACAAGAAAAAGACTCGCTTTAACAATCGGAGTAAAAGCCGCTAAGAATGAATGGATTATATTATCAGACATAAATTCATTTCCACAGAGTGCAACCTGGCTTCAGTCCATTTCTGACAATCTGAGCACAGGATCTGGCATTATGCTTGGATACTATAAAAAAAGCGAATTAAATATGCGCCTATTTGATGATTTGGAAACTATAAGCGACTATATCATCAAGGGGGAGCGCCAACGAACGAATGGTCACAAAGGCACTCGGAAGAGGAAATTCATAGGCAAGTATGATTTCATTGTGGTCAGAGCTGACGAAGCCCACGAACTGCTGAAATATTTTGAGCAGCCAGTAGGTTTTTGTCGTCTGCTCAGTCTCCGCGTAAGTATTTTTTTCCGTAATCTGTTCTAATTCATGAAAATCCTGCACGTCTATCCAAAAAATGATGAGATGGTGGCGAAACACGTTAACCAGCTCATGGAAGGCATGCAAATCAGTGCAGAGGTGCAAGCTGTAAGCATCCTCTCCGACTTTAAGAACGTCTGTAAAAGCTTCCAACCCGATATAGTGCATTGTCACGGTTGTTGGCAGTACAGCATCGTAAATGCAGGTAATTTTGCCCGTAAGCAAGGCGCAAGAATTATTCTATCACCCCATGGGCAATTAGAGCCGTGGGTATTAGAAGATAAACTCTTGCAAGAGAAATTCCATAAGACCGCTCTCTGGCAAAAACCTTTTGTGGAAAAAGCTTATGTGCTTATTGCCTTTGGCAAGATGGAGCAGCAATATCTGGCGCGACTTAATTGGAATCCTCGTATCGAGGTCATCCACAATGCGGTCATCACCAACAGCATCACTCGTGAAATGATGTGTGCGCAAACCTTTGCCATCTATCAAAAAGTGCTCGACTCAAATGTGCTTGAACAAATGGACGACGACACGCTGCATCTCATGGCAACTATCATCAAGACGGGTATCCTTGGCGATTTGCGATGGACAGAACTACAGAAACCTGAGGCCATCGACTGGCGACGCATGCTCATCTATGCTGAACATCAGAATATCCGCAACTATATCGATTACGGAATTAATATCCTCGGTCTCTCTGCCATCAGTCTTGATACAGAGAAGTTACCCGCGTATTTCCCAGAGAGTTATCAGCGTCCACAATCTATTAAAACGATGATAGGCGAATATAAGGGCGACGAGACCGACTTCCTCGTGCGAATGATCCATCAGATAGAGAAACAACCGCTTCTGCTTCATCTTATAGAACTTACCCGTGAATTGTATCGCGATACTGTCGACGACGATGCCCTACGGGAATCCATCGAAGAGAAAGGCCTGACGAAATTCGCCGGGCGTCTGATGCGGGTGCTTCACGAACAGACGCTCCTAGACGAAGGCTACATGTTTGTAGACCCTATCGACGACCGAGGCACCCAAAAGATACGTGAAACAATTTCTAATCACCTTAAAATATGATATCTAACCACTACTACAACGAAGCCGACAAGCACTATCTGCAACTATTGTCACAATCGTTTCCAACCATTGCTGATGCAGCCAAGGAAATCATCAACCTTGAGGCCATCATGAACCTTCCTAAAGGAACGGAACATTTTCTTGCTGATCTGCACGGCGAAAGTGAGGCCTTCCAGCATGTGCTGAAAAATGCCTCAGGAAATATCAAGCGAAAGGTGAATGAGCTTTTTGGCAACACCATTCGTGAATCAGAAAAGAAAGAACTCTGCACGTTGATTTATTATCCCGAGGAAAAACTCGAACTGATCAAAGCTCAGGAGACTGACCTCGACGACTGGTATCGTATCACAATCCATCAGTTGGTGCGTGTGTGTCGAGATGTCTCATCGAAATATACACGAAGCAAGGTGCGCAAGTCGCTACCTGAGGATTTTTCATATATCATAGAGGAACTGCTTCATGAGCGTACTGACGACATCGACAAGGCTGCCTATGTAGCCGTGATTGTAAATACAATCATCTCTACAGGTCGTGCTGATGACTTTATCTGTGCTATTTGCAACGTGATACAGCGTCTTGCCATAGACCAGCTTCATATCCTTGGCGACATTTATGATCGAGGGGCTGGGGCCCACAAGATTATGGACACCCTAAGGCAATATCATTCGTGGGATATACAATGGGGAAATCACGACATCCTATGGATGGGTGCCTCTGCGGGTAATGATGCCTGCATCTGTAATGTACTGCGCCTCTGTCTGCGTTATGCAAACCTGAGTACCATCGAGGAATATGGCATCAATCTCGTACCTCTGGCAACTTTCGCCCTTGAGGTCTATGGCGACGACCCCTGCGAGGAATTCATTCCCCGCTTGCTGCCTGGCAATGAGATGGATGAGAAGACGCGCTACCTCACCGCTAAGATGCACAAGGCCATTGCTATATTACAGTTCAAGTCTGAGGCTCAGATATTCAAGCGTCATCCAGAATGGAAAATGGAAGACCGTTGTCTGTTTGATCATGTGGACTATGAGAAAGGTCTCTGTGAACTTGATGGTAAAACCTATAAGATGGGCTCTTGTCATTTCCCCACCGTTGATCCCGCCAATCCTAATAAATACACCGATGAGGAGGCATTGTTGATACAGAAACTCCACCACTCTTTCCGCATATCCGAAAAGCTCCATAAGCATATCCGCACGATGCTCTCGCATGGATGCATGTATGCCATCCATAACTCTAACCTACTTTTTCACGCATCAATTCCCTTAAACGATGATGGTTCACTGAAAGAGGTGGAAATCTATCCTGGCAAGAAATACTCAGGAAAAGACCTGATGCATAACATCGGTATGCTGATACGTGCTGCCTTCCAAACCAATAGCTCCAGCGGTGAACTCGCTGCAGCTCCTGAAGAGTATCCTCGGGAATATGCCCGCGATTATTTTCTCTATCTATGGTGTGGAAAGGATTCTCCTCTGTTCGACAAGTCGAAGATGGCCACCTTTGAGCGTTATTTCCTCAAGGATGAAGAGACATTCAAGGAAGAAAAGGGTAACTATTTTAAACTACGACTCGATGAAACTGTATGCGACCGTATCCTTGATGCCTTCGAGGTAAAAGGTGCGAACCGTCATATCATCAATGGTCACGTACCCGTACATGCCTCGAAGGGTGAGAATCCCATCAAGGCAGGTGGACGACTGATGGTCATCGATGGTGGGTTCTCTGAAGCTTATCACAAGGAGACAGGTATCGCAGGCTATACGTTGGTCTATCACTCACGTGGTTTCCAACTCGTGCAGCATGAGCCTTTCACCTCTGCACGCGACGCTATTGTCCGCGAAACGGATATTAAGTCAACCATCCAGATTGTGGAGATGTCAGCCCATCGCATGCTCGTTGCTGATACAGACAAGGGTGAAGAACTTCGAGCTCAGGTGCATGATTTGAAGGAACTGCTCTATGCCTACCGTCACGGCATCATTACTGAGAAACGGCGTTAGGAAGAACAATTATTCTGCGTAGTCAGAGAGTGGTTTTCTCTGAGGCATATCACGATAATAGAAGAAGTCCTTTCGCAGGGTAACAGTTCCCTCGAAAATATCCCTGATGTAACGGTGTTCAATGTAAGCATCGCCCGTTAGATCACCGATATCGTCAATCTTCAGCTTCAGACATATCTTCCCATCATCTTCCTTAAAATCTTCAAGATAGAGATAGTCGCCATCGAAGGATGTCTTCACATTGTGAAAACTGTACAGGCGGTAAATGGTACACTCCGTACATTCAAGGCCCTTATCAGTCATCACTAAGCGCAACAACAACTCAGGAGTGTCTTCATATACCCACCCCCAATAGCCAGTGAATACTTTGCCCTTCTCTCGAACCTCCATTAAGTCGTTGATAAATATCTCTAACTTCTTTACCTCTGAGTATGACTGGTCGCCAGTCTCATCACCAGAATAGCTCACAAAATCATCGACAAACCAATCGCCTCGTTCAAATCGCATTTTCAGCGTCACAGTGTTATGTTTCCCAAAGTTGCAGATATCCATTTTTACCACCGCCGTTGTATCTGTGATTTTATCTATTATCTTAGTAACATAGGTCCATTCTGGCGAGCGATCCTGCCCCATAATCCAGTGGTCATAATCCAGACATGCTAATCCTGTCTCTTCGCTCAGTTGTAGTGCTTGCTGTAGTCGTACGTAATAGCGCTGTGAACAGAAGGCACTGTCGAGATTCAGATCAGCCAGTCCCAGGTCTACATAGCGATAGATCGTATCGATACGTTGTCGGATATAGGCATCAGAGTGTTTATTTAAGTCATTAGTGATTGTATCAATGGTTGTTGCTGTAGAATCCGCCACAGCCTCATTACCCTGTGTCTTGTTAGTGCAGGAAATCCATAGGCTTGTCATAATCAAACCCAAAGCCATGATGATGAAGCTATTCTTTTTCATATTTCTTTTCTGAAAGGACTGGCAAGGAAATGTGATAGCGAACAGCAAGGAAGCGGATGAGACACGTGACGATAAAGCTGGTGACAGCACACCATTCTACGGGTAACGCAAATTCAGCAAGGCACCAATACACTATACCACCCAGCACTGAGGCCATCGCATAAATCTCCTTATGGAAGATAACAGGCTCGTTATTAAGAAGTACGTCGCGAATAACACCACCCGCAGAACCGGTGATACAACCCATGATAATAGCCACCCAGAACGGTTGCCCCATAAGCAGACTCTTCTGAATGCCAGCAATAGTAAACAAAGCGAGGCCTAACGTATCGAATACAAACCAGGCGTTCTTTAAAGGTTCCATCCACTTGCCAAACAAAACAACCGTCATCAGCGCCCCAGCTGTACAAATCATATAGATAGGTGTCGTCATCCAGAAAGGTGTGGTGCCTAACATGACATCACGGATAGTTCCACCGCCTATAGCCACAGCGATGCCACAGACATAGCCACCAAACCAGTCGAAATGTTTAGCTGCTGCATGGCGGATACCTGAGATGGCAAAAGCGAAGGTACCCAATAGTTCAATGATATATATAATATAGTCACTTCTCATATCTTTCACCCCAATAGTTTTTCATCCGTTCCACGAGTTTTGCCTCTGAAGGAGAAAGTTGACCGTGCCATATACGCTCATTTACTAGTTCATCGGGCAGGTACTGCTGGGGAGTGAAATGTCCAGGATAATCATGAGGGTACTTATAACCATCGTGATAGCCTAACTCCTTCATCAGTTGCGTAGGCGCATTCCGGATAGGTAATGGAACGGGCTGATTACCTGTACGACGCACTAAATCAAGGGCAGCGTCAATACCCAAATAAGCACTGTTGCTTTTGGGTGAGGTGGCCAGATAAACTGTAGCCTCTGCCAAAGGAATACGTCCCTCAGGCCAGCCAATCTTATTCACAGCGTCGAATGCGGCATTGGCTAATAACAACGCATTGGGATTTGCCAGGCCGATATCCTCTGCAGCAGAAATAACCAAACGGCGAGCGATGAACACTGGATCTTCCCCACCCTCGATCATCCTTGCCAACCAATACAGGGCGGCATCAGGGTCGCTGCCACGTATCGACTTGATGAAGGCAGAAATAATATCATAATGCATCTCACCATCCTTGTCATACGCCAAGGGATTCTGTTGCAGACGAATGTTCACCAACTCATCGGTAATCACGATGGCAGCACCGGAATCTTCCGAACTTTCCGACTCTACGACCAGTTCCAGAATATTCAGTAGCTTACGGGCATCACCACCGCTATAGCGCAATATTGCGCCTGTCTCTTTTAAATCTATATGCTTCTCTTTTAGGATGACATCGGTATGGATAGCCCGATCAAGCAACTGCAAAAGATCATCTTTCTCCAGAGACTTAAGCACATAAAGCTGACAACGGGAGAGCAATGGACGAATCACCTCGAAAGACGGGTTTTCAGTGGTTGCACCAATCAACGTCACAACACCTCGTTCTACAGCCCCTAACAAAGAATCCTGCTGAGATTTTGAGAAACGGTGAATTTCGTCGATGAAGAGAATGGGCGAAGCCTCATTGAAAAAGCGGCCTTTCTGTGCCTTCTCTATGACGTCGCGCACATCTTTCACGCCACTGGTCACTGCAGACAGCGTGAAGAAAGGAGTTTCCAGCTTATGGGCGATGATCTGCGCCAACGTCGTCTTACCGACACCAGGAGGGCCCCAAAGGATAAACGACGATATACGCCCTGCATCGATCATTTTACGCAGGACGGCCCCCTCGCCTACCAAATGCTGCTGCCCGATATAGTCGTCGAGCGTACGAGGACGGAGTCTTTCAGCCAGTGGTTGTGACATATTTGATTGCAAAGTTACACTAAATTGCGAAAAGAACAAAAAAAATGCCCAAATATTTGTAAATAATAAATAAAGTTTATACATTTGCAGAAAATTAGCAAAAAACGATAAAAAATGGCAAAAACAAAACAACAACCAGAAGACGTGAATGTCGTGTCATTAAAGACACTTACCAAAAGCTCTGTATGGGATGTACAGGAGAATGATGTATTCCGTATGCTTGAATCTGGCATCAAGGATGCAGATGTCCGCGAGAATCTCCGCCACTACATAGACCTGATTCGCAGTGCCTTTGAGATTATTGATATCAAGGAAGATGTCAATACAGTAAAGAAAGCCTACGAGAAGAAGGGCTACAAAGTCTTCACGCTGAAGATTGAAGATAAGAAACTCTCATGGGGTATCAAGAAAAAGCCCATCCTCCGCGTGACCGATCTTACCTATGAGAATATCCGCCACATCTCTGCCAACAAGCTTCTGGAGGTGATAGAGCGCAACTTCGGAGGTGGATGGGAATCACTATCACAGTCTATTCAGGACATTATCCTGAATGGTTTCGACATCTCTACCACCACGTTGCCCAAGGATCGTCTGCATAAGAAAGGCGGTATGTATGAAAAGAAAGTGGCAGACGGATTTGAGGTGCTCGAGATCGAGAAGGGCAATTGGGTTGAGGCTATCTTTGCCAAACTGAAACCCGAGCAAGAAAAGCCTAAGATGAAGTTTGACGATGAAGAAGAGGAGCCTAACGAGGACGAAGATTTCGAGGTCAAAGACGACTACAAGAACCACGATGACGAGGACGACACCGTCGAGGATCCTGATGATGACGAAATCACTGAGGACAACTACTCGACCATGATGGATCTGGGTAGTGAGGATCCTGAAGATGAAGCTGCTCAGCTATCGGACTATGCAGATGAATAAACATCAATTTAAACCATAATTAATTCAACTCAAATATGATCATTCCTTCTGTATTCTGGCTCGTGCCCGTCGCATCGATTGTGGCATTGGGCATGGCGTACATCTTCTTCCGTCAGATGATGGCAGCAGATGAGGGTACGCCTCGCATGAAAGAGATTGCTCTCTATGTCCGTAACGGCGCTATGGCCTACCTCAAGCAACAGTACAAAGTGGTAGGTATCGTATTCGTCGTGCTCTGCGCCCTCTTCGCTTTCATGGCGTATGGCCTCAATGTACAGAACCCTTGGGTTCCATTCGCTTTCCTGACTGGTGGTTTCTTCTCTGGTCTGGCAGGCTTCTTTGGCATGAAGACCGCTACTTATGCCTCTGCCCGTACAGCTAATGCTGCCCGTGAGAGCCTCGATGCTGGTCTGAAGATTGCCTTCCGTTCAGGTGCCGTGATGGGTCTCACCGTCGTGGGCCTCGGTCTGCTCGACATTGCCATCTGGTTTATCGTACTGAACTATTTCGATCAAGACGGACTCATCTCTATAACCACTACCATGCTGACCTTCGGTATGGGTGCCTCCACACAGGCCCTCTTCGCCCGTGTCGGTGGTGGTATCTACACAAAGGCAGCCGACGTAGGTGCTGACATCGTGGGTAAGGTGGAGGCCGATATTCCTGAAGACGACCCGCGCAACCCTGCCACTATCGCTGATAACGTTGGCGATAACGTTGGCGACGTGGCTGGTATGGGCGCCGACCTCTATGAGAGCTATTGCGGCTCTGTATTGTCGACAGCTGCTCTCGGAGCTGCAGCCTTTGGCGTAGCTGGTCTCGATATTCAGCTCAAGGCTGTCATCGCTCCGATGCTGATTGCTGCTGTAGGTGTGTTCCTCTCACTTTTAGGCATCTTCTTGGTACGTACCAAGGAGGGCGCTACCATGCGCGACCTGCTCCGTTCGCTCTCGCTTGGCACTAATGTCTCAGCCATTCTCATTGCCATCGCCACCTTTGGTATCCTCTACTTCCTGGGTATTGAAAACTGGCTGGGTCTCTCCTTCTCCGTTATCTCTGGTCTGGCTGCTGGTGTCATCATCGGACAGGCTACAGAATACTACACCTCTCACTCCTACAAGCCAACACAGAAGATTTCTGAGGCAGGACAGACAGGTGCAGCTACCGTTATTATTAAAGGTATTGGTACGGGTATGATTTCTACTTGTATCCCCGTCATCACTATTGGTGTAGCCATCCTGCTAAGTTATATGTGTGCCAATGGCTTCGACCTCTCTATGTCATCTGAGAGTTTGTCACACGGCCTCTATGGTATCGGAATTGCTGCTGTAGGTATGCTCTCTACACTGGGCATCACTCTGGCTACTGATGCCTATGGTCCTATTGCAGACAATGCTGGCGGTAACGCAGAGATGTCACAATTGGGTGAGGAAGTACGTCATCGTACCGATGCCCTCGACGCTCTTGGTAACACCACAGCAGCTACCGGTAAGGGATTTGCCATCGGTTCTGCAGCCCTCACGGCACTGGCCCTTCTGGCTTCATATATCGAGGAAATTAAGATTGCTATGGTTCGTGCTGATGTCATGATGGAGAATGTCAAAGGCGAGCTGATCTCTGCTACCCAGGCCAATATTCCTGACTTCATGAACTACTTCCAGGTAAACCTCATGAACCCCAAAGTGCTTGTAGGTGCCTTTATCGGTGCGATGGCAGCCTTCTTGTTCTGCGGTATGACCATGGAGGCTGTAGGCCGTGCTGCTGAGAAGATGGTGCAGGAGGTACGTCGTCAGTTCAAGGAGATTGCTGGTATTCTCGAAGGGACAGGCACACCCGACTACGGTCGCTGCGTGGAGATCTCCACCCGTGCAGCTCAGCACGAGATGATCATCCCATCGGTACTGGCCATCATCATCCCTATCATCGTAGGTTGCGTGCTCGGTGTCGCTGGTGTCTTAGGATTGCTGGTAGGTGGTCTGGCAGGTGGCTTCACACTGGCTGTGTTTATGGCCAATGCTGGTGGCGCCTGGGACAATGCCAAGAAGAATATCGAGGAAGGCGCCTTTGGAGGCAAAGGCTCGTTTGCTCATAAGGCCTGCATTGTGGGCGACACGGTGGGCGACCCCTTCAAAGATACTTCCGGTCCGTCGCTCAACATTCTCATCAAGCTCATGTCGATGGTGAGCATCGTGATGGCAGGACTCACAGTCGCCTTCATGTAAACAAGCAAACATGCATAAAAATTAGCCGCTGAGTGATTCAGCGGCTAATTTTTTGTAACTTCTCGATACCTTTCTCTGTACAGAGCCCTCGCAGCAGCACTAAAGGCATACCCCTGAATATTTCCTTGACACTATACTTTTTATAAAGACGCTCTTCCTGGATATAACGACCTAAGGCATCAAACAGGAGCGGAACCAGTTCGGAGTTGACGTCATGACGGAAATAGCCTTCCTTGGCACCACGCTCAAAGAACTGCATCATCCTCTCACGTGAATTCTTCTTCTCACGATTCAAATAACGGAGCACACGCGGATACTTCACCAAATCGTCGAAGAACAGCGGATTGGTGGCATTCGCCTCCTCCAGTCTCGCTTGATAGGCAATCAGCAAAATCTCCATCACGTCATGATCCTTCGACATCTCCATGAATTTCTGTTCGCTATTCTCACGAGATGTCTTCACCCCCTCATAGAGCAATTCCTCCTTGGTTGCATAGATTTCATACATGGTTCGTTTCGAGATGGCGAGGATTTCAGCGATATCATCCATCTTCACAGCACGGATGCCCTTCTCAGCAAAAGCTTTCATAGCAGCCTTGAGAATCACCTCGCGCAAACCTTTCTTATAGGCAGTAATTGTCTTCTTTTCTTGCATATTCTTGCAGATTTGGCTACAAAGTTACAAAAAAAAGAATTAAAAGTACCAAAGGATACACGAAAAGAAAAAATATTTTGTAATTTTGCGGGCGATTTGCAAAATAACTCATTCAAAGGGATAATAATACACTATTAATAGTATCACAAAAATGGTAAAGATTTCAAAAGAGGCAGCCCTCGAATATCATCAGAGTGGAAGACCAGGTAAGATTGAAGTAAAGCCTACGAAGGCGTACAGAACACAAACAGACTTAAGTCTAGCATACTCCCCAGGTGTGGCTTTCCCATGCCTTGAGATTCAGGAAGATCCCAACAATGCGTATAAGTATACAGACAAGGGCAACCTCGTTGCCGTTATCTCTAATGGAACAGCAGTCTTAGGGCTGGGCGATATTGGTGCCATGAGCGGTAAGCCCGTCATGGAGGGTAAAGGTCTGCTCTTCAAGATCTACGGTGGCATCGACGTTTTCGATATCGAGGTGGCTGAGAAAGACCCCGAGAAGTTCTGCGAGGCCGTAGAACGCATCGCCCCCACTTTCGGAGGCATCAACCTCGAAGACATCAAAGCGCCGGAGTGTTTCTACATCGAGGAGCGTCTGAAGAAGACCCTCGACATTCCCGTCATGCATGACGACCAGCACGGCACCGCCATCATTTCCGCAGCAGGTTTGAAGAATGCGATGGAAGTCATTGGCAAGGATATCAAAAAGGTAAAGATCGTTGTCAATGGTGCAGGTGCAGCAGCCATCTCTTGCACCAAGCTCTATATGGCCATCGGTGCCCAGAAAGAGAACATCGTGATGCTCGACTCCAAGGGTGTCATCTCAACTGAACGCCAGGATCTCAACGAACAGAAGAAATTCTTTGCCACCTCCCGCACCGATATCCACACACTCGCAGAGGCGGTGAAGGATGCCGATGTATTCGTGGGGCTCTCAAAGGGCAATGTGCTCACCAAGGAGATGGTCCGTTCGATGGCCAAGGATCCCGTGATCTTCGCACTGGCCAACCCCGTACCCGAAATCTCTTATGAGGATGCGATGGATGCCCGTCCCGACGTGCTCATGTCTACAGGTCGTACCGACTATCCCAACCAGATTAATAATGTCATAGGCTTCCCCTATATCTTCCGCGGTGCCCTCGACGTTCACGCGACAGCCATCAACGAAGAGATGAAGCTCGCTGCCGTTCACGCCATCGCCAATCTGGCCAAACAGCCTGTGCCCGATGTGGTGAACGATGTCTATCATGTGAACAACCTCACCTTCGGACGTGATTACTTCATCCCGAAGCCCGTCGATCCACGCCTCATTACCGAGGTGTCTTCAGCTGTGGCCAAAGCTGCCATCGAGAGCGGTGTGGCCCGTATGGAGATCACTGACTGGGACGAATACAAGGATTCGCTGAGCGTGCTCTTAGGTCAGGAGACCAAACTCACACAGAAGCTCTATGCCACAGCTGCTGCTCACCCCCAGCGTGTAGTCTTTGCAGAGGCCGTTCACCCCACCATGCTGAAGGCTGCCGTTCAGGCAAAAGCCGAGGGTATCTGCCACCCCGTATTGTTGGGTAACGACGAGGTTATCACCAAGTTAGCAAAAAGTCTTGATCTTTCACTCGAAGGTATTGAGATTGTCAATCTGCGCCATCCTTCCGAGCAGGAACGTCGTGAGCGCTATGCCCGCATCCTCACCGAAAAGCGTCAGCGTGAAGGTTACACCTTCCAGGAGGCCAACGACAAGATGTTCGAGCGCAACTACTTTGGTATGATGATGGTAGAGACGGGCGAGGCCGATGCTTTCATTACAGGTCTCTATACCAAATACTCGAATACCATTAAGGTCGTTAATGAGGTCATCGGTATCCGTCCTGAATACGAGCACTTCGGAGCCATGCATATCATCAACTCCCCCAAGGGAACATATTACATCGCTGATACGCTGGTGAACGAGAACCCCGACTCCGACACCCTTATCGATATCGCCAAGCTCGCTGCCACCGCTGTGCGCTTCTTCAACGAGAAGCCCGTCATAGGCATGATGAGCCACTCCAATTTCGGTTCTTCCACCAGCGCAGGCGCCAAGAAGGTGAAGCGCGCTGTAGAACAGATGCAGGAGATGTATCCCGATCTGCCCATCGACGGTGAGATGCAGCTTGACTGCGCCCTCGACAATGAGCTGCGCGACGAACAGTATCCCTTCACACGTCTCAAGGGCAAGAAGGTCAACACCC
>Ga0247610_10000906_pt1 | contig 38927 bp, 56 predicted proteins | sample 174DNAGHGhighgp2_FD_193483 | JGI IMG/M metagenome (GOLD analysis project Ga0247610, IMG submission 193483) | Sheep rumen microbial communities from Palmerston North, Manawatu-Wanganui, New Zealand - 1742 DNA GHGhigh gp2 | ecosystem: Host-associated > Mammals > Digestive system > Stomach > Rumen...
TGAAGAGTTGCTCCAAGGTTCCAACCTAGGAATGAGAATGTTCTGATACCAGGAGTAGAGCTTGTCGAGTAATGTTGGTGTGCAATCGCTATGTCCTTTGATAAGGTCATCGCAGATACATATGTCCACATCTCTTCCTGTGATTGGTCCTCCTACTCCTACGAGTTTGATGCTGCCAAGGAGTTCGCCTTGTTTGTTCTCGAATCTGAACCTGCTTTTGGCATGTTCTTTCTCGGATAGGTAAATGTTCCTGGTTGATAAGAGTTCTTGGTTGTCTATGAATAGTTGTCGGAGTATCATTCCGAAATCATCTGCCAACCCTTGACTGTAGTTCACGATTAGTATGTTAAGGGTTGGGTTCATCAGTATTAGCCAGAACGGGAAGCTTAATGTGATTAGTGATGATTTGCCAGTCCTTGGCGGTTGAGATACTGTTAAACGGTCTGGTTGGTTATCATCAAGTATTGTCTCCATTAGTAAGTCGCTGATGTATTTTATATGTTCAGCTGGCATACTGTCCTTGACTGTTAGTGTGGAGTAGACATCGTATGGTGTGATGTCTTCAATTGCTTCTAATGTCATCTAGTTCTTCTCGTTTCTGTTTAATCTTTTCGAGTAGGTTAACTGTTACTTCTGATTTGACTTCGGCATCTATCTTTGCCTCTGTATAGGTTCTTTCACCGTAAAGGTCTTGTCTTCTTTTGATGAGCCACCATTTGGCTTCACGTGCATCGTGTGGTATTGCATCTATGATTGGTTTCTCTGCCCTATGTGTTGCTTTGTCCTCGGCATTGTCCACATCACAGTAGAATTGCTTATATTTACCACTTTTGGCGTTTTTGCCTTTATCGTACCAATTGTAATAGGTTTGTCTGCTTATGCCTACTATTGCACAAGCTGCTCCTATACTATGACCTTTACTGATTGCTTCACAGAACCTTGCACTTAGTTCTGGTGTTAATTTGGCATTGTATTTTTTAGCCATAGTATCCTCTTCTATTAATATTAGTTAGTATGTGTCAAAACTTGTCTATATCATTTTGAAGTATACATTGATTAGTATGGTGATGATGGTTAGTCCGACTCCGACTATTGCTACGATTTGTGTTAATCTGTTATGGTTCTCCAACGAGGTATGTTTCTGTAGTGCGAGTTCTGTCTCTATCGCCTTGAGTCTTAATTCGAGTTGATTGTCATCCTTATTAGACTGGAGCTTTAACTCGTTGAACCCTTCCAATACTTTATCTAGTTTTTTGTCCATCTTATCTATCTTATCTCTCAATTCATCAATCCTTTGTGTCTCATAGTCCTGATGGACCTTTAATTGTGTAATGGTGGGTTCCTGTATACAAGCATGCTCAGTCATCGTAAATCAATGTCCTTGGATTACTTCTCCAGTGCTGATGTCAATGGTTTCATCACGGTGTGGATCATACTTCAACACAGGATGGCCTTCTTCATCTACTGTTACTGTTTTCCAGTTCCTTGTTTCATCCATATTAATCAATAAAAATTTTAAAAAATAGTTTCTCTTATTATAATTGTTATCGAGTCATCCATAAAATCGTTGTATGTAGTGTTGTATTATTCCTATCTGGAATCTTGTGAATGTGTTTGTTGTTAGGTCGTATCTTCGTAGTAGTGATTGGTAGTCTGATAATTGTCGGTTTTGGTTGTTTTCAAGTTTGGTGTAGATTATTATCATTATTATTTGTTGTTTGATTGTTAGGTTTGCATTGTCCATGCTCAAGTGTTTTACTAGGTATCTCATCCTCTTTTTTTCTTGTGGTGTTATTATGAAGTTTCCGTGGAGTTCATTTATGATTCCTTCCAGTAGGTTGTACTTGTCATAGGTTCTTTGTTCTCGCATATTTTTAACTGCGTGTTCTGTACTCCATAGTTCGCCTTTAACTAATTTTTCGGTTCGTCTGTCTCTATAGTAATATTTGTTTAGGAGAAATTCGTAGTCTCTATCCATACATCATATCCTCCTTGAATAGTTGTGGTGTTTCTAGCATTTGAGCGTATATTATTTCGATTGTGTTTATAGTGTCTTTGTTAAGTATCTTTGCAAATTCCTCTCCCTTCGGTGATGGTACTATGATTATGATGTGGTCTTCGTCTTCATATGTGATTTGTGCCATCGTGTAGGTGAATAGGTCTGTGTGGATTATTAGGCTTATTTCGTTCCAGTGCAATCCTAATGCTTGTTCTTTGCTTATTCTTTCTAATAGTAGAGTGTAGTTTAATCGCATACTATCTCTTTAATTTTTTCTTTGACTTCATCCATTTGGATTTGTATTTGAAGTAATCGTGTTTGCAGGTATTGGTTTTCTAGATCGTGGCAGTATAGTAGTAGGTATTTCCAGTATAGTTGGCTGTATAGTTGGTATAGTTGGCAGTAATCGAGTAACATAATTATTTCTCCATATCAGATAGCTTAATCCATTCCAAACCTTTAGCTTTAACTTTCTGTTCTAATTTTTTAATATCTGCAGAATAGATTACTTTATGTTTACCATTCTCATAATACATATAACGATAGATAAATCCTTGCTTAGTATTTTTCTTCATTCTTGAAACTCTGAAATATCCGGCAGTATTTCTGGCTTCAGAAATCTTTTTTCTTGTTTGTTCTGAACGTGATTTGCCATAATTATGGTTTTTTTCACCAGTTTTATGATGAGTAGTATGTTCTGAATGTCTAACTAACTGTAGATTCATTATACAATTATTTAATGTATTTTCATCTTTATGATGGATAGTAAATCCTTTAGGCACTTCTGACCTATAAAAATCTTCCCATATTAATCTATGCAAATATTTTAAATGATTTCCTTCTTTTCGTGAAGTTATTTTATAATAACCATTATTTATTGTAGCATTACCAAATTTAGTTTTCATAGTCTCACCATTTCTGGACAAGTTTCATCAATATTAAAAATAGTAACTGTAGTGTTTAAATTCTTATCAACATTAACCCTTGTGAAACATTCAGGAATTGGTTTTAAGCTCATCTCTTCAGCATAACTATCTTTATAGGATAGGAAATGTCCTGTAAGTACAAAGGTTTTTCGTTTGTATTCGTTGTTGATTAGGTTTACTTGTTGTATGCTTCCTGCTCGGTGTATATGGCCATAGAATAGTAGGTCTGCATTGATGTAACCTGTTTCTCTCATTACTTTCCCATATGCTAGGTGTGGTTGTACTGGTGCTGAACCTTTGCCATGTGTTGCGAATATATTGTAAGGTTCTTCATTGATGATTAATGTGTCTTTCAATTGTGATACACTTTTACAGTCAAAACGGTCTGCCAATACTTGTGTCAGTTCAAAATCAAAATCTTTCAATAACCTTTTGCTATCGTGGTTTCCTTTGGTTACTCCACAAATATAATCTTTTAAAGGTTCAAAGTATTTTATGGCGGTTTCTAATTGCTCATTCACATTTATGTTTTGCTTAAAAGCTGAATTGCCTACACTTTTGCTGCCGACTTCTAAAATGTCTCCATTCAAGTAGATTATTTTTTGGTGTTTGTCTTTCTTTATTAGGTTTAAAGCATATTCGAAGTAGTCTTTGTTGAATACATTAGAGCCTATGTGTGTGTCGCTTATGCAGTAGATGTGTAATGGTTTTTTGTTTATGTCATATTCTTTTAGGTTTGTTTCTTTGTCGGTCATTTTATCCTCTATTTTTTGTCGGAATCGTTGTCCTTTCATATGCGATCGTCGAATAGTTTCATCTTGTTGAAGTGGTGTTCTTTTTTGTTTGCATCGTGTTTTAGTATGAATTGGTTTATCCATCTGCTCTTCTTATGGCAGATTGGGCAGTTTAGTGTATATGATTTAAAGAAAATAAAGTGCAGTTTTAGTAGTGGTTCATATTTCTTAATAGTCGAACCGCAATAACTGCACCTAATTGAATAAGTTTTCATTTACTTGTACCTCTGTTTAATTATTTAGGTATCTTTGCACTAGGTATAAGAGGGTTAATATTATTGCTCCTATGATTATTAGTGCTATTATGTTATAGTTCATTTATTGGTTCTCCTCTAAAATTGTAAGGGATAATGATTCACAACCCCTACACCTTTTGCTTTCCTTGTTGGTTAATTGTTTATGATGTCTTAAGCAATACCAGTATTTCTCCATTTTTATGGTCTCCTTAAATAAACCCTACTATATGAATATTTTTCTTTTCCACAGCAGCCACAGAAATCGCTGCTGCACCTTGCACAAGTGTACTCTCGCTCTGGAACACCCTTTGGGTTTTTTCGTAGTGTTCCGTAGTGATGACAGTTAGGGCAGTAGTTTATGAATGTCCTGTAATGCCAAGTGTACTTATAGTTGCAACCGCAGGATGGTTTAGCATACATACCTATGGTGGAGTATTTGGGTTTCTGCACTACAACATTATAATTCTCAATATGTCCTTTGGAACGGTTGACGATTATATCATCGTAATGCACTCCACCGATTAGTGTGCAGTTGCTGGTGTTCATTTGGCTATTGTTCTCTGTTGTTATGATTGGGTCTGCATAATCGACACCAGCACAGACTGATAAAAGGAGCAATGCTCCTAATATCGCTAAAAGTAAAGCTTTGATGTTGTCAGTAATCACCTCCTAAACTTTTGAAATCCAATACTTCTTTGGCTTCCTTGTTCAATTTCACTATTTCGTTAGCATATAATTGCTCATCTTCCTCTTTCTCTTTCAGTTTGGCTTTTAATTTTTTGTTTTCTATCCTTAATTTCGCATTTTCACTATCGCTTTCTCCACACAAGTCTTGAAGTTTACGAATGATGGCTTGTTGCTCATTCAACATCTCACAAAGCACATCAAAACCATACAATTGAACACAACCATTATCTTCAATATACTCCACATCTCCCTTTTTGCAGAGAACAAATCGTTTCTCATTCATCATCAATCACCTTAAAAATAATTAATTGGATTTTCTTTAATATCCTTTAATTCTTGTCGCAACTGCTCATTCTCTTCATAGAGTTTATTCAACAAATCTACAACTTCACTATATTTCAAATAAGTAGAACGAGGATTCCCTTTCTTTTGAATGAGAGTATACTCATCATTTGCAAGAGTTGTAAAAAATCGTTTCTCACTCATCTTCTAACTCCTTTGGTATTAAACTACAATGTTCATTCTTATGTAAAAAATTCACTACATAACCTTGTTGTTGAGCATTTACTAACTCTTCAAGCAATATGTCAATGGTGGCTTGTTGCTCATTCAACTTTTTAGTTACTTGTAAAGCAGTCATTCGCTTTTCCTTTTCATTATCCCATACAAAAAAGGTATGCTCATCAAACATCAGAGTATACCTGCCATTAGTCCACTTATGAATATCTTTACTCATCTTCAATCACCCCTTTCAGTTCCATAAGACAAGCGATTATATCCCATTGAATATTGATTAGCATCTGTTGCTTTTTCACCTTTCTGTCATATTTTCGTAGGTCATCGTGTAAATCACTAATGACATTGCAGAGTCTTTTATCTTCTTTTTCCAGTTCGTTTATCCTTTCGCTCATCGCTATGATTTGGTCTTTCTCATCAGTCATACTTCATCGTACTCCTCACACGCAGCATTATCCGCTCGACACACCTTCTTGAATGGCAAATGAGTACAGATACCTATCTCGGCTTTGATGTGTTTATTATAATCCCATCTTCGCCAATATTTGCAATTACCGTGGCATCGTAACTTCTTGTCCTTTGTGATGTACCTTGTATACTGTTCGACATCTGAAAGGAAAGGTAAAGGACAATCCCTTTCAAAACAAATATCAAACAAATACTTGCCCAACTTCATACAAACCCGTCCAGTATTAAAAGGACACTTAGTACAATCACTAGTTGTCTCGTAAACTACCCTCATCCTTCAAACACTCCTTAAAGAAGATATAATCTCTAATATTAAGTATCTCATTACTCAAACCAAGTAAAAAGAACAAATTAATAATACTAAACACTAACAAAACATATTCAATCATATTTCCTCACTCACCTTATGCCTATACCTATCCTCAAACTCCTGATGCTTACCATCATTGAAAGTATCCACACCAAGATAATAACCAGTGATACGATCATAAATCCTTAAATTAGTTGAACCACATATCGGGCAGACTTCGAGCTTATCATTAATTGTAAAGCTGCATTCCCTACAGAAAGTAAAGACCTTGGAGTATGCCCAGAATACTGGATTACCAATCTCCAATATCCTCTTGTTGAGTTTCCATATTGCTTCAGGGTCAGACCATACTTCACCACTCCAAATATGCAAGATGTCTCCACCTAAAGACAAGTGGTGGAATCTTCCAGCATTCTCAATATGTTTCATCCAATGTGCATTATGACTTACTGGTATATGGTGTGAATTGGTTAGGTAAATATTGTCGCCTTTGCCTTGCACGTGTGCATTAGGGTATTTCCTACGATTTATCTTTGCAAAACGGAAACTTGTGCTTTCTGCTGGACTTGCTATTACTGACCATCTTAAACCATCACGCTCATAGAATTCCTGTTTCTTCTTGTTGATGAATTCAATAATATCCACACCACACTCCATTATCTCCTCATGACTAATATCATAACCATACAATTCCATCAAACATTCATTCAAACCACAATAACCCAATGTAATAGTAGTTCTATCTATATCCCAAAGTGGCTCACCAGTATCCTTATCCTCTTGCAATAGGAAATCGCTTATGTGCTTATTATAAACCATATCAATGACTACTTCCCTACGATGTATCAATGACTTGTAACAGATTTCACACACTTCATCAAGTTTCATAAAGAAATCATCAATGTCAGGATTCTCCAAAGCCAATAATGGCAAGTTAATGGTATTGTACATGAAGTTTCCAGTATTGACACAATCCTTATTGTAGTCGCCAGTGTAATTCATCGGAAGACTACTTCTACAACCCATAGTACTCCTTTCAAGCTCAAGGCAATTGTTATAATATATAGTAGGATTATTAGCACCAGTTTCATGAAGGATTTTGCAGGTTCCTTTGTACTCATCTAAATCACCTTTACGAATGTTGAATAGTATGTTTGGGAAGCGGTGGTATGCTCCTTCTCCATCTTTTTCATTTGACACTTCGCAGACTGCTCGGAAGACAAGGTCGGCTTCCTCTTGATAGTCTTTGTAGGTTCCGATACTGACTCCGCCGAATGAGATAGCCGGTTCATCCTTTAGCACATCAGGAACACTCAAATCCAATGCAATACTTGAGAATAATACTTGACCCCCTCTACATATCAATGACATATTGCAATTGAAGATGAAACCTTGTATCGCTTGTTTAATGTCCTCATAACTCCTGCCTTTACAGAACGGAGCCAATAAAGTGTTGAAGTTGACATAGCCTTGACCACCACTAAATACTGTAGCACCAGCCATCCAAGCCTGCAACATATGATTAAGCAAAACCTCTAATGATTTAGCAGGTTTAGCCACTGAACCCATATCACCACGACCATCAATCTTCAAACCATTCTTAGCAAAGAACCTAAGGTCATAGTTCATACAATTAGGTCTTAAATAGTAGTATTCCAAATCGTGAATGTGGATTAATCCTTCTTTGTGGGCTTCAGCACAATCACTAGGCATATTAAGTAGTGCATACTCTTTCATATTCGCATCGTAGATATACTTCGCCACCATCTCTGGACTGTAACCAATATTAGCATTGTCTTTACAGCCATTATTGATAAGGTCTGTTATATCAGAGACTGACATTCCGAGTTTACGGGTTTTTTCTTCCTCTGCCACATAACCCTTCTTGACTAATTGGTTTGTGATTAATGATCGTATTGTAGAAGTTGAAATTTCTTCTTCGTATTTTTGGTGGATTAGTTTGACCACATTGTTTTTTATCCTTTCAGCTTCTTCGTTGGATAAGTCAGTTTCTTCCAAGAGTTTATTCTTTATACGGATTGGTTGGAAGTCTTCTATTTCTCCATCATTATTCAACACTTTCATATATCTTGTCCTCCTTGTAGTCGCCATCATAGGTTGTTGCGGTGCCATCATTTTTTATGGTTATTGCTTGTATGATTGCTTCGTTCTGACCACAAGTTATGGTTAGGTTGTTAGCATTGTATACTCCAATCCTTAATGTTCCTTCGAAACCATTGTCGCCAACACTACTTAATAACTGCAAACCGCATCTTGCAAAAGTGCTACGAATAAAGTAAAACTGGCAATAACCATTAGGGATACTTATAGGTCTATCCGCCACAATAGTGTAATAATTATGTGGATAGAACTTGTACACTCCATCACTTGGCTTTACTTCATAGGTTATTGGCAAGTGTTTCTCACCATCAACACAACCAATCAATTTATTGTTACGGTTAGTAGTGTGTTCAACCTTACCAATCCTCAAATCAATACCATTCTCCTTAACATCCTCTTCAAACTCTGGGAAGAGTTCCTTCAAACTTTCATTACCAATTATCATTCTTCAACCTCTTTCTCTTCAAAATCTTCACAAGGCAAACCTTGACATTTAACTAACCTTTGACCAAAATCACTGAAATATTTGGGAAGTTTACAATAACCCTCCCAACTTCGAAGTTCAGTGCTATTATACTTACAATCGTGCTGATTACTCATCTTCAACCTCTTCTAATTCACAAAACTTGTATAAAATCATAAAATCCCCTTTAACAGTACGGTTATTCCAGTGGCACGTATGATAAACATGCTCACGACCAGTAAACCTTTCATAAAAAGGACAATCCCCACAATCTGTAACCCTGATAACCTTCATAACATCCCTCACGATCAATAACCTCATAGGCGAAACTTTTCACCATTGGGAATTTATCTTTATCCCAATCATTCATTATGCAACAATCACGGACAAGGTCCGCCACTCTCTTATCCTTATAGGTTCCGAAGTAACCAATGTTCTTCTTCCTTACCATATAATGACTGACATATTTTTCACCAGTTTTCTTGCTAGTGTAGTAATGTGGATAAACCCATCTTTTGCTATTGACTACACTCTTCCAACCGTGCTTCGCTTGTATATCTTTAAGCTTTGACTTATCCCAGTTGCACTTTTGCAAGTCATTGCTAATCTTATCAGCCAGTTCTCTTGTAGGGTATGCTCCGAAATATTCGGATTGTTGAGTAACCTTGTTACGATGATAAATCAAATAGGGGCTTTTCTCTCGTTTATGGTGGGAAACATAATTGGTGTTCTTGTAATGGATACTGGTATCAGGTTGGTAGATTTTCTCCTTCTGCACCAATACCTCGTTTGGATGTTCTCCACTCTCACAGATGGTTTTGAACTCTGACCAGGAACTGTCATATTCATTGACGAGTATGTTCCTGATGTTCATACCAGTGGTTCCTGCAAGTTTAGCATAATCTTCTTGTGATAGGTTCGGCTCGTCCTGTATTAGTGTAAAAAGGGTGTTGAACAATTCGGTCCTGTCCTTCCTATCGGATAAGTTACGTATCTTCCTTTCAGGATAAGGAGGGAGTTCCATATCATAGTAAGGATTCTCCAAGTCATTGGCACATTCGCAGACAAGTTCCTCATTCCAATCATACTTGACCAATAAATCACGTTCCCATAATGCGTCTTCAAGTCTACGAAAATACAAATGCTCCAACTTATCATCTTGACTATGCTTAGGAGTAATGCTCACACACCAACCATTATACTTAGGAAACACGAACTTATACAAGTTCATAAGCCAAGTGTACCAAATAGGATAATTATCCACTATCTCATCAAGCTTACTCTTATCCCATCCACACTTGTTCAACTCTTCCCTTACATAATAAGCCATCTCAAAAGTAGGATAAGCACCATAATACTCCTTACCAAGATTAACACGATTAGATTGGGCAGAATTCCTAGTAATACTACCTTTACGCCTAGGAGCCTTCGGAATCATAACCAACCTTTCAGGTACAGGATACTCCAAACCATTCTCAAGGTATGGGTTGCCAGTTATTAGATCCATCTCGTAAGGTCTTTTAGGGTATTTCCATTCGTGTTCTATGCAAATGTCTCGGTACCATAATGCTTCTTCTATGGTTTTTGTGCAGCCACGGAACTTGTTGCCTTTGGTTATGTTGTAATGGGTTATGTCCTTGTGGATGTTCCTATAGTATCGTTTGGTTTTCTGTTCAATGGTTAATGCTTCATCCTTGACCCATCCATTATGGATTAATCGGTCTCTTGCTTCTAATGCTTCTTGGAATGTGTCATAGGTTCCGTAATGTGTCCTCACATTATCTTTCCTTCTTTCGATGAAGTATTTCCCATTGTTGTTCTTGTAGATGTTACGCCCATGTGCTTTCTCGTAGGGTGTTTTCTGCCAAGGCTTCAAATGGCTGAATGGGTTCTCCACTTCCAAGTCTTCCATATAATCAGTAATCATCATTTCTCCCCCTTATGAATGAACTCATATACATTAGTGGCGGTTTTGTCTCCGATTCCATCTATTAGTTTGAAATCGTTGATTGTTAGGTTCATTAAATCATACACATTGGATAAGTTATGTGTTTTCCTTATGGCTTCTGCCTTTTTAGTGCTTATGCCTTTGGCACTTGTGAGGAGAACATCGATTGGGTCTTGTGATGGTATTGGTCTTGTAACATTGCTATAGAATTTTGACTTCCCATCAAGACACTTAATCGCTTGGAGTAGCATCTCATCAAACGCTTGCTCCTCCTTAACAACAAGGATAGGACAAGTGAAAGTCCTTAACCTACGCAAAGCACCAAAATACCTACCCAAATTAGTGTGAAGGTACTTATCATAACGATTATGCCATTTAGCAGAGGCATATTTCCAGTTGTCATCTAACCAAGTCCTCAAATTGCCTTGCACAATAACAAAATGATAATCATACACTAATGCTTGGTTCATCGCTTCATTAAACAAAGACTCATTAAGGATACTTGACATGAAGTCGCCAATCTCCTTATACTCAAACACTACACGATCGCTAAAGACATAATCACCAACATCCAAAGATTTAATGGTGCTGGAGTGTCCTTTACCAGCATAAAAATCAGCAGCACGAATCTTACGAGCTTTCTCCCTTGAATCAATTAGGATATTCATACTTTCACCCAGTAATATTTGAGATTGCCCCTCTTCTCAGATTCCACATCATAAAAGATATGATTAGGATTATACCGTCCTTTGCTTAACAAGTACGCTACAAGTCTTGCATTGCAAAGGCTACGGTTCAAGCAGAAATTAGCACTGTTAATCCAACTGCTAATCTCCTTAGCTGTAAACTTCTTTCCCTTATGGAATACTAGGAAAGCCTTAATCAAAGCCCTTAACTTAGTATCCCTTATTTTCTCGCTTGTCATTTTCGTCTTTCTCCCAAAAGCTTCCTTAATTTTAACACATTCTTATAAACCTGTACCTTATCATAACCATAGGTTCCTTCACCATGCTTTAGATAATCTTCCTCTTCACTAATCTTGTTGCGAAGTTCGTTTTTCGCGACTTCTTCACGAATCCATTCGTCATCGAATATGCAATGACTATGTTCGCAATACTTATGATGGCTCACTGGTGAATAGTTGCAACTGTAAGGATTCGGCTCGGATTCCTTTTTACGGCTTATTGCATCGAATTTCCTATCCTTTGACTCTTGCAAATATTTCTTGAAATTCACCATAATTATCACCAAAGTCTTGCAGTCGCGCAAAGTCGCGAAATTCTGAAGTTTCGCGAGTTAAACCAATCTCCAACCTTCAAATCACAAAATAACAATTTTAAGCCATTTTTGAAAAGTCGCGAAGCAAATTTCAGAAATGTATAAAGACACACACATACATAGACTATGTGAAATTGACTTTCGCGATTGCGCGACTTTCTACCAATTAGGTCTTTTGATGCTATCATCATGATCCATAATTGTCAAGTCAGGTATTGGTTTATCATCATCCAGTATGGTTAATATTTCATCACCTAATTCTTCCCTTATTATTTTCCTTATTTTTGGGCTTAATGCTAAGTGTTCTTCGAGTGTGGCTTTGTTGAATTTACCAGTTAATTCGTAGACATAAGCATTGCCCTTCCTTTCTTTAACCCTTACGAACCCTCTACTGTTCAGTTCCTTGAAGTAGTTTTGCATACTGCGTTTGGATAGGTTGAGTTTGCTGTATTCAAGGTAATCGTTTATGGTCCAGCCACCTTCACCTTCTACTGATGGTAGTTCGGATTGCCCATCATCGGTTATGTGTGGTTGTCTTTCAAGTTCCATTAATTCCTTGATAATATCTGTAGCGTGCAAGGATAGGTTCTCGCTAATGGATAGCTCATACTTATTCAATAAGGTGAGGAATAGTTGAACATCCTCTGCACTGACATATAGGAGCTTCCTTCCATCTCTTTCATAGATGGTTTTGTGATGGTAATTGAAGATAGTGATAACCTTTAACAGGTTATTGTATTTAGGGAAATCACGTTTGTAGTATTCACTATTGGATAATAAGTCATTGACCACATCAACATATGGGTTGATTATTGCCACATCATTCGCGAGACTCCTTAAATAATAAACCATATAAGGTATCTGCTTTGACAATTTAACCATCCTTTGCATATAATCATATGCTTTACCTTGAAACTCAATCATACGATTACGATTATTGAACTCTTTCTTATTGTCAATCCTTGGAGTTATCAGTATTGATCGTGATAGTTCCTGCTCATCAAACTCATAATTAGGTACAGTAGTGTAGGTTAAACAAGGCTTACCAATCAAGTTAAGTTCCCTTGTCTCCCAAGCACCATCTGTCTTGACAGCTACAGGTTTACTGACAAAACCCTCTGACTGTAATTCTTTCATGATGTTCTTGGACTCTTCCATAAAATTCTGGTCATTACTTCCACCCATATCTCCATAGTTCACAATCTTACCATCATAAAAGTATTCGGATTGTTCTGCTCTACGGAATAATGCAGCTTGAGTGATGTTCTTCTCATTAACGATAAACTCACTAGGAATAAGACTCATAGCGACTTCTTCGATATGAGATTTACCACTTCCAGCTTCACCTAAAGCAATGACTGATATAGGGTTCTTTAGGATTACTTGGCTACAGTATGCTAAAAAACAGAGTAATATATTATTCCTTTCACCTGCAGTTAACCATTCAACTATACTACCAATCCAAAGTAGTGGATTATCCAAAGACTGTAGTTTTTCCTCTGCCTTGTCAATCTTCTCCTTAAGACTGGTCTGCTTATCACGAATCTCTTCATTAACCAATTCCTGATTAGCTAACACGATAGTGGAATAATTGTTCTGCAAGGTCGGAAGTATTTCCTTGTCAATAGTATTCCTTAAGCCCTCTGGTGATAAAAAAGAGTTTGGATCTACCAGTTCCTTTATCTGCTTCCAGACGCTTGTGGTACTGGTTAGTTCGATGGGTTGTTTGTTGGTTATTCGTTTGATTTCGGTCTTGTTTTGGTAGAATGTGTATGTGCATTGGTTTTTTGGAGCTGGAGTTACTTCTACATGGTAACCTTCTTTATCGTTTAATGGTAGTGTTATTGGCTCCATTTTTTATGCACCCATTCGTCTTTCATTTTTAATAAAAAAAATAGTATTTAGGATAATTCGGTTATCCTAAATGAGTTGTAACTGAAACTTCCTGTTTTTGTTACGATTTCGACTGTCATACTCTCTTTGGAATTAATGTATGTTTCCCATTCGGAGAGGTCTACTCTTTTGATACGGTTGAAGAGTGTGGTCCATTGTGGATTGTTCAAGTTTTGAATGCCACCGATTAGTGCATAGAGGCTTGAAGCATTATGCACGTTGGTTTGCACATCACCCTTTTGCTTGAGGTTAATGTTGATTTGAAGGTACTCTTCACCCTCATCATCGATAAGTAATAGTCTTGACCTATATCTTGGGTCTTCTTCCTCATCGAATTGCACAACTTCAACTGGCAAGAGTAATGGTCTGCCTTCGTATTCATCGCCATCATCCAATTCGTTCAAGTTGATACGGGTGTAACTGTACCAGTCATAATCCATACCAGTTTCCTCAACAAAGTCTGCCTCCACTGATGGGAGTTCAGATTTTGGTTCATCTTCCACTTTTTCAATGTAATCTAAGAATTCTTCGCTTTTGGTTTTTTTCACTGCCATATTATTCCACATCCACATCTATAATATTCGCTTCTGCTCTTTGCAAGTCATCTTCAACACTACTAGTATTGGATTGTTTGAACCTTGGCATTTCCTCTGCAGGAGTAGGTTCATAATCAGCCATCTTAACAATCCAAGACAAAGCCATACGATAAGCTTTACCCAATGCACGAGTCTGTGCCATTGAATAGACTGATGGTCTGTCCTTCTGCATATTGTTACGCTCCGCCATAGCACTAGCACGGCTAAGGATAGTATCACCTTGCCTAATGGACACAGTAGCCTTATACATAAACTTATGCTTATGGTCTGTTGGTATCTCCTCAACACTCTCCACGTAAGGAGTGCAACCAAGCATAGTACCCAATACTTCCCATCCTTCAGCAGTAACATATTCAGATGGTCCGATTTTAACTGCAAGGTCTTGACTTTGAATCACATTCTTGAGTGAAGCTGCCACTTTAGTAGCAACTTCTATTTTGTCATCAAAGGAATAGTCCATATTGAGAATGTCAGCATCACGAATCACTGGTTTATGATCGCTCACTTGTTCGACTACTACCACATCAGTGGTTACATCTTCGTTAGTTTTTTTCTTCTTAACAGCCATACTGAATCATCTCTCTTAGAGGAACCCATAAGTAGGCCCTTTTAATATAAAGCAGATTGCTAGGAATAATATCATTCCTAGGACAATCGCGGTGGTCATACTGATACGAATTACAATATCATTTTGCAAGACTGACTCTCTTGGGTCTGCCCTGTAAAGTGTACGTGGTTGTTGTTTCTTTGTCATCATTCTAATCCCGCTCCAGTAGCAACAGTAGTTAAGAAATCACCAGTAAACCTAATGTTCAATTTTTCGATTTCATAATCCCTTTTAAGCTTCTCGACTAATACTTCCGCTTGGTTGAGTTTATGTTTAGCATCACTTAACTCACGAGTAATGTATGCTTTTTTCTCATCCACGGTAGGTCTTTTCTTGCCTAATACTTCTTCAAAATCAGTGTGTAATAAAAGGTCTGCTTCCCTCTCTTTATACAAGAGTTTCTTAGCAGCATAATCAAGTTGAGCATCCACGAGTTCTTCGTTGATTGCTTTCAAATGTTGGATAGCCATGTTTATTCCTCCATTTCGTATTCATCTTCACTGCAGGCAAAGGTCTTCTCCTCACAAGTACCGCAACGGGTGCAAGGTTCTTCCTCGTCTTCAGTGTTGATACATAAAGGTTGTATAAAATCAGCATCATCACCCTCAAAGGATAAATACTCTTCAAGGTGATGGTTCGGTTCAAGTCGAGGACCGAAGATCATACTTCTTCTCCGACTATCTCGAATACAAGGTCAAGGAGTCTTATTAATTCTTCTTTACTGTATTCGATTCCGTTGTGTGTTAAAACGATTTCTTCCATATTAATACCGCCTTCTCCCAAAGGTACAATTTTTTGTAGTGTTTGTGTATGTACTACTGTACTACACATTATACTTCTACAATTAACTATTGTATCTAACTAGTATATAAACCTTTACATTTTTTCGTAGTTATAATTTGTATCACTTAATTATATAACTATCGGATTATATACTATATGTACAAACTTAAAAAAAGAGGTGAATGTAAATGAATGAAAAAACACATATGTCTGTAAGGGTCCCTAGACAATTGCTAAAAGATTTGAAAATCATAGCAATACAACAAGACACCACAGTCTCCAAGATAGTCTTAGATTATATAGAACAATATGTTGAAGAACATAAAAAATAAGTATAAATACTATAAATAACTAATATAGTATTGTTAATAATTGGAATATTTTTATAAAAAAACGATTTCGTCTTTCTCCCAAAGGTACAAAATTGCTTTTTTTACAATTCCTTTTATTAACATCCCTTATTAAAAATCCACCAACTCTTTTTTTGCACAATAATATATTGATCATACACATTTATAAAACAAATTTTAGAGAGCATTTGAAAAGTATTACCTTACATTTATAACCCTCTCAAAACATAAATAGTATTAAGGGAGAAAGGCAGAAAAAACGAAAACATTCATTTTGTTGATTAAGATGTTTTTTTAACACGATTTCATTTAAATCACCATATTGTATTTTTTAAGTTTTTTTGTTCTTTAATAAAGTCAAATTGTTTTATTTTATCTCTCCATTGGTTGTTTATTTTTTGTAATTTATTAAAATTTTAGGGGGCTTAATCAATGGAAGAATGGTTTACTCCTTTCTCTCTTGTTTATATTTATGCCATAATATTAGCTCTAATTTAGCATGCAGCATTGGATTCAGCATATGATGACTCGGGGATGGGATTATTTGGTCCTTTTATCATTTTTTCCACCATTAGTGTTCCTGTTCCTGAGTCATTCCTCCGTTTTTTTCCATTATTTTTTTGACTAGTTTTTCAAGTTCGTCTATCTTGTCTGCTTTTTCTTTTAACCTTGCCACTTCAGGACTATCAATGGTAATGGTGTGGACTTGGTCTAGTATGGTTACTTTGTCTATATTAGTTATGTATTTTTTTCGGAGTTCGTGTGGGTCATCGAAATAATAGGATTGTCGGACATTATCCTTGCACCTACCTTGGAGACTATCGATTTCATCAAGTGTTAATCCGTTTTCGCCCCTTGCCAAGTTACTAGCGTGGAACTTACGGAGCATATGGGTACGGAGCAATGAATAACAACCTTTACTATGACCACCTAATTGGTCGTTGAGTTCCTTGAATTTCACATTTAGGTAATTCTTATTTATCTTGAACAATTGCTTCTCTGGTGTTAACTTATCGGTTCGTGTCTCCAAATAATCCAATATTGCTTTTGTCGCTTCAGGACTGCAAAAGGTATAATAGTAATTATTGGTCTTTAACCTTTTAATGTGGAAGATTGGTATTATATCCTCTTTAGTTTTTAGTTCATCGATTACATCATATATGTCTGTGCTATGGTGGTATTCACTTGTGGCAGTGATGAAATCCTGTAATGTGATGCTTGTGGTTTCAGCTCTTGCACAACCTGAAGATGTGATGAAGAGTATGATCGCTTTCATCAATGGCTTACTGTGGTTGACTGCTTTCTTGATTAAGTCTTTGGTGGGTAAGTCATTGTAGTAGATGGTTTCGTATTTTTTCACATTCTTATTATTCAATTGTGGAAGCTTTGGGAGTTCTATCTCGAAATGATTATAAATTGTTCGGAGTCCTGTCATTGTTTTTTGTACTGTTATGAGTGAATAGTTTCTTGTGTTGATTAAATAGTTACGATGATTGATTAATCGTTTTTTTATGGTTCTGTTCTTTAATCTTATGCCCTCGTCCTCTTCTTTCTCTGCTTCCGCTATTAATTCATATAGGGGTAACCCTTGACTTATGGTATAGTAATGTATTATTGTCCTGTATCTTACCATTGTTGAGTGCATGATATTCCGTTCAAGGCACAATTGTTGGAGTAATTCCTCATCTTTTTCATTTAACATAATTCTCACCATATTATTATATCTTGTCATTATGCTTTTTTTATAGTGTTAGAGTGCATTTGACAAGTATTAATGGGTAAGTTTTAGAGTTATCGGTGTCATCTTCTCAGAACTTCTATGATAACTCTGATACTTTTGCCCATTTATTATTGTTTTGTTTTTGGTGGTTGTTAAATGTACGATATGAACATGATTGCATATTATTATTAGTATGATAACGAACAAATAAATCGGAGTAAAAAAAAGCATTCAGAGGAATTCAATATCCTCCGAACACCTTATCGCCTTTCCGAACAGTTACAAAATTCTTGCACTCCTCATCCTCAACTTCCAAAGCACATTTATAGGTGCCTTCCTTCAAGCAATTCACACATTGCTTTTGGTAGATTGCACCGTAGGTTTGGTATTTAGATTTCCGCCTCATACTCATCATTCATCACGGTTTCTTCGGTTTCCATTAGTGGTTCAGCATTACCTAAAAACTTGAAACTGTTAGGGTTATAGGCTGACCATACGGTTATGATTAAACCGACCACAGCAGTCATAATAGTTACGAACTGGTCTTGACTCATATAAGTTGCAATGTATGGAGCAATGATAACATAAACCCATACCAATATTGTTGAAAGATTTCCTTCTAGATTATCCATTTTATATCATCTCGACTTTATAGAATTTACGATTACCTCCACCAGTAGCCTTATTCAAGGTGGTGGAATTACATACCTTTGGCCCTTTGGTTGGGTCAATAACATAATACTTGTTAGTGTCGGCCTTGTAGCACATTATGTAGTGGCCGTATGAATTCTTGTAGCTTAAGCAGTTACCAGCACTCTTGGTCTCTATCTGTAAGATTACAGGACAATAATTGTCAAGTGCTTTTTTGACTTCCTTGAACTCTCTCTTGATTGGTGTTACCTTGTAACCGAGCTTCTTCGCACCATTTATCAATTGTGTTGGTGTAGTGCCGTTCTTGTTTGTGCCTAATGTTTTCTTGATATAGGACTCGTATTTGTAATCGAATAGGAATTGTAGGCACATTTGCAATGAAGCGACTCCGCAAGAGTATGGATCGTCTTGGTAGTTTATCACTAATGGGTAAGTGGCTTCAGTATTCAAGGTTAGGTAGTTTGGCTCTCTGCCGTGTTTTAGGTAGAATTGCATGTAGCCTTGGAATAAGCCACAGTATTCTCGTCTTGTTAGTCTGTCTATTCGGTTGTTTGTGTTTTTGAATTTGCAATACTTCGGTAAACGATGGTGTTCCTTGATAAACTTTCTTATCCGTTTCCTTGCATCAGTATAATCAGATTTGTTGTATCGTTTCATCATATATCACTTCCATATGAGAATGTTCCATTTTTTGTCATAGTTGATTCGGTGATGAAATCATACATATAACCAGTTGTACCATTTCGTACTGGAACACAATATCTTTTGATTACTCCATCTTTATCAGTTATCTTGAAATTATAGATTTTCATTCTACCATATGTATCATATTTGAACCCAGTAGAAGAATCAGTATTTAATACGAACAATCCACAAGGATTGACACAATCATTTATTGTTCCACCATTCACGATTGTTTGTATAACTGTGCCATTTTGGGAAACAATACATTGGCTACCATTTGTAACAACATCATAAATCACATTGGTGCTTATAGTGTTACCACCTACTTCTGCACCAGTTCTTGCATAATTGAACTTATTTTGACCACCGAATCGGCTAAATAAGGCATAACAATTGTTGTTTGAATTGTTTTTCCTTGCACCGAAAGGTGCTTCGTAACTACCAGTTCCTTGACTGCTTAATGTTATCTCTACAACATCTTCTGCTTTTAAGATATAACCAGTATTAATATATTGGCTACCAGTACTCTGTAAGTATTCCACTTGTACATAAGGAGATGGTACAACCCAATTCTCTTTTTCTATTGTTACTGTATTGCTTGTAGATGAAGAGTATGTTGTTGTTCCAGTAAAACTTGCTTGATAAGTTGTAGTTTCAGACAAGTTGATCGTGTATGTTGCTATTCCCTCACTATCAGTTATGCAAGTTCCAATAATATTATTATCAGTATCTTTGATTGTTATTGTCCCATTTTTGATAACTCCTCTTAAATCCATATCTGTTTGGGAAGTGTCATCATATGTTGCACTTAAAAGGCAGGTTAGTGTAGCTGTATCCTCGGTTGAAACTTTGTCGCTTGTTAATAATATGGAGGTGGTTAAGGATATTCCCCCTCCACTTGGGACATTTAAGATTTTGCCTGCAAGGGTTGTGAGACCATCGGAAGCAGTTGCACCACTAACTCCTTTTGTTACAAGGTTACTGGCCATTGTCTCTCCCAATTCAGACAAAGCACCATTCAATGTAGTTGTATCATTTGTAATCTTAATCACCACCTATTGATTAATATAAGCAATCGCATCACCAATCAAATCCTCAATTGCATCAAAAGTATCGGATACAAGTTTCTCTGATGGCACATTACTATCAGATGGTGTGCTTTGCCAACTAGTAACCTTTGTAGCAGACACATATCCGCTGTGGGTATGGTTTCCTTCTGCGAATGTACCACTACTTGTACCGAAGCTTCCAGCAGTCAAAACACCACTAGTTGTAGTGATAATTGGTTTGCCACTAGTAGATCCAATCGCACCACTAGTTGTAATGTTCCCTATTTTCTGTTTACTGGTGATTGCTCCACTTGTGGTGGTGTATACGAAGTAATTCGCTGTACTTCCAACCTTTCCGTCATTGGTTAGGTTTCCATGTGCGTGAGATGTAGGAGTACGAGCATCAGTTAAACGACTATCATTGTTCTTAACGAACACATTAGTACCATCACCATCGTTAGTCAAGTCACTGGTCTTTGTTGGAATATCTGAAGAGTCTGGCTTTGCATCTATTGCATCCTTCAACACTTTCCCTTGTTTCGCTGACAATGCGCTAGTGCTTGAAGTACTGGTTAGATTATCTACAATAGTTACACTTGCATCACTACCTTTAATGCTGACTCTTGTACTGCAATCTACTGTATTAGTGTTCACAGCTGAAACAATATAATAGTAAGTAGAATAAAAGATTATGTCATTCACTGCGATTTCTAATCCTATCTTTCCGCTTAGGTTACTGATGTTGAAAGTGTATTTACTGTTAGCATATGTTGGAGCGGTAGATGTGTTCCATACACTTGAACCGTCATCTCCTTTCTCTCCTGCACTCCCTACAACATGTCCTAAGTTAAAGTCTTGGCCTCCATCAGCCATTATCATTTACCTCCTATTTGTGGATTTGTTGAATATATAAGGTCTCCATTTTCATCTATATGGTAAGGGTTCAGTGTTCCTGTTGGCAATGTGACTATGAGGTCTCCATCATCATTGATTCTGAAGCTTCCTACCATTACCACACCAGAACCTCCACCTCCTCCCTCGATGGTAATGTTTCCTGAACCTAGGAGGGATTGGTGGTTTATTGTTTTAATATTGGTTCCACTGATGAGTTTATCCTGTTTTGTGTCATCGTGGATTGTTTTGTCTAATGCTCCGTAACATACTACATCATATATGCTGTTGTTGAGGAATCCGATTATGGCCTTATCACCAACACTTAGGTTTGCTCCATTTATGATGGGTACATTGGTATGTTCGAGGCCTGTGTCTTCTTCCTTTGCATCACAGTAGTTTCCGTTGAGTTTGGTGACTGTTGCGTATTTCTCTGTTGTGATGTCATCAATGTTACTTGTTGCTTTCAGTAGGTTTTCATAAAGGTCTGTCATTATATAAACACACCCCATCTTTTAGTAGTGCCACATTCCACGAAGGTTAATGTTCTTCATACCAGTTGAGGCGGATTGTACTGTAAGGGAAGTATATACTGGGTCTGATATGGTTAGTGGGTTTGACCTTGCTAATCCTCCAACGATTGCAGAATTGAAACTTGCAAGTGGGGTATTCATCTTTGGAGTAATATCCACAGACTGATTTTTTACATAAATAATAAATCGTACATTATCCACTATATTGATTGAAGCGGTGCTTGAGAAGGAGTAATTGGTTCTGTAGTACCGGAAATCAACCAATCGTAATGCCATATTTACATAAATATCTGCATATTCCCATTCATCTCCTTTATTTGCATTTGTAAGATGCACCCATTGGTCTGCACTTCTGATATATCTATCATCGTGGTTGTGAGTATTATCACTTTTAGTATCCACTAACCCTTTCAATACAAATCCTTGATTTGCAGAGAGAGGTTTGTCAGTATCTGTTGAAGTCAAATTATCCTTAACATCAGAAACACTAACCTTACTCGCTAAACTATCGGATAAACCAGTAACATTAGATTGAAGAAGACTAGCACTAACACTAGCACTACTTGACTGGAAAACAAACTCCAAACCACTAACAGATTTACCATTAGGGATAGTCAAGACAATATCATACTCCTTCAACACTTTCAACTCTGGCACATTACCTAAATCATCATAATCCAAGTTACTAGCAATCGGAGAGGTTCCTCCCTTATTAGCAATGTAAAATGTAACACCATTATCAGCAGTCAATGATATGCTCTTGAAACCACCATAACGGTTGAAGTTAGGATAAACAGTCAACCTGTAAACTTGACTGCTGCTGCTATTGTTCTCAATTGTTGAACCAATACTCAAGTTACTGTTAGGAGTAATGCTAACATCTGCCATCTTAGCCTTAACTATGGTACTGCTATTAGGGAAAACACCACCAGTATCACTTGGCAATGACACATCAACAGTCCAATCAAAAGCATTACCCACCAATAAACTATCATTCAAATTCTCACTATACGCCTTATCACCATTCTTAAAAAAATCATTAGCCATACTATTCACCTTCCTGAATCTCAAAATTAACCAATTCTTGATCATGCTTATCGAAGCATGCCTTGAAATTACTGCCTCTTACGATAATGAAATCATCATCAACAATAGCATTGCCGACAAGCTTATCGAAATCATACTTGTCCCAAGTAGAGTCATCGAAGCAATCCATCAAATCAAACTTTAACTTTTCCTTATCAAAATCCAACCCTAATCACCTACACTAATCAAGATGTTACCCTTAATACTTATGAATGATTCAAGGAACCTTAGATACTGTTCATCCCAATCATTATCAGGCACGATGATTGAGATTGTTCCTTGAGCCAACCTATCATTAACAACATTAACACCACTCTTATCCACCAGGTTATCAGTGATTATGTCTGTATCATCCTCATCATAAGCAGCCAATGTAACATTAGTAAATGGTGGAGTATCATATCGTTTATGGTCTACTGTGTGAATGCTGCCCAATATGGTTGTGCTTGTCTCTGCACTTCCAAAAGCATTACCGAAAGCAACTAATAAATCCTTCATAGTCAACAATTGATGGTTCTGAAGGTATAGGTAGATGCGGTATTCCTCATCAGTTAATACTCTTGAATATGTGGCTCCATCACTGGTATAGGATAAGTGAGGCCTAATAAGATTATAAGACCTTCCCCAGAAAACATCCAAACTGTTCAAGACATCACCTGTAACAGTCTCAGTAACCCATTCCCCATCAACAAAGGAATACTTAGTGAAACTACCACCAGTAGTGGTGTAATTAGTGACATAATAAGTGTGGTTAGTGTTAGGTTCTTCAGGGAAACCATTCACAATTTCCACATCTCCAATGCTGCAATCAAGTATAGAGTAATCATTACGGAACTGTGTGATTAGATCATTCAACCAGTCAAAACAGCCACCAATGATTTTATAGATGAAGAAACCTGTAGGGCTTGGTGGGTTCATGAAGTTGTTTTCAATGTCATAATGGTAATCGCAGATTTCATCTCCAGTTAAGCTGGAATTATCATAAGCCATAAATCTTTATCCTCCTATGGTTCGTCTGATTTGCCTGGTGTAGTCACTAATCCACCAGCAGGGCCTGTATTTATCACACCAACATCAGGAGAGACCTGGTAAACCTCATCAGTATCCATGCTGATAGGTTCAGTGACAATTCCCCAAGTAATGCTGCTATCACTAGTCTTTGTAGCTTTTTGATAGATTATAGCATCAGTCACTTCAGGTATTTCCTCGATAAGCACACAAAGATTTGCAGGGTTAAATGATTGGCCAATATTAGCATCATTGTTGAATTGGTTAATCACTGCTTCAACCTTTGGAGTCACAGTGGATAATGTTGCTTCATGATACTCTTCTGTATCGATGTTCACATATATCTTGTAATTGATAGTGTAACCAGTTATTGTATCATCAGCCAACACATACTGTGGTGTGGCCTTCTGATAACCAAGGGTGATCCCTACGATGTTGTATTCATCCAATGCGAAGAATTGTCGGAGAGCATATTCACTTGGATAGTAGGTTCCAGTGATGTCGGCTTGTCCTCCAGCGTATTCTTCCTCTGTCTCATCCTTATCAATAGGATTATAGATCAACAATAAGTCCTCGTCTGCACTTACACCCTCCTTTGAAGGTACTATGTCATGGACAAGGTTAACCACTCCTTCATCAACGAATGGGATTGTCTTATACCAGTTGATACTGCCTGTAGGGGAATTGTTAGGATGGTCTAGTATCCTTGCACGGTAATCGTCATCGGATTCAATGTCTGTTCCTCCACTGAATGCAGTGTTGGTTACCTTGACTCCAGCTGGCAAGTCATTCTCGATTATAGTGATAGTGTCATCTAATACGTTTGTGTATTCTCCTTCGTATTCGCAGGTTGCTTCAAGCTTGATGTATTTCTTTCCGTTCAAATAGGAATCTGCATCATCAACAACGAAGCTGATACTGTCATCTGTCATGACTACTAGGTCTTCAAGTATGACTGGGTCTTCCAAGTCACAAATGGTACCCTCTCCATCATTCAATATTTCATCTGCAGTCAAAGCAGTAGCATTGTAGTAGATGACAACATAACCAGTACTAGGGCTTGCAGGTTTACGGTATATTCCAAGACTGTCACCAGTATTGTCCAAGAATTCACCTTCTTGTGTGTGTATCATGCTCATCAAGTAATTGTCATTGATGTCTTCACGTGCTTCAAGGAACAAGCTTGCAATGGTATCCAGTAAGTGGTAAGCTTCGCTCCCTTCATTGAAATCCGTAACCTTAGTCAAACCATTGTAATATGCATTGTCATACTTGCTCTTCAAGTAGTCTATGACATCATCCTTCTCTAATGTTGTTCCATCGAACAACTCCAAATATTCTGTTTCCTGAACCATCTCTATCACTTATCCTAAAGTATTAATCCTTTCCTCAAAACCAATCTCACTGCCATCAACCAATTGCAACTGCAACTGCAACCTTAAACTGTCATGGCCTTCAGGAGTAATCTCAAGGTTGAGGATGCTAAACACTCTAGGCTCCTCTAACATACAATTCTCCACATAAACTCGTAACTCACTAACGAGTGAATTATTAATCTTCTCACCCAAAGCTTGGTGAACATTGCTCCCATAATCAGTATCGATTGTAGGATATGTTCCAAGCCTTGTCAGTAACCTGTTCCTTATAGCTTGCTCTGCATTCGCTAATTCGGTGACTAATCCAATGTCACCATTACTTGTAATGAATCCATCGCTGCTATAATCAGTACCGTAAATTTCAGTATCAGTCATTTTGTCACCGCCACAATTTTAGATCCATCAACCTCAGTCTTCATGTTCTGAGATACATCATAAGTTTTGCCCTTGTACTTGTTGTACATATGATATCTTTTCTCACCATCCAATCCAGTGTATTCTGCTTTGATTATGTCCACTTTCTTGTTGGCTCCCTTGCACATTATGTAGAATAGCCAACTTGCATCTACACAATTGTAGGTTTTGCTAGTCCAGCATTTTTCTGCACTCTTTTTGCCGAACTCTGTTTCCTTTTCGGATTTGACCTTGTGGCCGATATAGTATTTGTATTTGAAGCCACCAGTTCCACCAGCAGACTTTACTTTTAGGTATTTGTATATCTTACTGACTGTTCCTAGTTCCTTGCCTTTGAGCATTATCTTCTTGATGGTTGCGGATTGCTCATTGAATCCTCCAATCTTCGGATGAATGCTAGATGGCTTGCCCTTCAATGGATTATTCTTATTCCTATTAGTGGCAACGATAGCACCTTTCTTGTTGGTTATGATGTAGTCTCCCTCATAAGGGTCTCCCAATACGCTACTTCCTTTCTTAAGGTCTATGCTTAATGTTTGACTGTCAATGTCAAGGCTTGCAGATTCAACAGTTAAAGTCTTGTTGTTGATGTCCTTGAACCTTTGGCCATCATCATAGCCCTTGAAGTTCAATGATAATAAGTCATCTACCTTAACCTGTAAGTATGCAGGTATCTCGAGTTTACCTGCATATTCAGTTCCAGTATTGATTAGGCTTTTTGCCTTTGTCTTTGACTCTGCCTTTGACAAGTTACATTTCTGACTTTGGGTTTCTGTAGCTGCAGTAGTCTTAGAACCTGTGACTGTAGCGGGTTTCAATTTAGCCCTTACCTTTGTGGCCTTGTCTTGTCCGCTTGTTCCGCAGTAGTCTGCGTCACATTTTTTACAGGTTATTTCACCTTCAGGGGTTTTCTTGGGATTGAATGTCAATGTACCCTTTGACTTGCATAAGGGGCAGTAATTCTTCCAAGTGTGCTTTGTCAGTTTATACTCATAACCTTTCTTGGATGGATAGGTCTTTACAGTGATGGTGTTGTTGTCTTTACTTACTTGTTTAACTCCTTTCAAAACCATAATATCACCATTCCATTTTTAGCAGTTGAAAGTATTAGGGTTACTATAGTATGCTAGGTGTCCACCATTCATTGCATGATTACCCCATCCTTTGCTTGTAGTGGTGTCGGTTGCAAACCATTTGCCATTCAGCTTTGTCTCTGGGAAGAAGTGTCCTTTGATATGGTTGCATCTTACATTTAATCCTACACTTCCTGCAAGGCTCATGTAAAGGTGGGTTTGGTCTGCACAATTGCCATTCCTCTTATTCAAGGTGCTTAATGCTCCCTTCTTCGTACAAGCATAATTGCTATACTTGATGTTGTTTCTCATCCATTTCCATATTGCCTTTGCCTTAGCATTATCTGTCTTGGCAGAGCCTATGATTGAATTGGCTTGCTTGACAATCTTACTGTTAATGTTGTACTTGTTGATGAAAGCTTGACCATCACTATTAGTATCAGAAGATGTTGAAGATGTGCTTCCTCCTTTGGTGACATTCTCAGTACAGTCAACAGCATCTCCTTCAATGTACCCCCAAGTGGCTATCATATCCCTTGAAGCTGTAGCAGTTGCTTTAGTTGCACCATTATACACCACTCTTCCGACAGTCACAACATTATCAGTAGTTAGAGTTTCCTCGTAATCTATGATTGTATTGGTTCCGTCACCTTGTGTGCTGAACTTGTAGCCTTGTTCAGTATTGATGTTCTTACCGAAATGAAGTACTCCCTCTATATCAACATAACATTCTACTGGGTTTCCTGCTTTCCATTCAAGATATTGCAATTGTCGAGCAATTTCCCATATGCTTTTCTTCTCCCATTTAAGATACGAATGCTTGTTAGTGGTTTTGGTTAAACCTGCAAGGCTGAACTGGTTAGGGTCATTCTTCAACAATTTCCTTAACAAGTTATAGCTTGTGATATCGTTGTAGCTGACACTGCTAATCTTGCTCAGGTACAACCTTAGGTAACTGACGCAATCATATTCATACAAACCATTTGTGGAATCCTTGACCTTGTAGATTTGGCCTCCGAAACCATACCTTTTTCCTCTTGGATCATTGTACCTTACCCTTGTCCCCTGGACTAAAGGCTGGTTGGAGCGGAAGCTTAATGAGTCTGCGGAATCTGACTTGTACTCTATCTTAGCATTGTTGAAGGGTATTCTATGAAAATGGGTTTGTGATAGTTTGGCAGTGTCGCTAACATATAATGTTCCAATACTCAATTCAACACTCCCTCCTTATCATTTCTTCTTCTTTTTGCTTGTGATGTTGTACTTCTTACGCCAGTAATCCCTAGTGACTTTATCCCATTGGCCTTGGTTGGATTTAGAGACTTTTATCTTGTAGGCTCGTTGCAGCTTATTGACTTCCTGCTTAGTATATTTGAGGTAGTCTCCATCAATCTTATAGCCCTTGTAGTATCCTTTTTTTTGCAGGAACTTCTGTAGATACTTGACACATTTCTTATTAACCATACCATACTTCAAAGTACCGCAATCAGTCAAGAGTATGGTAATGTAACTGCTTGTCTTCTTGGCTGTGGTCTTCTTGGCCTTAGTAGTGGTTGTTTTCTTTGTAGCGGATTTGCCGATACGCTTGAATGTGGCCTTAACAATATTCGGCTTCACATACTCTGTAAACTCCCAATTGATAAGGTAAGAGCCGTTAAGTTTCTTCTCCTCCTTATAATCAGTCAAGTAATAATTGCCGTTCACTTGAAGGTCTGAAGGCCCTACCAATACACCAGCCTTATTGGTGTAAGTCTTCGCAAGGTTACGATAAGATGACAATACACTTAATTCATCCTTGCTTACAACACTAGAGAAAGACAATACTGTACCATTGGTGGAAATGTACTCAACACTATTCCCACCAGTAGAGCCGATGAAAGTATTGACACTGTAATTCCTATCCTTAACCTTATTGATTGAGTCAAGAATATACTGTATCTTGACCCCTGCAAATTTCACTTCCATTATTCAACTCCCCGTAGCACATTTTGTTTATAGATCTCATCAGACAGTTTCCTTACAATGAAGTCACCAGCAGACTCTTCAATGATACCATTTAGTACGATGTTTGGTCTTCCACCAGTTGCATTGCTGATGTTGCTTATCAAGTTAGTGTTTGCACTACCTATACCGTTGACACTTCCCATGCTAATACCAGCACTGCCTCCTGTGGTGATCCCAGCACTTCCACCTATTCCCATCAACATATCCCAAGCTGCCTTGATGTTGTCAATGATAGGTTTCAAAGTGTTATATGCACTTTGGAATGGAGCAGTTATAGCATGAGTTACACCATTGAAAGCACCTTGTATAGTTCCTCTGACTCCATTGAAAGCATTTCCAATTGCATTGGCTATTGACCTTGCTTTAGCGGTGGCTTGATTCCAAAGGTTCATAGCTGCAGATATGATGCTCCATATTGAAGAGAACGAAGCTGATATTCTACCGACAAGCCAAGCACCAACTGCCGCTATTGCATTCACTAACCCTTGCAATGCTCCACTAATGAACGAGTACAGTTGTTGACCGAAGGTTACTATGCTCTGCCAGGCATTGTCTACCATGGCACGGAACCAGTCAACATTATAGTAAGCCCATATCAAAGCAGCAGCTAAAGCAACCAATGCTAATACGATTAATACGATTGGGTTGGCATCCATTACTGCATTGAGTACTGTTTGTGCTCCACTAAGTAACCAGTCAGCAGCTGCAGATAACTTGGTTGTTATTTCCAAGCCCTTAAGGTACTGTATCATACCTAAGTCTTTGATGGCTTTCATACCAGTAGCCATTTGGCCAAGTCCAGAGACAGTGTCTATGAGAGGGCCTCCTGCAACTGAACCTGCTACAATACCCATACCTACAAGGCCACCAGTAGCATCATTCAATTGGAGGATATAATCCATTGCTCCTTTCTCTGCACCCAACCACATGCTACTTAATGCGTCTTGGGAATTATAGAGCATACCTTCCCATTCAGCTTGCTTGTTAAGCATAGTGTCCTGGGTAGAAATACCTCCATAACCAAGGTCATTCAAGACTTGTTGCATTGCAGCTTGTCTTTCCTGGAAAGTGTTGGCTTCTTTGAGTTTGTCAACTTGACTACTTACGATGGATCCTCTTTCAAGTTCTGCGGTGTTACCATCCAATAGGTATTTCATGATGTCCTGTTGGGATTCGGTTGCCATCTTTCCCATGGTAGCGGAACCTGCCATATAATCAGCCATGGTCTTGGTTGCCGCTTCCATTTCTTGCGGATTCAAGTCATTCCCAAGTGCTTGAGCGGTAGAAAGTACACTCCTCATAGTGTTGTCATCACCAGGCATACTGGCAACAATATCAGATATGTCTTGATAGGTTTGTTTGGCTTTGTCTGCTCCAAGGTTCATCTCAAGGAATGCCATGTTCTGCTCGGATTGCATACCTGCTTGTTCCACTTCTTGGATAGCATTCTTTAAGTCAAGCACACCTTGCTTGGCCTTGCCTACCCCATCACTAAGGTTAGTCATTGCTTGTTGAACCGCTGCATCATCAACATCAATAACGAATTCAGCACTACCATTAAGACCTTCCTCTTTCTCACCAGCAGCATCCAATCCATCATCATCAACAGCAACTTCAAAACCTACCACTTTATCAGCGAGACTGTCCAATAATGCTTCCAATTCTTTGACTTGTTCGTCATCGACATCAGCAGCAACTTTAATCTTTACTTCCTTTTCAACCATCTTGCTGAATCTCCATTATGTTTTAATATGTTAAGAATGAATTCTTGCTTGACCTGAAATTGCCAATCTCATCAGTAATTATTATGATCGCCATTTGCTGAAAACGATTCAAATCCATATAATCATCTAGGCTTAACTGTATGATACCACGGTCAAACATTCTTGTGATATGGCAAAGTTTGCCAGTCTTATAATTCAACTGTTCCTTTAAGAAATCGTTCTATCTGCTCCGAAGAAGCCTTATCTGTTTGTATGCCACTAACCTCGTATATGCATTTTATTATATCCGTGGTGACACCTGCAGGGATATTATCCAATAGTATGTCAATCTTATCCTTAGGATAGGATGTTCCATCCTCTTTGACAAGGCATTGGTATATGAGTTCATCGTTCATCTTCATAATGTCCTTCTGCCCATACTGTGTGTAAAGTTTCATGAAGGTTCTTTGACTTATCGGTTTCACATAGAAACTATAATCAGTATCCTCATAACTGATTATGTATTTCTTATAAAATTCGTTGTTGAGGATTCTCTGTTCAGTCTCCACTAACAAATCCTCTAGGCTCTTCTCTGCCATAACCTATTGCACCCCTAATAATAAAATAAGTATAAAAAAATAAAGGAACTAAAACAAAAGTAGTTTAGTTCCTGGTAATCTCTTCATCTAAATCTTCTGCAGTAAACTCAATAGATTCAGTGGTCAAGGAGTCCACATTGATTTCTTTACTGTACTTAGATACTAAGCAACCAAGGAAAATTTCCTTAACAGTATAGGAGGTTCCTCCTTTCTCACGGACAATCTCTTTGATAGTTACTTCACCTTTGTTGGTTCTCATGTCTTTCAATACATTACGCATTGCAAGGTAAGTTTCAACATCAGGTGCGATAAGTTTATCGACACTTACAGTGTACTCAGTTTTATCGATACCGAAGTTCACAGGACCATCAAAAGTTTTCTCAGTGGATACTTCTGCATTCTCATCTATCTTTACACCAGTACCACGGCCGAAAGTGACTCCATTAATAATAATTGTCTTATCTGCCATCCTATTTCACCTCACTTTTTAGATTACATCGTAGGTTACGTTCGCATCGATTTCAGTTACTACTCCATCGAATACGATTTCCTCAATGTTAGCTCTTACACAATCTCTGTTCACCTTTTCAACACTGTACTTGATGTCCTCTACAAGGCCGAGAGTGTCAATGCATTCATGTTTTACTCTTGCGAGTCTTTGCTCGATAGCATCCAAGGTTATAGCATTGTTCTTCTCACCAAGGAAATCTTCAAGGTTGAAAAGGTTGATTATGTAATTGATAGTTCTTTCCATGTACAAGTCCAAGTGTACAGTAGCTCCATCAGTAGCAGTGACAACATGAGGTAATCTAGAGTTGACGATAACGAAAGTCTTTTCTGCACGGTTCAAACATTTAGCAACAGGGATACCTGCCTCGACCAATTTGTAACCCATGTCAGAGGATTGTGCAAAGGTCATTTCAGCATTGACTGCTTCAACACCATCCAAGGTTTTCATAGTAAATGAAGCGTCAACTCTACGTTCACATACAAGTCCGCAGTAGTATGCTGCAGATTGTGCTACAGACAATTCAGTATTGTTGACAGTGAACTGTTGACAGATTAAACCGAAACAACCTCCATCCGCAAAGGTGGCAGCAGTGGTAACATAATCAGCTGCAGCAGACCTGGTGACTGGAGCGATTAATCCTACAGGATGGGATGATTCAAACCTATCATCAATATAGGATTTAATGCTTGCAAGGTTAGTGTCAGTTAAAACGTAAGGTATCAATAAGATATCGTAATTCTCTTCAAGGCTGGTAGCAGCAGTAACAATCTCTGCACCAGTAGGACTGCCACTAGTGGATGGGTTGATGTCAACGATAATCACATCAGTAGCACCGCCACGGAATAAAGGTTCAAGGCATTGATCTCCAACTGGTGAACTGCTGGTGATTGTGCCAGTGGTTGCTTCAGCTACTGCATTAGCATAAGTGTTTACACTTATAGGAGCAGATAATGATTTACTGAACTCTGCTACGATTGCAACTTTACCTGCAATTCCTGGTGAACCTTTTGGGACATTGTCCACTTGTGTAACTGTAATTTTTGGTATAATTGCCATAGTTATTCTCCTAAATATTCTTTTAATAATTTTTCTGTTTCCTTTAATGTTTTTGGTTCTTTTTCAAGGCTACGGATGAAACCTTCCTTAACGTACTTGTTGAGGTCAAGGTTGGTCATGTATTCCTTGAAGTTGAACCCTTCCTTCTTCGCCATCTTTTACCACCATAAATGATTTTAGATGTATAAGTAATGTGTCAGTTGGAATGCTCCCATACAACCCCACTTCTTGTTTCCTGGTTGGCTCATCAGTTGACTGTCTGTGATGACAGTATCACGTACCACACCAGTTAGTATCTTCCAATCCTCATCGGTTAGGAACTTCTGCATCAATAGGTCATGCAGTTCTGTAGTCTTGAGGTATGCCACATCATTGGCTCCTTTCATATAGAAGATGATGATGGTATGCACACTTTCAGGTGTTGGGTTGTCAAGGGTTCCGCCGTACTCAACATGGTCTATGTAGATGTCTGCTGTAGGTTTCTTTCCAAAGGTCTTGAGTTTCTGCTCATCATAACCATAACTTATCTTGTTGAAGATAGGCACATCGTTGTCATCGGTTAATCCTTCAAGATTATCATGTATCCATTCGCTGACACTTGTAGCGAACCTGTAATCAGGATTGCTAGTTTCCTCGCTTATTTGGAAAAGGTACTCCTTGTCCAAGTCCACTTCAACAAATTCCTCAGTCATCTATATGCCTCCAATGTTTTGCTTAATCCATCCCCAAGGAAATCAATAGGACCAACCTTTGCAAGTCCTTTACCACGGATCCCTCTTAGGACGTACTCCCCGTAGTCAGCATTTCCTTCATCATAGTAACCAGTGATTATACTGAAATTCTTGCTGATTCTTGAGTCTACACGAATGTTCCTTCTCAAGTTACCAGTGTCATAACCATGGCCTTCGTATAATTGTGCCTTGATGTTGTTTTCAAGGGATAATGCGACTTCATTTGTTTTCTCTTTCAATGCTTCTTCAACATAAAGGTTAAGGTAATCCATTATCTCCGCCATCTTCCACGGCCCCTTTTCTGATTGTAGGTTAAGCTATGGGAATGTTTGACCATCTGATGTTTCACAAGGTCAGCTTCCTCAGCTTCGCTGTTAAGGTAGGAACGGATATAATCATCTAGCAAACCTTGAGCCTTGTTGAACCAAACATCATATTGTACTGGCAATTCATCACCATGATACAAACTCAACAAGATGTCACTTGCAGCATAATAGATTGCTGCGGTCCTTAAACCATTAGGCACATTTATTAGGTTATATGTTGCGGTATGGGTGGTGATTGATTCCACTTCAGTGGTGGAGCCATCATCATTTACCATTTCGATAGTGATGCTTGGCAATGGGACATATGATTTCTTGAGGTTGCTGTCTATCCAGGCAGTACTATTGGCTATCACAGTGGCGAACATTTCATCAGTAATGTCATCACTAATGTCACCGAATAGGCTGTTAACTTCTTCTTTTGTACAATATGACATCACTTATCACCTATAAAATTTCTTTTCTTATTTGCCGCCAGCATCTTCCAATGCTTTGACTCTTACTTCTAAAGCATCAATTGCATCTTCCAATGCTTTGGTGTCTGCACCTTCAGATTTTTGCAATTTAACAATCATCTCGTATAATTGGCGGTTGATGTCCTCTTGTGGCAAATTAAGTATAGTTGGATAATTAACCATTTACTAATCCTCCTTAAAAAAAAAGATTAAAGGAATGAATACTCCTTAAGCGGAGTATCCACCATAAAGTATACCATTAGGTTCTAATACGTTCACGTTAGCTTCTGCGAATACGTAAACATAGGAACGTTGAGGTTCATCAGGTTCAGTCATCTTGACGTTAATGAAAGATTGTGGCAATTGCATAAGGATGTCAGCATTTGCTTCAGGTTCAGCTTCTAACTGTGCAATGATACTGTAGTTAGGGTCAGCGTATTTCTCAATGGTTGCAGATGGGTTAGTTAAGTCCATTGCAAGGTAATGGTTAGCTGCGATAGCATTGGTACCTACATACTCAAAGTTACTGTCATCGAGTAAGTTGGATTTTGCTAATGCAATCTTGATAGCGGTTGCATCTGCTCTTGGCAAGAAGATGGTGTTAGGAGTGAATCCAGTGTCAACATCATTCTTGACTTCCATAGCATCAATGATCTTCAATTCGTTTTCAATAACATCAATACCAGTACTGGTAGAATCGATTTGGCTAATGGTTGGAGCAGTAGCACCAGCACCAGCCACTAAGGAACCGAGGAATGCTTTGTCATAGAAGTTAGCAAGTTTAGCAACAGACTTGTTCAAGAACACTTGTAAGGTTGCGTCTAATCTTCCAACATCAGCAAGACGAGAGTTCATTTTGAACATGTAACCTTTAGGTAAGGTTGCTCCACGATATGCGGATGGTTCGCCGAATTTGATTTCGTTGAAGTCTAATCCATCTCCAGTACTTACTACATCTCCGATTACATCATCAGCATCGGTAGAAACATAATTGGTGAATTCACCAGAAACGTTTTGTACAACTGGTAATTTGTTTAATAATTTAAGAGTACCGTATACTCTTTTTTGAGCGTAAAATTCTAAATTGTGAGTTCTGTTCTCGAATAATCTTGGGATAGTCTCCATAATTAATCCTCCTTATAATATACCTACAACAACTTGATTGTTGGTGTCTTGGTCAGATAATGCAACCATGTTAGTAGCAGTAGAACCACTGGATGCACTTAATTTAACAGTTCCATCAGTGTGGAATGCTAAGTATTTCTTAGCAGTGATAGCTTCAGATGCTTTACCTTTTAAGGTGATGACTTTTTTGAAGATGGTTTCAATACCTACTTCTCTTAAGTCACCAGCACTTACTGCTGCTGCTTGGTTTTCTGCGGTTCTTGGTTCACCATTGACCCATTTACCTTCATTGTAAACGAAACCAATGAACAATCCGTTGTTGTATGCTTTTACAGTCATGTCACTATCCAATTCTACAGCCGCACCTTTAGTTAATGGTGATGCAACTGAAGGACCAGAGATAGTTCCTGCTGCGGTTTGAGTTTTCACAATAGTAATGTCTCCTTCTTTAGCGTTGAATGGTACAACAGGAGTTTTTCCATAATTTAATACTTTACTCATAAACTTTTTCCTCCTCTAAAAAAAACTTTTATTTAAAGTAATCTACCATCTTGTCCACATTGCTTAACACCTTATGACTCTTTGGCTTAAGGTTTGTGTCTATAACGGATGGTGCGTCTTCATATAAAGATATGAACATGTCTTGGTCTGCAAGGCATAATTGCAATGCTTTCTCTTTCTGTGCTGGTACAAGCTTACCCTCTGATATGTACTTGTCTACTAATGCATTTGCCTTGTCATTTAGTAATTCATTCACATTGGCTTGCAATGCTTTTAATTCTTCTGCTTGTTGAAGTTTCTCATTGACCTCATCGTTCAAGTTACTGATGACATCATTCACTTCATTATCCTTCTCGGACAATTTCTTTTCAAGTTCTTGAATCTTCTTGTCCTTGTCGGCTAGTTCTTTCTCGAACCTTGCCTTGATTTCATTGAACTTGTCCAAGGTATCATCAACCTTCTTTTGTGGTTGTGGTTCTGGTTTTGGATCTACATCTGTCAACTTGTTAGACCTCCTTATAAATTAAAAAACTATAAAATGTTTGCCTCGTATCATCGGCGAAAAACATTTATGATTATTATTTTTTGTAGAAGTTTGCGCTGCATCTGCAATTGGGGTGTAATGGTGGTAGGTTGCTAGTGTCTTCGATTGAGTATTCTACATCTCCACCAGTTTCGCTAGTGTTGCAGTACATCTTCTTGCAAATATCACACCTTGTACTACGGCAGTTTACAGTATAATGTGTAGCACCACGCTCTTTGGCTATGATATAATCTGACACTGTAGCGGTACGTGCTATCTCTGTACGTGCTATTGTCCTGGCACGTTTGTTCTTGATACCTTCCACTTCATCACTTATTCGCTTGGCCATCTTTTGAGGATTGCTCCCTTCAGGGTTATTGTATTCCTCTGTGACTATGTCTCGGACACGTGCTTTGATGTCTTCACCAACATTAGTGATTAGGTTTCCCACATAGTTTTCAATGGTTACCCTGGTGAGTTCCCTTTGCGATGGTCTTGAGAATTTGTGGTTATTGGTTTCGGCCAGTATCAAAGCGAGCATTGTATCTGTGTAACCAGTTGAAGCTAAAGGGTTCTTGGTAGTGTATTCCTTTGTTGCTTCAAGGAATGCTTCCAATGTGTCATTATCCAACACTCCCTTCTCTAATCTGCGGATTATCTCATCGAACAACTCATCAGTATATTTGATACCCGTCTTGATTAGTTTGTCTTTAGATACCATCCAAATCACCAAGGATGTTGTCGGTTAGGTCTGCACCGTCTACTGGTTCTTGGTATTCAAAGTTCTCTAATGGCATATTCACTTCTTCATTAGCATATTCCACACCAGCCTCGGCCTTAAAGAGTAATCCTATACTTTCTTGGACTGCAGTATTCTCACTATCCACCACACCATTCTGCATTAATGGTGTTATGATATTGAAGAGTTTCTGCATATCACCTGAAGAGAATTTGTCGAAGCTTATGACTGGTGCTTGGGCATTTGCTCCAAAGTTAAAAGCAACTACTGGATTGATTACTTGCTCTTGGATTGTATTGGCGATTTCCTCAAGGATACCATCATAAACTTTGGTGGTGAAGTCGAGTTGTGTCTGTGACTGTGCATATGTACCAGTCTGACTATTATCCCCAAGTAATAGGTTACCGATGAACAATCTCCTAAAGATTTGATTATCCTTATATTGCAAGGTTGTGAAGAAAGTCTCACCTTTATGGCTGGACTCTAATACTCCAACCTCATCTTCCACTCCAAGGACCATACCAGTAGTGCCGTCGCTAATGTCCTCAAATGCAGTTAGCATCTCATCACGAGATACTGGGTTATTGGTTTTACCATACAATGTGGGTGACCCATTCTTCTCCGCAAAGGTCATCAGCCAATCCATAAGGTTCTCCTTATCCTCCACTATCGGCAAGAAATCATATAATAAACCTTGGCCTTCATGCTCATCATAAGGATTATTATAACTGTACAATAGTACCTTGTTGATTGGTATCTCAACATCACCGCCTTGGTACTGTTGATGAATTGCTACAAGTTCACCATCCTCATCATAAACAAATGGATTGTTCTGCAGTGTCTTGATATGGATAGGCACTAAATCCTTGCAGATAAGCCTACCATCCAGCACATCATAGATAATCTCATGAACATTAAAACCCCACATCACAGCACTACACATTTGCTTAACAACTGTGTTGAGTTCAGTATCCATACCTTTCAACATTTCATTGATGAAATCGTAAATGGTACTATCATCTTCATTAGGGTCTGTGAGTATCCATTGCTTACTGGATAATAAGTATTTGAGTATCTCGAAACCTGTACTGACCTGAGTATCACGGAGTATGCTCCTACCAACATTATAACTGACATTGTTATGGTTACGATTGAACAAGCTAGTATAGGGTGTGTACTTGGCCACCCCACTCTTGACATTGCTTGTCCTTGACACTCTGTTGAATAAATCATTAATTATGCTCATAATCTTAAACTCCTTCGATGACGCTTCGCCCCTGTGCCTATCATATTACCACCACCCTTACTGCTTAGGTAGTTGTAGGCGTAACTGCAAGCGTCTATTATATCATCATGTTTCATTAATGGGAATCCTCTCATTTCCTCTAGTAATTGTCCACGGCTATAATCATCTAGACAGATTAATACTTTACCATCAAGGATAGCTTCCTTGAAACCATAAGCACGATCAACCTTTGAATGTATTGGTTTGGATTGTTCCACTCGGTATCCTTGCAATCTGTCCTTGTAAATATCAAACAATGCTTTAGATGACCCTCCTACTGTACCTGTCTCTATCAATACAGGAATGCTTGGTGTATCGAGTCTAGCAGTGGATTGTATCACATTGAACAATCTTTCACCATACCTGTCCGCTCTTAACTCTCGTATAATGTAGTAGTCATCAATGGTTCGGAGCATCAGTACACTTGCGGTTCTGTCATTCACATCACCCTTAGTATCATCACTATATGCACAATCATAACTCCTTACCTTGCTTATGATTTTATAATTGGGCAATTCATCATCAGTTATGAACCTTACCTTGTCCAAGTTGAAGAAGTCACCAGTCTCATCCAATGGCTGTCCCTGGTATTGTGCATTGAAAACACGTTCACCCACCTCTTCTTTACGGTCAATGAAAAATTTGGGATCATAACGGTTGCTCCATATGCAGGTGCCATCATCTTCTAATGCTCGTATGGTTATGAACCTGTACTTGTCAGGTTGTTCCTGCATTAATCTGCCTATGACGTCTTGGCTGTGCCATCTTGTCCCTAGCATGAAGAGTTTGCTCCAAGGTTCCAACCTAGGAATGAGAATGTTCTGATACCAGGAGTAGAGCTTGTCGAGTAATGTTGGTGTGCAATCGCTATGTCCTTTGATAAGGTCATCGCAGATACATATGTCCACATCT
>Ga0247610_10000907_pt1 | contig 38905 bp, 33 predicted proteins | sample 174DNAGHGhighgp2_FD_193483 | JGI IMG/M metagenome (GOLD analysis project Ga0247610, IMG submission 193483) | Sheep rumen microbial communities from Palmerston North, Manawatu-Wanganui, New Zealand - 1742 DNA GHGhigh gp2 | ecosystem: Host-associated > Mammals > Digestive system > Stomach > Rumen...
TGAAGACAAAGGCTTTGATACGGCTTGTTTTCTTCAGTCCGAAGGCTTTTGTGTCAAGCCTGTCCATAAGGAACTTGTAGAAGTTGCGTATGAGTGCCGTCAGCAGCAGGAAAACGGTGTTCTCTGCCATGAAGGACTTAGGCAGCCTTGCCCAGCCGAAGCCATTATTCATGTCGTCAAAGATACGCTCCTTGCCGCCTCTGAGGTTATAGAACTCCACAATCTCGCGATTGGTTGATGTATAGTCATTGGTCAGGATGCATCGGTATGTGCGAAGTGTGGGATGCAGCGAGAGATGGGGCATCAGGTGGCTCGTAACGTCCTCCACGCAGTCACCGCCACAAAAGTAGACACTTGCCAGCGAACCTGCAATCTCGCCGTACTGGTAGCCGAATGACGTACATCGGAGACCCAGTACTTTGTCGATAACCGGACCTACATAACGGGAAAATTGCTCTCTCACGTGAAATATCCCTCCAAAAGGAGTGATTCTCTCAGATTTTATTTGTACTTTTGCCATGCCATTGATGATTTTGCTTGTCTTGATTTTGCAGCACTAAGGTAAGTGAAAAATCTGACATGGCAAAATCCTGGGCCGCTCGGCTCTGCCGCTTGCCCCAGCAAGAACTTTTTGTTGCTCAGGGACTTATAACAAAGTTAAACTAAAGTGCTGCGGAATTTAGGTATACTTAAACTCAGCAAATAAGAAATATGATAAAGTATAGTCTCTTCTGTATTAGAATATCAGCTGTATTCTTGCTGATGGTGATTAACGTATCTTGCAATAAAGAATCCAACGACATTTCTATTGAGAGTACGGATTTTGTTGGAATGTGGGAAGCTGTAAATTATAATGGACAGAACTTACATTCTCGTAAGATAAGTTATTGGTTCAAATCTGATGGGAGTTGTGAGATTGAAGATAATGTTCAGTCTTCGTTAATAATGGAAGGTAGATGGCTTTTCTCGGGGCAGGACAAAAGGATAACAGTTATTTCTAACAATTATCAATATAACGCGACTTTGAGCATTCTGTGGTATTCCAAATATACTAATAGATTTAAGGCTATGGTTAAATGCTCTGGTGAGGAATCTGAAATAATATATCTTAGGACATTGATTAAATAGCCGATCACATAACAGTTCACTGATTACAATGCCGCTGGCATGTATATTGGAAAAGTTATGCCTAAAGTGCTGCGGAATTTAGGTAATAATCTATTTATAATAATCTTTAACAGAAAAGTGTTCTGTCACGAACAAATCTGATGGATAAATAAGTTTTTATCCATGCAGTTATGTAAAAATAGTGTAAAAAAACAACTTGCTTGGTCTTTTTTTTGAAATTTTCAACCGTTATTATAAATAATTAGTTACCTTTGTACACCTAATAACGAGAAATTGAAGTTGTAAAATAATTTATTTTATGAAAGATGTGATGGAACAAAAGATTCCACAAATCGTGGAAGAGGAAGTGAATCAAGATTCTTCCTTTGACCGAAAACGTCGTATTATTGGTGCCGTCTGTGGACCAATATGTGCATTACTCGTATGGTTTACTCCCATTGAGAACTTATCGGTAGAAGCACATCAGTTGCTTGCCATCATGACACTTGTTGCCTTGTGGTGGATTACGGAGCCTATCCCTATCCCCGTGACCTCTTTGGTGGGACCTACTCTTTGCGTGATCCTGGGTGTGGTGAAGATGAAAGAGGCGTTTGCCGCCTTTGCCAATCCCATGATTTTCTTGTTTATGGGTGGATTTATCATTGCGAAAGCGATGATGGTCAACGGGCTTGACAAACGAATCGCATACGGAATCATGTCGATGAAATGGGTGGGGGACAGTCCGCGCCGTATCTTCTTGGCTATTGGCTTGGCATGTATGCTCTGTTCCGGTTGGATTAGCAATACGGCTACGGCTGCCATGATGTTCCCGATTGCGTTGGGATTATTGGAAGCTATTCGCGAAATGATGTCTGCCAACGGTAAGGAAATCAACCTTCGCACCTATAAATACGCTACTGGTCTGATGTTGATGACAGCATACGCTTGTTCGATTGGAGGTGTACTTACGCCCATCGGTACACCACCCAATATTATCATGTTGGGATTCTTGAGTGAGATGGCAGACATCCATGTGTCGTTCTTCGACTGGATGTGTTGGGGCTTTATTGCCATGATCGCTTATTTCGTGATTGCGTACCTCGTTCTCGCTCGTATGTTCCCCGCAGACGTGGAACATATTGAAGGTGCTCACGAGTTGATACAAGAGAAGGTGAAAGGTTTGGGTAAGTGGACTAACGCTCAGAAAAACACGCTGTTCGCGTTTATCGTTGCAGTAGTACTTTGGGTTGCTCCAGGTGTGTTAAGCATGATTTACGGTGCTGAAAGCGAAGTGGTCAAAGTATATAACCGGTATTTCCCCGAAGCCGTGGTAGCCATGGTAGGAGCCTTGTTGATGTTCTTCTTGCCAGTGAACAAGAAATGGAGTAAGATGACCATCGACTGGAAGGATGCCGTAGCAGGTGTAGAGTGGGGTACGTTGTTGCTTTTCGGAGGTGGTCTTGCCATGGGTGGAATGATGTATTCTACCGGTCTTTCCGCATGGATAGGCGACCAGATTATCAGTCTGATGGGTGGTCAGCCTTCAGAGCTGCTGCTCGTCTCAGTCTTCTGCGTGATGTCACTGTTGCTTTCAGAGCTTACCTCTCACACGGCAGCCACCAACATGATTGGTCCGCTTGCCATTGGAGCAGCCGTATCGGCAGAATTCAGTCCTGTGCCCGTAGCCGTAGGCGTAGCCCTTTCAGCATCCCTTGGCTTTATGTTGCCCGTATCTACACCTCCTAATGCCATCGTCTATGCCAGTGGGTACATACCCATTACCAAGATGATCAAGACAGGCGTGTATATCGACTTCATCGGAATAGCCATTGTCACGATTCCCATTGTGCTGTATTTCGTGAACATGATAGTAGGGTAATTTTCGTTTCCCTACCCACGATAACCCATTGACAGATATGTGTTTTCCCTGTCAATGGGTTTTTTGATGCAATTTTTGTTCGTATAAAATCGTGGTCTCCATGCAATAAAAAGGGGAAATATATCGTTTATAAGAAGTATATATACAGTTTAAAAGGAATGATAGACTATATTCGGGGCGAATTGACAGAGCTAACCCCAACCTTGGCCGTTGTAGAGACGGTGGGTGTAGGTTATGCGATGTCTATCTCGCTAAACACATTTAGTGCCATACAAGGCAAAAAAGACGTGAAGCTCTACGTTCAGGAGTCGCTTGTCACGGGTGGCAGGGATGATAGTTACACGCTATACGGTTTTTCTACCAAGCAAGAACGCGAACTCTACAGAATGCTGATTACCGTAAGTGGGGTGGGTGCGAATACGGCGAGGATGATTTTGTCGGCATCGTCTCCAGCAGAGTTGTGCAACATCATTGCCAACGGTGATGAGCGTATGTTGAAGAACGTAAAGGGAATCGGCTTGAAGACTGCCCAACGAATCATCGTGGATCTGAGAGACAAGATTGTGTCAAGCGGAATAGCGGGCGAGTTGCATGTGAGCGACCAACCCGTTTCCATGGTGAACAATAGCGTGAAGGATGAGGCTGTTCAGGCTCTGACCATGTTGGGCTTCTCTCCTGCGCCATCTGCCAAGGTGGTAGTAGCCATATTAAAGGAACAACCAGACTTACCCGTTGAGCAGGTGATAAAGTTAGCATTGAAGCAAATTAAGTAAGTATCTAAAAATAGGAATGTTATCCGCTTTGAAGGTTAGAACGAAAATAGGGACGATGGTGATATGCTTGTTGGTTATGGGATTCGTAACCAGCTACGCTGTGTCTGTACCTTTTGTGGCAAACACCTCTCACGAAAGCGGAAACAATGAACCTCCACAAGACGATCCCCGTAGGTTGCGCCAGCAAAATGCCCAGCGCAATACCAACGGCAATCCAGACGACAAGGAGAAAAAGCCCGACGTCATTGCCCAGCCGATTCTGGAAAACGAAGACTCCATTCCAGATTCCCTGCTTCATCCACGATGGAAAATACAACGCACCTTACCCGTCACATACGACGACTTGCAACAGTCGCCTGTGGATTTGAAACGTCCTGACAACCTGAAGCAAGAGGTGCAATACAATGACACACTGAACAGCTATTTCTTCGGTAATAAGTTGGGTAACACATGGTTGAATGCTCCTATCTCCATGTCGCCTGAAGAATACTTGAACTGGAGCAACAAACAAAATATGCTCAAATTCTTCCGTTCCAAGAATGACGAAATCTACAAGAAAAAGGGAAAGGAGAAGTTTGACTTTACCGATATGCACTTCGACTTGGGACCAGCTGAAAAGATATTCGGTCCGGGTGGAGTGAGAATCAAGACGCAAGGAACGGCAGAACTGAAGTTTGGCGCAACCATCAAGAACATCGACAATCCATCCCTTCCCGTGCGTAACAGGAAAACCACCTCGATGGATTTCGATGAGAAAATCAACCTGAACGTGAATGGTAAGGTGGGTGACAAGGTGAACATGAACCTGAATTACAACACCGATGCGACGTTTGATTTCGATACGCAAAACATGAAACTGAAGTTTGATGGAAAAGAAGACGAAATCATCAAGCTGGTAGAGGCTGGAAATATCTCGTTTCCCTCCAACTCCACATTGATCAAAGGAGCCAGTTCGCTGTTCGGATTGCGTACAGACTTGCAGTTTGGCAAGTTGAAACTGCAACTTGCCGCTTCGCAAAAGAAGAGCAACACACAGAGCGTGTCTTCAAAAGGCGGCGTGCAGTTGACACCCTTTGAGTTGGATGCCGTCAACTACGAAGAAAACCGCCACTTCTTCCTTTCACATTATTTCCGTGAGAAATACGACAATGCCATGAAGACATTGCCCAATCTCACCACAGGTATCAAGATCAACCGTGTGGAAGTGTGGGTGACCAACAAGACGGGAACCACCACCAACACCCGTAACATCATTGCACTGACCGACTTGGGTGAAAGCAGCAAGATCATCTATCCCCGTTGGGGTGGAGGAGGCTCTGTGGTTCCCTCAAATGCAGCAAACGGAGAGTATTCGGCAATGGTCAACCAATATGTCGATGCCCGTAACATTGACCAGACCTCTTCTGTGTTGGAAGGCATTGATGGCTTTGAGGGAGGTTCTGACTATGAGAAATTAGAGAGTGCCCGACTGCTGAACACTTCTGAATATACGGTCAATACAGCATTGGGATATATCAGTCTGAAAACATCCTTGCAGACCGACCAGGTGCTTGCCGTAGCGTATGAGTTTACATACGGCGGAACCACCTACCAGGTGGGTGAGTTTGCCAGTGACATTACCGACGTGAAGAAAGCCCTCTTCGTGAAAGCATTGAAGAATACCAGCAACAACCCGATGCAAGGCAACTGGGACTTGATGATGAAGAACGTCTATAACCTGGGTTCCTCCAATATCCAGAAAGACAGGTTCCGTCTTGACGTGAAGTTCCAGAGCGATACGGCAGGTGTGTATCTTACTTACATTCCAGAACCACAGGTGAAAGAATTGCCTTTGCTCAGGGTGTTGGGAGCAGACCGTTTGGATAACAACAACAAGGCACATCCCAATGGCTATTTCGATTTCGTAGAAGGTTACACCGTAAGCAACGGACGCGTGTTCTTCCCCGCAGCCGAACCGTTTGGCGAATATCTCTACAATTATTTGGTGGGAAGGGGCGTTAGCGCTGACAAGGCAGCCAAATACGCCTTCACGGAATTGTATGATTCTACCAAGACCATCGCCATGCAAATTGCCGAGAAAGACAAGTTCATGCTGATGGGACAGTTCCGTGGTACGAGCGCCAACGTGATTTCATTAGGTGCCATGAACGTGGCACAAGGTTCGGTGAAGGTAACGGCGGGAGGTATGGAGCTGCATGAAGGAACCGATTATACCGTGGATTACAGTGCCGGTGAGGTAACCATCCTGAATCAGAGCATCATCGATGCAGGAACGGCGGTGAACGTCTCATTGGAGAGTAACACCGAATATGGTCAGCAGCGCAAGACCATGTTCGGAATGAACTGGCAATATGATTTCACCAAAAACTTCCAGTTGGGCGGAACCATCCAACACCTCTCTGAGCAAGCCCTCACCACGAAGGTGACGATGGGAAGCGAGCCCCTCAACAACACCCTTTGGGGATTGAACATGAGTTGGAAGAAAGAAAGCCAGTGGTTGACCAATATGCTCAATTACATTCCTTTCCTGCATGTGACCCAACCATCGAACATCTCTTTCACAGGAGAATTTGCACAGTTGATAGCCGGACAGAGTCATGGTACGCAAGACAATGCCTCCTACTTAGACGATTTCGAGAATGCCGAATGGCAAATAGACGTTTCAACACCTACGTCGTGGTTCCTTTCCAGCGTACCCTCTTCCATTGTCAATTACAATGACAAGACATCTCTGAGGAGTGGATATGACCGAAGTCTGCTTTCATGGTACACCATAGATAAATTGTTCACCAATCGTACTTCATCCCTCACACCGGGACACATCAAGAGCGACCTCGACCAATTGTCTAATCATTATATCCGTGAGATTCCTACCCGTGAGCTGTTCCCCAACAAAGACCTGAGCAGTTATAATGGAGCCACCAATACGTTGCCCGTACTCGACTTGGCTTTCTATCCAGAGGAACGCGGACCTTACAACTTCAATCCCAACCTGAACAGCAAGGGAAGGTTTGATAACCCGCAGGACAAATGGGGCGGAATGATGCGCAAATTGGAAACCAGCGACTTTGAGACAGCCAACATCGAGTATCTTGAGTTCTGGATGCTCGACCCCTTTATCTATACCAGGGAAAAGGGTGTTGCGTCTGATTACGGCGGCGACTTCTATATTAATTTAGGTGAGGTGAGCGAAGACATCTTACGTGACGGCAAGAAATTCTATGAAAGTGGAATGCCTGTTGACGGAAGCAGCAATTACACTTTCACCCAATGGGGAAAAATTCCCGTACAGTCAACCGTCACATACGCCTTTGCCACGAGCAGCGGTTCGAGAGTCTTGCAAGACGTAGGTCTCAACGGATTGAATGACCAGGAAGAACGTACTTTTGATAACTATCAGGAGTTTCTGACAGCCATTCAAGGCAAGGTGTCGCCAGAGGTGTGGGATTCCATCTACAACGACCCAGCCAATGACAACTACCATTATTTCCGTGGCGGAGACCTGGATGCAATGCAGGCAGACATCATCCGTCGCTATAAATACATCAACAATCCCCAAGGCAACTCGCCTGATACCGATATGCGTACCGAGAATTACGATACGTCATATAAAACCATGCCTGATGTGGAAGACATCAACCAAGACTACACGTTGAACGAGTATGAGAAATATTACCAGTATCGTGTGTCTATCCGTCCTGAAGACCTGGTGGTGGGACAGAACTACATCGTTGACCGTCGCGACTATGAACCCAAGTTGAGAAACGGAAAAACGGAAAAGATTACATGGTACCAGTTCCGCATTCCAGTCAGACAGTTTGAGCGGGCGTATGGAGGCATCAACGATTTCAGTTCTATCCGATTCATGCGTATGTTCATGAAAGGATTCAAGCATCAGATCATCCTGCGTTTCGGTACGATGCACCTTGTTCGTGGAGATTGGCGTACTTATCAGCAAAACCTTGATAATACAGCTGCCCAGACCGGTGTCATCAACGTCAGCTCAGTGAATATTGAGGAAAACAACGACAAGACCCCCGTCAATTACGTTCTGCCTCCAGGTATTCGTCGTGCGCTTGACCCACAAAACCCACAGTTGGTGGAAAGCAACGAGCAAGCTCTCGACCTTGTGGTGGACAACCTGAGCAGTGGAGAGTCGAAGGCTATATTCAAGAATATCACACAAGATTTAAGACAGTACAAGCGTCTTCAGATGTTTGTTCATGCCAACGCGTTGGAACAAAACACCACCAACCTTACCGACAACCAATTGGCAGTATTCATTCGCTTGGGAAGTGACTATAAGAGCAATTATTACGAATACGAGATTCCTCTGAAGCTCACCCCAGCAGGTCGTTACGATACATATTCACTCGCTGGTTGCAGGGAAGTGTGGCCCGAAGAAAACATGTTAGACATAGCGCTCGATGTGTTTACGCAATTGAAGAAAGAGAGAAACCGCGCCAAGTCGGCTGGAACAGCTTCGTACAATCATGTATATACGGCATACGACAGCAACAAGCCGCAGAATAAGATAAGCATCATGGGTAACCCGTCGCTTGGTGAGGTGAAAACCATGATTATCGGTGTGCGCAACCTCAGCAGTGACCAAAAGAGCGGAGAAGTATGGATCAATGAATTGCGTTTGCAAGAATACAATAACGAAGGCGGTTGGGCAGTCCAAGGCAACCTGAATGTACAGTTCTCAGACTTCGGTTCGGTAAACGTACAAGGTAAGTATGTAACCGAAGGTTTTGGCGGATTGGAAGAGGGTGTGATGCAACGATCTATGGAAGACCAGAAGTCGTATAGCGTCACCACCACATTTGAACTTGGTAAGTTCTTCCCAGACAAGGCGAAGGTAAGCGCACCATTGTATTACTCAGTAACGAAGGAGGAGAACAGTCCTAAGTACAACCCATTGGATACCGATATGCGACTGAAAGATGCGTTGGACGCGTTGGAGTCACAGCATGAGCGCGACTCATTGGAGAATATCGCCGTGACCAAGACCACCAATACCAATTTCTCATTGTCTAACGTTCGTGTGGGCATACAAAACAAGCGACATCCGACTCCTATCGACCCTGCCAATTTCTCCTTATCATACAGTCATTCCCATACTTATTCAAGCGGTGAGACCACGGTGTATGAGAAAGACGACAAGTGGCGAGGATCATTGGCTTATAACTGGACACCTGTATTCAAGCCCTTGGAGCCATTTAAGAAAATCAAGAATAAGTCGAAGTATTTTGACATCTTGAAGAGATTCGGATTAAACTGGTTGCCGCAAAGTGTGGCGTTCAATACGGATATCACTCGTAATTACCATGAGTTGCAAGAGCGAGACATGGAAGATTTGGGCGGTTCGCAATTGCCGCTCACGTTCAGTCAGCAATTCTTGTGGAACCGTGATTTCTCTCTGCGTTGGGATCTTACCAAGAACTTGCACATGAATTTCAGCAGTGCTACCCATGCAGAGATAGAAGAACCCTATACTCCCGTGAACAAAGACCTTTACCCAGAACGCTACGAAGCATGGAAAGACTCGGTGAAGGCAAGTCTGCGCAAATTTGGAAAGCCCTTGAGTTACAATCAAACCTTCCAAGGGTCATATAAGTTGCCTATAGAACTTATTCCTATTTTTGACTGGGTAAGCACGGATGCCTCATATAATGCAACTTACAATTGGATTCGTGGTACCGACCTGGAAGATGGCACGTCATTGGGCAATACGATTTCAAACAGTCGTGTTCTCAATATCAATGGCTCATTCAATTTGGAGAAACTCTATAACCATGTTCCTTTCTTGAAGAAAGCGAATGACCGATTGAATAAGGAACCCAGCAGATCGCAGATAGAGAAGGAACGCAAAGACAGACAGCAAAAGAAACAAGCTGAGAAACAGAAGAAACAGGAATTGGCGAAGAACGGTGAGAATCCAGACAAGAATGGGGCAAACGATAAAAACGCCAAGGACAACAAGAAGAAAGAACTGCCCAAGAACAAGAAAGGCTTTGAGAAGGAAATTACTCTCATGCCTGATACCACCATCGAGGTAAATCATGGCAAGAAAACCAAACGCCTGATAGTAGCTGCCAAGACGGAGGATGGAAAGATATTCCCGTTGAAATTTAAAAAGGTGGACGATAACAAGATCAAGATTACCAACCGTGTGGACTCTGCCATGAAGATAAAGGTGATGGTAACGCCTAAAGACCCGTTGGAAGAAAAGACGTGGTACCGCACAGCTGAGTGTATAGCTCGTGTGCTGATGATGGTTCGCAACTTGAACTTCACCTATAGCAATAAATACTCTTTGACCTTGCCAGGCTTTATGCCCACCGTAGGCAAAGCTTTCGGACAAACCAACAAGACAAGTGTGCTGGCTCCTGGATTGGATTATGCCTTCGGCTTTGTGGACGATTCATATATTGAACGTGCGCGTGAGAATAAATGGTTGCTGATAAGTGAATCTGTCGCTACACCTGCCACGTCAAGCAAGACGGAAGATTTGCAGATACGCATGACATTGGAACCCGTCAAGAATTTCAAGATAGACCTAAATGCTTCAAGAAGCTCGACCACGTCGAAGAGCGTGCAATATATGTATGAGGGCAATCCCACGACGCAAAGTGGAACATTTAACATGACCACCTTGTCGCTCAAGAGTGCCTTTGAGGGAATGGGAGATGCAGGCAATGGGTATAAGAGTGCCAGCTTTGAGAATTTCTGCAATGCTCTTCCAGCATTCCGTGACCGGGTAGAGGCTCAATATGCCAACGCTGTCTATCCCAAAGGTACTACCTTAGCAGGAAAGAAGTTTGACCCGCAAAACGGAAGCGTGAATATGTATAGTGCCGACGTGATGATACCTGCGTTCCTGTCTTCATATACAGGAATGGGAGGCAATTCCCTGAATATCTTCCCAGCCCTGTCGAAGCTCTTGCCCAACTGGAGTATTCGATACAGTGGACTGAGTAAGTTGCCTTGGATTCGTGAGTATTTCAAGAGTGTCAATCTCAATCACTCCTACAAGAGTATTTATTCCGTAGGTTCATACAGCTCGTATAGTACCTTTATGGAATTTATGAACGGACTTGGTTTCATCAAGGATGCCACAACGGGCAACCCTATACCAAACTCGATGTATAATGTCTCTACCGTGAGCATCAATGAGTCGTTCTCACCATTGCTGGGTGTTGACGTTACGTTGCATAACAATCTCACTTGTAAGTTTGAATATCGCTCTACCCGTGTCTTGACATTGAGTATGACAAGTGTACAAATCAATGAGGCTGTAAGTCACGACTGGGTAGTAGGCATGGGATATAAGATCAATAATTTCAATCTTTTTGGCGGTGGTAACCATCGTGCCGTCAAGGGAAAGAAAGGCAGAAACCAACAAGAGGATGACAATAAGAAGAAGACAACCAATCAACGTGGGAAGAATCAGGTGAATCACGACTTGAACCTGCGTCTCGACCTGAGCTTGAGAAATCAGGCTGCCATTACGCGAGACATCGCCAGCATGACAAGTGCTGCGTCAAGTGGCAATACAGCCTTTAAACTGTCGTTCATGGCTGATTACACATTGTCGAGGTTGCTGACCATGAGTTTCTATTTCGACCGTCAAACCAATACGCCATTGTTGTCAAGCAGTAGTTATCCCACTACCACGCAAGACTTTGGATTAAGTGTTAAACTGTCATTGACGAGGTAATCTTGGTCAACACCAGTCGTATCTCATCATACGTAACGTCGGGTGGACAGTTTTCCTTGATGATGCTCGTGTTCTTGTCGATTCCTATTTTTTCTATCACCTTTTCAATGATCTGCTGTCTTTCGATGGGTATGATTTCGTTCAATGAAATGTCGCCGGTCTTGATATATTTGGTCAAGTGCCCGAAGATGGTACTCAGGGTGAGCGCGCGCTTTTCGGCAATTTGCTTGGGTGTCAGTCCTTGCCTGTAGAGTTGATATGTCGTTTCCCAAGTTTTTTCTTTGGGTTTCTGAGGTTCCTTTTCTTTCTTTTCTCTTTTCTTCTTTTTCAGGTTGTTCTCGTCTAATGCGTCTAACATCGACGATTGCTTTTCCTGCAAGTATGTGGAGATGGAGAATGTGTGTTCAGCCATCTTGCCCAATAGATAGCGACGTGAGAGGTAGGCTTGTCGAAAATCAGAAATCAAGATGTCTAATCGCTTCATTGCCTCCTTGTTGTTGGTCTTTACCTCTTTCGTCAGTTTGAGCGGTGTACTGAACAGTTCTTCCAATTTGTTGTCAAAATATTCAGCACTATTCTTTACACGTTGCAAGAATTTCTCAGAGTGTAGTTCCTCGTTGGTCATTTGCCTGATTCTCAGCATCCACTTGTTGGCAATGACAATGATGTCGCGCCCCATATTATCAAGTGTTTGCTTGTGCTTACGTTCCAGTTGGGGGTAACTATGATAAAAAAACTCCGTAAACAATCTTACCATACTCTCCTGATGATAGAGGATGGTGTGGAAGTCGAATAATTCAATCAACAACTGTCTGTAATATTCCTCCTTGAGCGTAGGCAACTGTTCAATACTCTTTTGGGCTTCTATCTCTTGGTGTTGGATATATGTCTCTACACGGTCATCGCTGATAATGGCATGAGGGGAGATGGGCGAAGCAAGCACCATTCCGTTTAATGACCTGCAACGGCTCAGTGCCACATACACTTGACCTGGTGCAAACGACAGGTGAGCTTCGATGATAGCATGATTAAAGGTAAGACCTTGACTCTTGTGAATGGTGATAGCCCAAGCCAAACGGAGCGGATATTGGCGGAAAACTCCTTGCACCTCGCTTTCAATCTCCCGTGTTACCTCATTGAGCTTATAATGAGTGTTCTCCCATTCCAGTGGTACTACCTCGATGTCTTCATAGTCGTCCTGACAACGTACCATGATTTTGTCTTCATCTAAATGCGTTATCCTTCCTATTCGACCATTATAATATAAATGGTCACCTGAAGGGTCGTTCTTCACGAACATCACTTGAGCACCTTCCTTCAATTCAAGTGTTTCTTGAGTGGGGTAGGAGAGTTCGGGAAACGTTCCCTCTATCTCTGCCTTGAAAAAGAATGATAGAGAAGGCAACTTCCTGAGTTCTGAGTCATTGTATGAATTGGCAAGGTTATTATGCGTGGTCAGTCGGATATATCCGTCGTCAGGCTTAGGTACAAACGTAGGTTGGTACCTGCTATTGAGCAAAGTGAGCGTTTGTGTGGTGGGATTACCCTCTCTGATTTGGTTCAGGATGTCCAAGAACACCTTGTCTTGCTGTCTATATACTTTGTTGAGCTGTATTGTCACATATTCCACGTGCGACAGAGCTTTAGAACCAAAGAAATAGGGAGTATTATAATAAGGTGCAAGGATTTTCTCGTCTTCAGGAGTGACGACGGGAGTCAATTGCCCTAAGTCGCCAATCATCAGTAATTGCACTCCACCGAATGTGAGGTATCTGTCTCTGAAACGGCGTAATACGGAATCAATAGCATCTAAAAGGTCAGCACGAACCATTGAAATCTCGTCGATGACCAGAAGGTCGAGCGAGGCAATAATCTTCCTCTTGTCACGTCCAAAGTCAAACTTACTCTTGATTTGTGCATCAGGAACGAATGGTGAGAATGGGAGTTGGAAAAAGGAGTGAATGGTTACTCCGCCGGCGTTGATGGCTGCCACACCTGTGGGAGCAACCACGATGGCTCTCTTTTTCGATTTCTCCATCACGGTTTTGAGAAAGGTGGTTTTTCCTGTTCCAGCCTTTCCCGTAAGGAAGATGCTCCTCCCCGTATTCTCAACGAAATCCCATGCTTGTCTAAGTTCTGTATTCTTTTCCATTGTCATATTTTTCGTTTTTCATAGCATGATGAGATAAGGACATGCAAAATTAATTGATTTTTTTCGTCAATCCAATCTTTTTCCTAAAAAGTTTGCCTTTGGTATTGATATCAAACAGAAAATGTCATAAGATAAATTTTTAATTTTGTGTAAATATTTGTACATTAATATAAAATGATTAATTTTGCAAGCGAAATAATCATTAGTTAATAGAAGAATATGAAAAAGTTTAAGGTATGGATGGTTGTTGTCATCCTTCTTTGTGGAAGTTCCAGTGTCCAAGCTCAAAATGTAGATTATGAAACTAAGCATGACATTGCTGTCAGTTATGGTGGTGCTCCCATTACTATATGGGCAAAAATTGGACAGGCGATAGGTGATGCCTTAATAGGCAGGTCAACTTCTCACACGAAGTATGAGAATACGTCATGGTTTGGCTCCCTTTCAGCTGAATATTTCTATCATTTAGATCCCGCTTTCTCAATAGGTGGTATTGCATGTTTTTCTCAGGATAATGATGACTTTTTGAAAGATAATGTGAAAGCTGGTGATCGTACGACTCGTTTTATTACGGTAATGCCTGCTCTGAAATGGGATTATTTGCGTCGCAATTATTTTGGTATGTATATGAAATTAGGTGTTGGTTATACATTTTACAACTGTAAGGAAACATATCACGATACGGAAACTAACAGTGACAAGAAGTATAACAACAATGATGGCCTTTTTAATTGGCAGATTTCTCTTCTCGGAGTGGAGGCAGGTCCCAAGCATATACGAGGTTTCTTCGAGTTGGGATTCGGTGAACAAGGTATTGCTCTCTTAGGTTTGCGCTGTAAGTTCTAATCAGTTAGCATGATATGATTATGAAATATGGGGTTGGCTTTTTGCCAGCCCTTTTTCGTGTGTGAATAAAAATGGTGTGCTTTGCAAGTTAATGTGTGTTAATGACTTGATGTTTTCAATAATAATGCATACTTTTGTAGTACATTTTGAACATAAACAACTATGAAGATTCTTTTGATAGGCGGTACTGGTACGATCAGCAGTGCCATTACACGGAAATTGGCAGAAAATGACCATGAGGTTTGGTTGATCAATAGAGGAAACAGACAAGATGATGTTCCCGATGGAGTGCATGTTATTGTAGCCGACATGAATAATGAGGCTGATGTGGCAAACAAGATTGCTGACATGCAGTTTGATGCAGTATGTGATTTCATCGCTTTTGTTCCCGAACAGGTGAAACGTGACTATCGGCTGTTCGCCGGTCGTACTCGACAATACGTATATATTAGTTCTGCATCGGCTTATCACAAACCCGTGAGAAATCATATTATCAATGAAGGTACCACGCTGGCTAATCCTTATTGGCAGTATTCAAGGGATAAGATTGCTTGTGAGGAATTGCTGATGAGCTTCTATCGTGAAAAATTGTTCCCCGTAACCATTGTTCGCCCCAGTCATACATATTGTGAACGAAGTGTTCCAACGGGTCTTCATGGAACGAAAGGTAGTTGGCAAGTGTTGAAACGTCTGATGGAGGGAAAGCCTGTCTTGGTACATGGCGATGGCAGTTCTCTTTGGACAATGACGTGGAACGAGGATTTTGCAGAGGGATTTGTTGGTTTGTTAGGTAATCCGTATGCCATTGGTGAGGCTTTCCAGATTATGTCTGACGAATCTCTTACGTGGAATCAGATATATGCCATTATTGCCAAGGTGCTGGGTGTAGAATACAAACCTTATTTCGTTTCTTCATCATTCCTTGCAGCTGTGGCTCCCAAAGAGTTTGATGTAGAGGGAAACCTCATGGGTGACAAGGCTGCGTCCGTGGTGTTTGATTGTACGAAGATTAAGCGAACGGTTCCCGGCTTCCTTGCAAAGACATCTTTTGAACATGGAGTAAGAAAGTGTATCGCATATATGAAGAGTCATCCTGAATGTCAACAGGATGACCCAGAGTTTGATCATTGGTGCGATCATGTGATAGATGTGTTAGAATCTGCTAAGCGCAACTTCTAATCATTTCTTTCTTTTCAATAAGAGTCAAATCCTTTGGCTCTTTTTTTGTTTATAATGCTGCCTTCAGCCCACGTATCACAGCTGAGGTGAAGCCTGCGTGTTCCATCTCGTTCAATCCGCGAATAGTCACGCCCCCAGGAGTGGTCACCTTGTCGATGGCAGCCTCTGGATGTTCACCGGTAGCTTGCAGTAGTTCCACGGCACCTTTTACGGTTTGCAGCACAATCTTTTCAGAGTCTTTAGCCTTGAATCCCAGTTCTACACCTCCTTCTACGGCAGCACGTACGTATCTCATGGCGTATGCAATGCCGCAAGAGGCGAGGGTAGTACCGGCGGCTAACAATCGCTCTTCCGTAATGATGCTGTCGCCCATCTGGTCGAAGAGTTCCTTGACGGTCGCTGTCTGTATGGTCGTGGTACCTACAGGAACGATGAATGTCATGGATTGTTTCTCGGCAATGGCAATGTTAGGAATGACGAGATAGAATGGCAGAGTACCGTCTTCTCCTTTTTCCATCCATGTAATCACTTGTTCTGATTTAATGCCAGCTGCAACGAGTACGAGTTGCTGACGATTGTAATCCAATGACTCTTTGATGTCTTTCAATACGTTTTCCACGAGCCAAGGTTTCACTACTACCATGACGATGTCACCGCTTTCGGCTGCAATGTGATTGTTGGTCGTAACACTCACGCCTTTCTCTGCAAAATGGTCGAGTATCGGTGTGTAAGGGTCAGCCACGGTGATGTCGGCTGGTTGATATGTTTCTGTTTTGAGCAGTCCTTCTACAATGGCACCACCCATTGCACCCGCTCCAATCACTGAAATCTTCATATTTCTATTCTATTTTAATATTAATGTTGTAGTTCATCTCTCTCCTACAACTTCAATGTCCTTTTAAATTTTTCTATAAAAGAGTCTGCCTCTTGTTGGTTGATGCACAGTGGTGGAAGCAGACGCAAGGTATTGGTTCCTGTACATCCCGTGAAGCAATGTTCGTTGTAAATCAATTGTTGGCGAACATCTTTCTGTGGAATGTCTAAGTCAATGCCAATAATCAATCCTCTTCCACGTACGTCGGTGATATGACTGTTAGGCTCTTCCTTCAGTTCATTGAGCTTTTCCATGAGATAGTTACCTATCTTTTCGGCGTTCTCAATCAACTTTTCTTCTTCCATCACGTCGAGAACAGCCAACGCTGCTGCACATGCCAAGTGATTGCCACCGAACGTTGTGCCTAATTGTCCATAGACAGGCTTGAATTCTGGTGAAATCAGAACGGCTCCCATGGGGAATCCATTGCCAATACCTTTCGCTACGGAAATCAAGTCGGGCTTAATTCCTAACCACTGATGGGCGAAGAATTTTCCGCTTCGACCATAACCGCATTGTATCTCGTCGCAAATCAATACCGTTCCGTATTTCTTGCAGGCAGCTTGCAGACCTTGTGCAAATTCTGGTGTAGCCAACCGTATGCCGCCTACACCTTGAATACATTCGATAATCACGGCGCAAACGTCACCTTTTGCTAATTCTTTCTCCCAGGCATCCAAGTCGTTCAGCGGCAGATATGTCACATGTTGATTGTCGTTGATGGGTGCGATAATCTTGGGATTGTTGGTTACCTCTACTGCCAACGAGGTGCGACCGTGGAAGGCTTTTTCTGCTGAAAGCACACGCGTGCGTCCGTTATAGAATGATGCCAACTTGAGACAGTTCTCGTTGGCTTCCGCACCACTGTTGATGAGAAACAGTTGATAGTCGTCATATCCTGAGATATATCCCAATCGTTCTGCCAATCGGATTTGCAGGGAGTTGATGACGGAATTGCTGTAGAATCCCAATTTGCTCAATTGGTTTCCCACCTGTTCGATATAATGCGGATGTGAGTGGCCGATGCTGATTACAGCATGTCCTCCGTAGAGGTCGAGGTATTCGTTGCCTTTATCGTCCCATACGTGGCAACCCTCACCTTTTACGATATTTACGTTGAATAATGGATATACGTCGAATAATTTCATTTGTTGTTTGTGATATTTGTTAAATCAGAATGCACTTGGTTTCAACTTGAGCCCTGCGGTTTCATCAATGCCAAACATGATGTTCATGTTTTGTAGGGCTTGTCCTACAGCTCCTTTCAGCAGATTGTCTATACAACTTGTCACGAGTATCTTGTTGTCAAACACATCTACGTGAACAAGACACTTGTTGGTGTTCACCACTTGCTTCAAGTCGATGGCCTTATCCACGTAGTGGGTAAACGCCGCATCTTTGTAAAAGTCCTTGTATGTTGCAATGACATCGCTGCCATCCACTCCCTCTGTCTTAATGACGCTGGTGGCAAAGATTCCTCGGGCAAAGTCTCCACGATAGGGGATAAAGTCGATGGCTGCATCTAAGTATCCTTGCACTTGCTGTAGGCTTTGCCTGATTTCCGGCACATGCTGATGTTTGAATGCTTTGTATATGCTCATGTTGCCCATGCGCCACGAGAAGTGGGTGGTGGCACTGGGTTTTTGTCCGGCACCTGTAGAGCCAGTGATGGCATTCACTGCCACGTCACCGTTGATGAGTTTCATGCTCGCTGCTGGAAGAAGTCCCAACTGGATACATGTTGCAAAACAACCTGGATTGGCTATATGTGATGCTTGGGCTATCTGTTGCTTGTTGATTTCGGGTAATCCATAAACATAATCATGACATTCGGGAGTGGGATGTGTCAAGAATGTTCCTTCACAAGGGTGTGGAGAATGGAGTCTGAAATCTTGTGCCAAGTCGATAATCTTCACGTGGCTGGGCACGTTATGCTCACGGAGGAATGCCTCACTCTTGCCGTGTCCGAAGCAGAAAAACAATACGTCCACCTCATCGAATGGCATTTGGTCGGTGAAACGTAGTTCTGTCTCACCATATAATCCCTCGTGAATGTCAGTGATGAGATTGCCGGCATTGCTCTCACTGTTTACGAATACTATTTGGGCGCAGGGATGATTGAGCAGCAGGCGAATAAGTTCGCCTGCCGTATAACCTGCACCACCAAGAATACCTATCTTAATCATATAATAATAATGTGTTATGCCTTTGGCGGTATCACTATCCAAAGCAGAAGATAGAGCAGTACGCCTGAGAATGCGGTGCAAAGGGTTAACAACGCATATCCGATGCGGAATATTGTAGGATCAATGTCCAAATACTCTGCGATTCCTGAACATACGCCACCAATGATGCGGTCGTTAGAGCGATAAATTTTTCTTCCTGTTGCCATGATTTCTTGCAATTTTGGTTTTACTACAATCATTTGACGTGATTCGGAACGTAAAAGTTGCAAACCTCTCACTTCTCATCCCTCACTTCTCACCTCTTGCTTCTTGCTTCTTATGCCTCACCTCTTTTCCTCTTTGTGTATTCCGTAGTAAACACGCAGAGGCGTACTCGAAACCTTGATGAATCCCTTGGCTTCATCGGCGGTCCATCCCGTTTGTGTCTCTCCGTATTCTCCCAACTTCGATTTCGTCAAATCGTCATCAGAGTCTATTCCCACGGTCTCAAATCCGTAAGGACGGAGTTTCAAGATGGCGGTTCCGTTCACGTTACGTTGCGAGCTGGTCAACATGGCTTCCATGTCTGGCATTACGGGTTCCAGATACTGGCTCTCATGCAAGAACATACCGTACCAGTTGGCTATCTGGTCCTTCCAGTATTGTTGCCATTTGCTGAGTGTGGATTTCTCCAAAAGTCGGTGTGCCTCGATAATCAACTTAGGTGCAGCTGCCTCAAAACCTACGCGACCCTTGATACCGATGATGGTATCACCAACGTTACAGTCACGGCCGATAGCATACGATGCGCCAATCTCCTCAATCTTTTGGATGGCTTTCACCTTGTCGTCAAACTCCTCGCCATTGACGGCTGCTATCTCGCCTTTCTTGAATGTTATCTTGAGCGTGGCTTCTGGTTCCTCAGCCGTTACGTGCTTGAGATATGCTTCTTCGGGGAGTCCTTGCGTGGGGTCGAGCAATTCGCCTCCGCAGATACTGGTACCCCAGATACCTACATTGTATGAATACTTCAACTTGGTGAAATCGGCAAAAAATCCATGTTCGTTCAAGTAATCTACTTCCTCCTTACGGGTGAGCTTCTTGTCACGGGTGAGGGTGATAATCTCTACACCTGGTGCCATCACCAAAAAAGTCATGTCGAAACGAATCTGGTCATTACCTGCTCCCGTAGAACCATGAGCGATGGCATCTGCGCCAATCTCCTTGGCATAGCGAGCAATGGCAATGGCTTGGAAAATGCGCTCACTGCTGACGGAGATAGGGTAGCAGTTGTTACGAAGCACATTGCCGAATATCATGTATTTCAATGACTTCTCGTAATACTCTTGTGTCACGTCTAATGTCACGTATTTCACTGCACCCAACTTATAGGCGTTTTCCTCGTTTTTCTTCAACTGTTCCTCGCTGAATCCACCCGTGTTGGCACATGCGGCATATACCTCATAACCATCGTTCTTAAGCTTCATCACTGTATATGAGGTGTCAAGACCTCCCGAAAATGCAACTACTACTTTTTTCATTTTTTGTCTATTGATTTGATTCTTTCTATTACTTCTTGTGGCAACTTCGCTGGCAGATGGTCTGCTGGATCGAAGAGCATGGCTGTACAGATGCAATACTTGCGGTTGGTGCGATGAAGCACGTCTTTGTTGATACATCCCTCGCATCCACGCCAAAACGCCTCGTCATCGGTCAGGTCACCGAAGGTTACGGGCTTATAGCCCAACTGTGAGTTCATGGTCATCACCGCAGCACCACTCGTCAGACTGAATATCTTGGCATGAGGCCAGCGGATTCGTGCCAGCGTGAACGTCATGTTCTTGATCTTCTTGGAAATGCCCATCCCTCTGAAGTCGGGATGAACAATCAATCCCGACGTGGTTACATACGACTTGTTTCCCCACGTCTCGATGTAGCTAAACCCTGCAAACTTGTCGCCTTGCAATGCGATGACGGCTTTTGCCTCTCGCATCTTCGTAGCTAAATATTCATGAGTACGTTTGGCTATACCCGTGCCGCGCACCTTCGCAGCATCTTCTATCGTTTTGAGTATGGTATCTACATATATCTCATGTGATGGGTCTGCCACCATTACTTTTATCTCTTCCATCGTCAATATTTCTATTATAATTATTGTATTCTTGTTTATTCAAGTTCAGTCATCTCATTTCCCCAAGCAGTAAGTCATTTGTCTTGACTCCTTGACTCCTTAACTCCTTAACTCCCCTTATTTCTCTCCTCCTTTTTCCTTCACCACGGGAATAATCTCTCCCAATGCAGAGATGATTTGGTTAGGATGAGTGCCGTCTTTAATAACGATGAAGATGGTGTCGTCGCCGGCTATCGTTCCTAATATCTCTGGAATGTCGGTGCTGTCGATGTTGTAAGCGATGGCACTGGCATATCCGGGACGAGTCTTCATCACGCCCATGTTACCGGAGAAATTCAATGAGATATATCCAGGAGTTTCCAACATGTCCTTGGCGGTGGTGTGCTTATGCACACGCTTATACATGGTCTCGTTGGGCAACACATACACGTATTTACCGTTCATGCTCGCTGCTTTTGCCACTTTCAGTTGCTTGAGATCTCTGCTCAATGTGGCTTGAGTCAATGTGAATCCTTCCTGTTTCAATGCTTGCAACACCTCTTCCTGACTGCCTAATTCCTTGCTCGAAATAAGCATCTTGAGAGTTTCTATACGGCTGTTCTTTTCTTTCATTCTGAATATTTATTCGGTTTTGGGCTGCAAATATACCATATTTTATGCATATTGCAAAATGTTTTTGCATAAAAATGATATAATAAGTGTAACTTTCCCAATTCTTATTCCATCCTATTGAGATATTATATATAAACAAGGTGTAGCTTGTTTTATTATGAATATTTTTCATAATATCTTTGTTGTTTGCCAAATAATTCTTATATAGTAGTTGGCATAAGTCCCGAAGGGACAAATGAACACAGGGAGGGGTGAAACCCCTTCAAAGATAGCATTTTAAGTCAAACCCCGACGGGGTGACAGAACCGATTGCGCAAAGCTGTTCTGTCGTGCCTTCAGCACTCTTTAAACACAAATGTTCATGTTTGCAGGGGTTACGCCCTTCGGGCTTCACCGCCTGCCTGTCATCTGTCGTGCCTTCGGCACTGACTGAGCCAACTGCTATATCATTGCCAATATTTAGTAAATGACATACGTCTTGATAAAATAATCGCTTCCTGCTTCTTGCTTCTTACTTGCTTCACAATCAAAAAGACTAATCTCTCACCCCTCACATCTCACCTCTCACCTCTAATCTTTCCCCCAATTCCTGAAAAAATATTCGTAAAATAAAAAAAATAGTCAAAAAATTTTTTTGAATCAAAAAATATATATACTTTTGCATGACTATATCCGATTAACGCTGAGAGGATAATTGACTTAAATTTCAAAATATTTGTATCACTTAAATTTCATAAGCAATGAAAAAATTATTACTGTTTGTAATTGCTTTCACGTGCGTCTCGATAGGGGCGCGGGCTGAAGGAGAAGCAGATGGCTATTTTTTTGGTACCGACACATGGCGGAGTAATACCGATAACGAATCTGCTGTGACAATTCATTTAACTAAATCAGGTGTGTTAGATGCAGCTGTTAATGAAATTAATAATGGAGCGTCTAAAGATGGAAAAACCTTAAAGGATTGTGACATTGTTTACATTGATGGTGAGTCTATCAATGATGATGATGTTACGGCTCTTTCTAAGCTGAACTTCCAGACTATTGTGTTGGAGGATGTTACTTGGGCTGCTACAAACAAGTCATTTTCTAATGTAAACGTTAAGTACCTTGTTCTTCCAATAGGATGGACAAAATCGGAAGTAAATGCAATTGGATTAACATTGTCTTCAAGTGGAAATTTCGCCTCTTGCGTGAGCACTGATGACTTTTCAGAGAATGTATGTTATGATGGGGATATAAGTGTAAAGAATGGGCATAGCGTAACGGCATACGTGCATAAAGGCAATACCCTTGAAACCACTATTCATCATACATATTTAGAGACTAAACCATCTTCGTTAGGAATAACTCAATATAATGGTAAACATTCAAATATCTTTGAGGTAACTATTTCAGGTTATCCTGTTGCAAGAGATATATTTTCAGCTGAGTTAGACTATACTAAAGATGGACATATTGTATTCAACGAACCTGCTGACGAAACAAAGTATGGTCCTAATGATTATAATATAGGAATTAGCGGAAATGTAAGAGTTGCAGTAGGCGATGGTACAAAGGAGTGGGGAGCTCTGCAAAATACAGAGGTGGTACATCTCGACTTATCTGATGCTGTAATTGAGCCACAATGGATAGATGACCTCAATTTAAGTATTTCTGGTTTAATTGGAAAGAACACAAAGCGTGTTGACATTCCTATCAATCCTATTGTAGATACTTTACCAGCTGATTTCTTGAATGCCGATGCCCCTTATATTACGCAGATATATATTCCTGGAAACATTAAGTATATCAAGGCGCGTGCTTTCCAACACATCCATTTATATCATGTGTGGACTTCTCCAATTGATGGTACAATTACCGATAATGGTGTGGTGACGGGATTTGATGAAAATGATAATGAAATCAGAAAGTATGGCTATTTGCCTTATAACGCTTGTGACATCTTATACGGATCTATCACTCTTCCACGATACTTGGAACTGATTGAGAGTGGTGCTTTCCAAAGTGCAACGGAGATCAAGGATGTTTATTCATTGAATCCTGAAGCTCCAGATTGTCATGTTGATGCCTTCAATACTGTTGAATATGTAGCTAATGACCACTACAATTCTTCGTCTATTACGAGCGAAGGTATTATCACACGTGATGCCTATAGAAATGGTGGCACTTGGAAATGGATGACCATTTTACATTATCCTCGTGAGACTGTCGCACCAGACATTCAGAGATATACCGATCCTACTCGCAGATACTCTATCGCATCAGGTGACAAGGATGGTAATGGTGCTACGATTTATTATCCTAACCAATCTGAGTATTGTCGTTCATATCTGCAGGCAACCACTGGCTTGTTGTGGAATGCATGGGATACTACCCGTGAAGATTATAATAATGGATTCGGAAATACCACCATTGAGTCAGATCTTTCTAAAACTGTAGGTTATACCGATGAACGTCAGGATGCGGCTAATGCTGCATACGAGGCTAATCAATTAGGTCTTGACACCAAGAAACTGACATCATTCTATGACGTTACTGAAGGTGGAAAGGTTAGTCAACCCAATGGTCTTGTTCCTTATTCTACCGTTTACTGGGATGAAGCATCTTATTCACTGAATACAGAGGGTAGAGGTGTACCTCTGTATCCTGCAGCTAAATATTCAGAAGAGTATTTCAAATATGAGCCAGTTTCTGACCCATCTACATTTACTGGTACAATGTATGAAAAGGTTGGTGATGACTATGTGGAAGTAGCTGGTGACATCGAAGAGGGTAAGACTTACTACAGCCGTGTACAAACTCAGGCGATCAACGAAGATGGTACTTTGAAATATGAAGCTTGCACCGATGGTACATTTGTTGAAGATACACGCTACGATGAAGACAATAATGGTATCTATGTAGAGAACTATATTGTGGCTTCTGATGGTAACCTTGTACAAGACAGTGAAATTGAACCAAAGAGTGATGGAAATCTTGTAAAAGACATGCAGGAAAATGCAAGTGGTACCTTAGTGAAAGATTATGAATGGACTGAGGCTACTGATGGTGTGTACTATCATCCGTTAATTAAGGAGACAGAAAAGGACCAAACAAATCCTTCTCAATATTATTATTATGAACCTTCTAATACTTATGTTGAAGATCCCAATGGAGAATATATTGATGCTAATGAATTTGATCCATATCAATCAGCATATTATGCAACAATTTCAACCCTTAAAGGTTGGGGATGGACAGATGAGAAAATAGCTTCATATACACATTATAGTCCAGCAGGTGGCACATGGAAACAAGTGACGACAACTACTGAAATGTATCAACATGATGTATATAAAATTAGCTCCGATTATAAGGTTTGGACAGAAAGTGCAAATGATTATGAAAGCACAATCAATTCAACACGCTACAATAAGACGGTATTATCACCTGTAGTATATCGTGATTATTCAGAGGCTACAGATTATACTTTGGATGCTTCTGGAAATAAAGTAACCGATACCCGTTATACTGAAAATGGTTACAAAGCATACGATGCTGCTACTGATGATGGCTCTCAGCGTTATGGTGAAGTGTTGCAAGGTACATTCCATGCTTATAATGCAACGGCCGATGCTGGTAAGACACGTTATAACAAGGGAGAAGGTTATAGAGAAGCTGTAGATAATGAGTCTGACAATGCTCTGCAACACTACTCTTATGTAACATATTACCGTGAAGTTGCTGAAGGCGAGACTGGCACATATTGCCCAGTGATGGTAGATGCTGTGTTCCGTGATTTGTTGAAGAAGAACGATTATCGTGGTTGGCATCAGTTCGTGATGGCAGCAAATGCAACCAACTCAAATATACCATTTGAGTCTTTGAAGTCATTTATTACCGATAATGACTGGTGGACCATTTGCGTTCCATACAATTTGACCTATAGTGACATGGTATATCTCTTCGGTGATAAGAAGAACAATAAGATTCCTTATCTGAGCAAACTGGTTTATGTAGTTCGTGATGTAGCGAATAGACATGTAACTCTGATGTTCAGCAAAAACTTGATGGTTTACAAGGAGCAATTCTTGGAAGCTAATGGTGAAGTAACAAACCATGAGCAATTCCCTGATGCAGATGGTAATATTTATGGTAGGGTTCATGGATATATTGATGAGACAGATAAAGGTAAGTGGTCTAGTGAAGAAATCGCTCGTGACCCTGTGATTCTTCATGCTGGAGTTCCATACATGATTAGACCGGAAATTCCCGTAGGTGGCAGTCGTCAGTTTGATATTTATAGACATGATCAATTAAGTCAAGAAGCTCAGGCTGCTTTGAAGCCCAATGCAATTGTTAGCGATGGTCTATGGAAAAGATTGAATGCTGCAAAGAATTTGTCAGGAAATGAGCAAAAAGAACTTGTTTATAATGGTGAATACCAAGTGCCTGCATACGTGATTAATAATCTTACTACAGGTGGTGAAGAAACAAAGGGCAATGCGAATTCACCTATTACAATGAATGATGGCTCTACTTTCACTTATACTCCAATGAATGGTGATGATGAAACTGAACAATTCTTGTTTAACGGAAAACGTTACAAGATGGAAATCTCTGATAAGTATGATTATACATTCGTGGGTTCATTCTACTTGTCCTTGATGCCACAATATAGCTACTTCCTTGGTTGGAATAAAGCTACTAAAAAAGCTCAATTCTGGTACAATAAAGTGAATGACATTCGCAACTGGACATGGAATAATGAAACTGGTATCATATGTGCTAACTGGGATTTGGAAAAGGAAATTGAAGCTGCTAATGGAGAAAAGTTCCTTCCTGCTCGTTGGGTAGCAGCTGGTGGAACAGATCTTGCTGACGATGACTTCACAGTAAGTTCTTCTGCAGGAAACGTGAAGGGTTATTTGCCAATGACATTCGGCAATGGCATGAGAATTCTTGTTGGCGGACAAGATATTGAAGATGTCGTCAGTGACGATGCAGGTATTCCTGACGCTATCAATACCGTAAATGCTTCAAGCACAGACTCCGAGTGGTATAATGTAAATGGTCAAAAGTTGAATGGAAAACCAATTAGCAACGGTGTATATATTAAGAGTGGTAAGAAGTATGTTGTAAAATAATTTTAAAAATATAAAGATGAGAAAAACATATTTGAAGCCAATAACGAAGATACATGTAATGAACTGTCGTATGCCTCTCCTTGGTGACTCTGTTATACGTGAAGTAGGAGGTGGACCGACTGATGAGGGTGGAGTTCCTCCTGCTGTTGGAGAAGTTGGTGAAGGAACTGATCCATACGGCGGTGGCGGTCAAGGTTCTGGCGGTGGCGGTAACCGTGCCAAAGGCTTCAGTGCCTGGGACTTTTAAATGCCTTGTATTTTTATTGAGGGTGTGTCAAAATGACACACTCTCTTTTTTTTGTGAATTATCTATAGACAAATAGTCTATTTATAATGGGATGACTAAAAATGATTGCAACGCGGTTTCCGTTTGGTAATCCTGATGGATAATGACATTAATCCTCATCTAAATCTTTGAGGTCGAAATAGAGAAGACGTGTTGGTTCGTCCTCATCTTCCTCGTTGAGGGGAACAAAACAGTTCTTATAATAGAAAGGAATCGCAGCTGTGTAAGCATCAACCGTGATGAAACGACAACCAGCTGTTTCGTTGGTCATAAAGTATCGTTCAACCCTTACCATCATCTTAGAAATTTGCTGTTGCCATAAAAGCTTCGTATATAGCTTGCATTTCAGCTCTCTCTTCTGGTGAAATGTGGCGACGTTCTTTCATGCGTGCCTCAAAACGGCGCGCATCCTCGCCATAAAGGATTGGTGTTTCTTTAATCGGTCTTGCCATAGTATTATCATTTTATCTTCGTTTGCAAATTTACGAAGATTTCACCAAATAACAAACGTTTATTATAAAAAATCGCAATCCTCATAGAGGTTTCTATGCTTGTTTCAGTGCTTACGGAACTTTTTTCAATATGGTTATAAGTTATTAATGGCTTTTGAAATGATTGTCAATTATTTAGTATTTATAAAACTTGAATTAAAAAATATTATCAAACCATTTTACAAAATTGTATTCTTGAATTTTTGCGAAATAGAGTTGAGAGATTGAAAAATTGGTTTCAATCTGGTCAATATTGATGTTTTTCTTGCTAACATACATAGTTACGCCCGTAACTATGTATGTTATGTCCGTAACTATATATGTTAGCACACTAAAATAATATGTTATGATTGGTCCAAAAAGTGACTTTTTTGCCCCTAATTCATGACTTTTTTCCCGTTTTTATAGGAGGGTGATTTGTAAGTTGTTGATTATTAGTTGTTTGTAAATTCCTCCGTTTTTTCATTTTTTCGTACTGAATATCGATTGGTTACGAAAAATGCTCGTAAATTGACGTGTAAATTCAGAAATATCATGACAGTTTAGGGGATGGAGTGGAGAAAGAGGGGTGAGGGGGATTTAGAGAAGTAGAGGTGAGAGGTATGCTTTATCAATTGAGTAGGAATTTCAATTTTCATACATTTCATCTTTTTCTCTCTTGATTCCCTCCAAATTAATTTTATCCCCTAAAATGTTTGGTAATATGTAAAATTTTCGTATATTTGCAAACGAATAATAATAAATACTATGGAAAAACTGATTCAGCTTATTCATGTTTTTTATGTGTCAATACAAATTATTGACATAAAACTTGTTAGTGTGCCTAAATTTAGTTACTTTTGCAACGATGAACAGAAGAGAGAAGCTCATCAAGCGATTTCGGACATTGCCTAAAGATTTTTCTTTTGAGGAAGTTATAGCCTTGTTTCAAGGATGTGGCTTTGCTCTTGAGAATAAAGGGGCTACATCTGGATCTCGTGTTAAATTCTACAACGATAAAGACCAAAACTCTTTTATTATGCATAAACCCCATCCAAACAATGTTGTTAAAGGGTATGTAATGCGTGATATTTTGAATTTTCTTTTAAATAATGGATATTTAAAATAGAGGAATTTAAATTCGTATTATGGGATATTTAAAGTATAAAGGTTACACGGGAAGTGTAGAATATAGTGAGGAAGATAAATGTCTTTTTGGGAAAGTACAAGGCTTGACGAAAGACTGTATTACTTATGAGGGTAATACTGTGGAAGAACTCACTAAGGATTTTGAAGGAGCCGTTGATGACTATCTTCGTTTATGTGAAGAGAAAGGGATAAAACCAAGAAAGCCCTATAATGGGGTGCTGAATGTTAGGTTAACCCCAGAGATTCATAGTGGTGCTGCTATGGCGGCTAAGAAAGCTGGCATTACGATCAATGCCTTTATCAAAAATGCTGTTGCCCAAGCTTTGGGATTGTCTTTATAATAATTTTACTTATTCAATATATATGTTACAAATAGGACTGACACACACCAGCGTATTGAAAGTGCAGGATGCCCATACCGCCGCCACGGTGGGATCGGGCGACATGCAGGTATTGGCAACCCCCATCATGACGGCTCTCATGGAGAATGCTGCCATGCTTGCGGTTGACCAGGAGTTGCCACCAGAACAAACTACTGTAGGAGCTTTCATCAAGAGTACCCACGTAAAGCCTTCTCCTGTGGGCGCAGAGATTATCGCTACCGCCCAACTCACTAACATCGACGGTCGTAAGTTGGATTTCCATGTCGTTGCCATGCAAATGCCTAACGATGGGGAAGAAGGCGAGCCTGTGGTGATCGGAGAGGGCGAGCACACACGATATGTCGTGGATAAGAAGAAGTTTATGGGGAAGGTGTAGTTTTAAGAAAGTAAGAATCAAGAAAGTAAGAAGGTTAGAGGCAAGAATCAAGAAAGTAAGAAGCAAGAGATATGCTTTCTTGTATATAGACAAATCTCCTGCTTCCTGCTTCTTGCTTCTTGCTTCTTACTTTCTAAATGATACAAATCTCCTGCTTCTTGCCTCTTGCTTCTTACTTTCTATAGCTCCCTCACTTCAATCTCCACTTTTTCCCCTTTGCCGTATGCGGCAGTAATCTCGTTCATGAGAAGGGTCATGGCAGCACGTGAGTTACATAAGATGCCATGGTGCTTGTTCCACCCCACCAAGATACAGCCTTGCGTATCTTCGGGGTAGTTGCCACAATGGATGCGGATGCCCTCAAAACCAGGTACTTGCCAGAGCAGGGGAAGCCATCGTCTGAATTTCCTCGACTTGGTGACATACACTTGGTATGTGCCTTCGGGAATAGCTGTCTTCCCCCAAATCTTACCTTCTTTTCTCAGGTCGCGCCATGTTGGTTCCATCGTGTCGCACAGATACTTGCCGTTTACCATCATCTTGCCGATGGTGTAGTCGGACTTCTTCGCAATTCTTGTCACTGTAATTTTCATTTGTTTTCTTTTTTTTGTGAAAGCAATAATATAGGTGTTGGCACAGGCAGTGCCGAAGGCACGATAGATGACAGGCAGGCGGTGAAGCCCGAAGGGTGTAACCCCTGCTAACATGAGCATTTGTGTTTAAAGAGTGCTGAAGGCACGACAGAACAGCTTTGTGAAATCGGTTCTGTCACCCGTCGGGGTTTGACTTAAAACTTAAAACGCTATCATTGAAGGGGTTTCACCCCTCCCTGTGTTCTTTTGTCCCTTCGGGACTTGTGCCAACTGCTATATTATTGCATTTGTTAATGAATACTTTTGCTATCGGATGCAAAAGTATGTATTACCCATAGAAAGGTTAGGAAACCTAATGTTTACCTAATGTGGAGTTGTTTAGAGAAAAAGAGGTGAGAGGTGAGTGGTGAGAGATTAGCCTAATTTAGAAGCAAGAATGTAAGAAGCAAGAAGCAGGAGATTAGTCTTTTCTATTTGTGTTCCTTTCAATCTTCAATTTTCAATTTTCAATCTTCAATCTAACCACGATAGTAATATTTTCTCAACGACTCTTCCATCATCCTGATAACTTCTAAGAATCCTTCTTCCTTGTCTTGCGACTTCGCCCTACTGAGCAAAGTGCTGTATTCTGACAGGTCGGTATGCAAGAATCGTCCAAATTCCTCCATCACGTCTTGTTTGTTAGATGGCAACAATCCGTTTGCCGTTTTGAACATCTTCATCTCGTTGAGTGCCCAGACAATCTTAATCAAGCTGGTCTTGCAACGGTCTGCCAAATAATATTTACCATTCGTCTTTTCCTCTTTTGGGGGTGCTGATATGCTACTGATGAGTTCCAATAGTTCGTAGGAGGACTCGCTGAAAGGCATCTTCGAGAATGTGCGATACAGCATCAGTTCTATATCGTTGCTTAGTGCAGGGTCTTTGCATTCCGGCAGTTGATTGATGAATAGTTGCATGAAGAGTTTGTAAATCACTGATTCTTTTGGCACGGATGCCACGGCTTCCCTTTGCTCATGGAGTTGGGAATGGTTGTCTTGTATCATTCAAATAAAATTATGTGTCCACAACGTGTGGACACGGTACAAAAGTACTTCTTTTCACTAAGTATTTACAATTCTGTTACAAAATAATTTCGTAATTATTGTTAATTTAGTATTTGATTTGTAAATAAATGGTAAATTGTCAAAGCAATATATATATATATATAATAAATGTGTGTAATTTTGGAATAAAATATATCACGCTCTAAACCGGATGGAGTAATTAATTAACATTTTTCAATCATAAAAAAACAGTTTAATATGAGTAAAACAAAACCCCTATTCAAGAAGATGTGGATGCTATTGGCATTCCTATTCTGTTCCGTGGTTTCTGCCAACGCTGCTAACATCACGTACAGCTTGACCACTCATGTGGATGGCAGAACGATGACCGCTACGGCTGACGTGGCAGCAGGTGCCGACCTCCTCAGCTCTATGCCACAAACTTTGTGGCGTGCGTATTGTACTTATACCTTCCGCAACGAAGCAGGTGAGGTGATCACTACTGCTCCTGATAATGGAGGAACGGTGTCTGTAGATTATGAGTTTGATCCTCCTTTTATTGTATCTCAAGAAGGACAAGACCCTATTTGGCATAACCTTCGTACTTATAATTCTGGAGGTTCCAACAACTATATGTTGTATCTGAAACAAAGAAACTATCCCGGTTATGAGGGCGTATTTGGCTATAAAGTAACAAGAACGACTACTCCCACCTATGGAAAGACAGGTATCGACCCTAATGCCGAAATGGGTATATTAGGTGACTGCCAATGGGCTTTGTATGGTGATGCTTATAATTTGAACATTAGAATTAATGATGCTTCTTACGGAGAAAATGGATGGATGCAATGGGGTAGTACTACTAGTGCTTCTAACTTGAAATTAGGTGCTAAACCAAGGATAGGTTGGCAATTATATGTTAATAAGACAACCAAGCAAAACAAGCAATACAAGTGGGTTGAGTATCCAACAATGATGTTGGGTGTACCAAACACCAATTTGTATGTAGAATTTCAAAACGTAAATTATAAGCTTCAAACCAAAAAAATTGAAGGAGAATTCCATTTCGATAACCAGAACCAGTTGGTTCGTAACCCAAGATGGGAAGGTGATACTGGAACCAAGCAGGATCAATGGTGGTATGGCTTCTACGCTACACCAGTGAACACGGGACTGGATTTGAACTATAACGTAACATATAAGATTCTTCGATATGACGGTAAATGGTATCAGGACATCGTGAAACCACAAGTTGATTCTTACGGTAATGGCAAGAAACTGTCGTTCCCAACAGAATACACACAAGATCCTGAATGTGAGTATGATTACTTCTATAAGGATGCTGATTTCACCGAGAAATATGCTGATGATTATGTGATGCCTAACACGAAGAATATCGTTGTTTACATCAAGGAGACAAAGACAGAAGTTCCTGGTGTTGAGAGAACATTTACTCAAGGCAAGTGGATGACCCTCGTATTGCCCGACTACAGTCTGCTGGAGCAGAACGGTATCTGGGGTAGATTCCTCGACTATGTAGCCGTAGAGTCTCACGAGAATGCAGAGGATGGCTATCACTGGAATTGTGACTTGAAGTTTGAGGAGGTTGGTCCTAATGACCTCATTCCTAACCGCCCATACCTCTTCTTGCCTGAGAAGATTGAGGGTGCTGATGACAATACTCGCAGCAAGGTGGTGACGTTCAGCTTGAACGGTACTCCTCTCACCGTATCTCATGTTGATCCCAATGAGCCAGACGCGACAATCACTATGTATGGAACATACGAGGACTTCGAGCTTGTTCCATGTGAGCCACAAGAGCCAAAGGGATACAAGTACATCTACTTCTACTTCGGTAACCCAGCAGAGGGCGAATACAACTTCTACACCGTAGAAAAGAATGTAACCATCGCTCCAACAATCTGCTACTTCGACATCAAGGCAACGAAGAATGCTCAAAATGCTCCTACGATTGGTGGATTTGGTGCTAAGTTCTCTTTCTTCGAGGGTACGAATGCCATCAATAACATCGAGGGTGTGAAGACAGGTGCAGATAAGGTTTACAACCTGAACGGTCAGCAGGTACAAGGCAACTTGCAGAAGGGCATCTACATCGTGAACGGCAAGAAAGTATTAGTGAAATAAAAAAGGAGGAATGAATATATGAAAAGAAGTTATGTAGTTCCACGCACCACTTCAGTCGAGGTGGTAACAGAGAATGGTTTCGCCGTATGGCTCTCAAAGGTGACGGGTACGGGCACGTTCAACGACGGCAGCACCGCCATCAACATTGGCAGTGGCGGCTCAAATGCCGGTGAAGCTCCTGCTCCCACAGCAAAGGGCGGATTCTGGGATGTATAATCACAAGACATCTGATAAATCAAGGGGGAATCGGAAGAAATTCTGGTTCCCCTTTTTCTCTAAAATCCTCCATCTCTAAAACATATCTCTCACCTCTCACCCCTCACCTCTTTTTCTCTAAAATCCCTCCCTCCCTTTAATGAATGTTAATCGAGGTTTTGTTATGTAAAAAAATGATAAAATGTATCTGTTAGTTATACATTAATGTAAATGAATCATTAAATTTGTATCAAAAAAAAACACATAAAAAACAATTAACATTATTAATCATCAAATCAGTTTTAGTATGAATAAAACAAAACCCCTATTCAAGAAGATGTGGATGCTATTGGCATTCCTATTCTGTTCTGTGGTTTCTGCCAACGCTGCTACCATCACGTACAGCTTGACCACTCATGTGGATGGCAGAACGATGACCGCTACAGCTAGAAACCTTCGAGTTGGTGCCTCTCTCGAAAACGGTATGCCACAAGCTTTGTGGCGTGGCTACACCACGTACAAATATTACAGTGATGCAGCCTTGACACAGGAGATTACGACAGTCCCCTCTTCTGATGCTACTGTGTATGTTGACTATGAGTTTAATCCTCCCTTTAAAATGTCCACTGCCAATGAGACGAATTGGAATTATATTACCAATAATGCAGCAGGACAGGGTGTGCAATATCTGTATTTCTCAGAAAATGACTTGAATGCAAGAGAACCTTTTAGCACGATGGCTCCTAACAGGAATGGAGAATTGGAAATTGTTAAAAGACCTGGCGACGTTAATTCAAAAGGACTCCACGCATTAGAGAATGCTCACTGGGCATTATACGGTGACGCATACAGTTTGAATCTTAAATTCAATGATGTGAGAAATGTTGCAACTAACGAATTTATGGTACCTACGAGAGTAAATGTAGAAGGAATTGTTTGGGGACCAGGTATCGGAAATGAAACTCAACCTGGTTGGCAGTTGTATATTAACGATGCATTGAACGGCTCTTTCTCTTTAGGTATGCCAAGCGATAATGATATTGATTATTTGTTGAATCAGTTTGACAAGAACACATACATTGCTATTAACTCTATAAAAAGTTCTTGGTTCCACCAAACCTATGTAGAGCGTAGTGCTCAAAATCATATCACTGGTGATGCACAAGATTTGGCAGAATACGTACAGGGTTATGCATTCTTTGCAATTCCTGTGGAGGAACCAGAGCCAGAACCCACAACTACTCTTGAGAGAACCTTCACGTTGAACACTTGGATGACCCTCGTGTTGCCCGACTATAACCTGTTGGCTCAGAATGGCATATATGGTAGATTCCTCGACTATGTAGCCGTAGAGTCTCACGAGAATGCAGAGGATGGCTATCACTGGAATTGTGACTTGAAGTTTGAGGAGGTTGGTCCTAACGACCTCATTCCAAACCGTCCTTACCTCTTCTTGCCTGAGAAGATTAGTGGTATGGACAATGATGCACGTAAGAAGGTTCAGTTCTCTATCTTAGAGAGTGAACTTGGTACTCCTCTCACCGTATCTCATGTTGATTCCAATGAGCCTGATGCAACAATCAGCATGTACGGAACATACGAGGACTTCGAGCTTGTTCCATGCGAGCCACAAGATCCAAAGGGATACAAGTACATCTACTTCTACTTCGGTAACCCAGCAGAGGGTGAATACAACTTCTATACCGTAGAAAAGAATGTAACCATCGCTCCAACAATCTGCTACTTCGACATCAAGGCAACGAAGAATGCTCAAAATGCTCCTACGATTGGTGGATTTGGTGCTAAGTTCTCTTTCTTCGAGGGTACGAATGCCATCAATAACATCGAGGGTGTGAAGACAGGTGCAGATAAGGTTTACAACCTGAACGGTCAGCAGGTACAAGGCAACTTGCAGAAGGGCATCTACATCGTGAACGGCAAGAAAGTATTAGTGAAATAAAAAAGGAGGAATGAATATATGAAAAGAAGTTATGTAGTTCCACGCACCACTTCAGTCGAGGTGGTAACAGAGAATGGTTTCGCCGTATGGCTCTCAAAGGTGACGGGTACGGGAACGTTCAATGACGGCAGCACCGCCATCGAGATTGGCAGTGGCGGCTCAAATGCCGGTGATGCTCCTGCTCCCACAGCAAAGGGCGGATTTTGGGATGTATAATCACAAGACATCTGATAAATCAAGGGGGAATCGGAAGAAATTCTGTTTCCCCCTTTTTGTTTAGAAGCAGGAGAGTAAGAAGCAAGAAGCAGGAGATATGATTGATGGGTGAGTGTTTAGTGATGAGTGTTTAGTGGTAGATTGGTGGATGCTTTGTGTTAATTAGTCACGGTTGCTTGCTTCTCAATCAAAAAGACTAATCTCCTGCTTCTTGCTTCTTCCTTTCTTGCTTCTATATAATTATCCATTAACCCTTGTTAACATTCCAGAAAAGGGTGTTTTTGCAAGTATTCGCAAGAATGCCATTACCTTTGCATCGTTGAAAGTCGACAATCAACAAAGAGAGTAACAATCAAAGTAATTCATTATTAAAAACAAAAGAAAATGTTAAGGTACAAACTTTATCAAAGTAAAAGAGAAAATTCTCCCATGAATGGAAAGTGGTATGCACACGTGCAATTGAGCGAAACTCTGACTCTTGAAGACTTGGCTAAGCACATGTCGAACCATAACTCTCCGTATTCTGAGGGATTGATTTACGGGATATTGACCGACATGATTGACTGCATCTCTGAGTTGGTGCTCGACGGCAAAGCTGTGAAGATACCCAACTTGGCAATCTTCTCTCTCGGTATCAAGACTAAGCCTGCTGACAAACCTGAGGACTTCTCTGTAACCAAGAACGTGGAAGCATACAAGCTCCGCTCTCGTGCCACTGGAGACCTTACCTCAAAGGCTTTGGGCATCATGGCGCGTGCCAAGGAACAGGTGATTTATTCTCATGATGCAGGTAGCGAGAACAAAGAGAACACCGAGAACGAGAATAATGGTTAATGTGTGAGGATTGCTCGATGAATAAGGAAAAGTGGAAATTCGTCATCCAGATTATCACTGCCATACTGACGGCTATTGCAACGAGCTTGGGAATGAACTCTTGTGTGTAAAAGAATGAAATGACAACGAAAATGGGATGGAGACTACAATGCTCCATCCCATTTTTTGTATATGTAACGGTACCTTATTTGCTCATGTCAAATCCTAAACGAATGCCATCGTAGTTCTTGCTAAGTTCTCCGATAGAAGAGAGGGTGGAATTGCCACTTACGGCAGCCATCGTCTGAAGAACATTGAGTAACTTTTTTGATTCAAAAAGGATGCTGATGCCTTGTGTCGATTTTTTGGCGTATGCGGGTAAGGAAAAGAGAAGAGTCTTCATGGTCAATTTGCACGTACTTTCGTCATAGGTGTACGTACCGCTGATGGGCTTGCCAGCCACTTTTCCGCTAAACGAACCGTCTTGGGTAAATTGCAAGGACGTGTTGGCATTGGTGATGCCTACGCCGTTGTAGTAAGTGACCAATTTCTCCCTTGCGGTGGTGGCGGCAACCTCACCTCCAGCTTTTGCCAGGAGATTTTCGCTGGTGAAAGCTACACCTGGTTGATAATAACGCCAAGAGCCAATGAGGTCGGCTTGTGTGGGCTTGTCGATGCCAATGACACTTGTGAGAATATTGCCGATGGTTTGTCCGTTGGTGATGGCACCGAGCACGTTACCTAAGATGCTACCTGTGGCGCTTGTGCCAGATGTACCTGTCGTACCTGCTGTATCTAATGTGCCGAGTCCCATGCTTCCGCATCCTGTAAGTGCTATGCAAAAGATGCCTGCTGCAATAATTGATTTTTTCATATTTCTGATTTTTTTCCGAGTCCTCTGAGTTCTCCGAGTCCTCCGAGCTCTCTGAGTTCTCCGAGCTCTCCGAGTTAATCATTCCCCCTTCCGAAGAAGCGCAGCAAATATAAGAACAAGTTAATGAAATCGAGATACAAGCTCAATGCACCAATCAATGCCACCTTTTGTGCACCTTCACCCATATCGGTTTGCATGGCAAGCATCTGCTTAATCTTCTGTGTGTCGTATGCGGTCAGTCCGGTGAATACCAATACGCCAATGCCAGAGAGTATCAAATCCATCATCGCACTCTTCAAGAACATATTGACCAAAAGGGCAATGATAAGTCCGAGTACGCCCATCATCAGGATCTTTCCCCAAGAACTGAGGTCTGATTTCGTGAAATAACCATAGAGGGCCATTACACCAAACGTGCCAGCCGTGATGAAGAACACCTTGGTGATGGCTGTAGGCGTATATACGAAGAAGATGGATGACAATGTGGCACCATTAATGACAGAATAGAGAATGAATAACAACGTGGCGCTGGTTAATGACAACTTTTCGATGCGTGCCGAAATCCAAAATACCAATGCCAATTCTGCAATGATCAATGCCCAAATGGCAAAACGGGTTCCGTAAATCATTTGTAAAAGGGTGGGGGAGGTGGCTACGCCATACGCTGTGATGCCTGTGATGGCTAATGCCATCGTCATCCAAACATATACCTTGCGCATGAGTGAGGGGAATGCCAACGACATGTATCCTTCTTTTTCCCTAATTGCTTTTTCTAAATCTTGAATTTCCATTTCCAATTATTAATTTATATGTTATACATTATTTATATATATTATATACCTATTATTAAGGTGATGCAAAGATAATGTTTTCAAGGTTAATTTGCAAAATAAGTGCCATATTTTTTGTTTTTTCCACTTTTACTCATTTTTTTTAGGCAATAATATAGCAGTTGGCATAAGTCCCGAAGGGACAAAAGAACACAGGGAGGGGTGAAGCGGAGCGAAACCCCTTCAATGGTAGCGTTTCAAATCGAACCCCGATAGGGGTGACAGAACCGATTGCGCAAGGTTGTTCTGTCGTGCCTTCGGCACTCTATATACAAATGCTCATGTTAGCAGGGGTTACGCCCTTCGGGCTTCACCGCCTGCCTGTTATCTATCGTGCCTTCGGCACTGTCTGTGCCAACAACTATATCATTACCTTTTTTATATGATGAAACTGTATTTTTGCATAGGAAATTGGGTAGGGGCAGAAAACGTAATAAGTGTATTTTTTACGATTAAAATATGCCCCTTTTGCTTTAAAAAGCTTGATTATGTAAATAAACGAGAAAAAGTTGGCGAATATTTTAATTTTTCTCTAAAAATATTTGGAGGGTATTGAATTTTGCCGTACCTTTGCATCCGCTTTCCAACAAAAACGGTTAGCAATCAAGAAAGAGTTCTTTGAGAAGATTACATGACAGATAAGTAGTACAAGAAGTTCATTCAATGTTTTCTTTACATTGATATGGGTATAATCAACCAGAAATTTCTTTAATAAATAGGATAGACATTCTGAGAACAAAGAAAAGGAGACATCGATTCTTTTGATAAGATGTTAACTTACCATATTTATACAATGGAGAGTTTGATCCTGGCTCAGGATGAACGCTAGCTACAGGCTTAACACATGCAAGTCGAGGGGCATCATGGAGTCAGCTTGCTGACTCTGATGGCGACCGGCGCACGGGTGAGTAACGCGTATCCAACCTACCCTCCAGCAGGGGATAGCCCGGTGAAAATCGGATTAATACCCTATGTTTTCCTACGCGGACATCTAAGTAGGAA